>JAEEGF012327674.1_pt1 | contig 38476 bp, 26 predicted proteins | sample 9134171 | NCBI WGS metagenome assembly JAEEGF01 (sample SAMN16246542, study PRJNA631951) | gut metagenome | biome: gut microbiome; feature: rumen; material: AP-attached | host: Bos | place: Iran: Karaj | collected 2018-10 | reverse complement strand
AGGAGTGGACTTAAGGGATAAGATGTGATATAGTTTAATGCTGGCTGCAAAAAAATGAACCAAATTTAGTTCATAATAGGCTTGGCCTTTTATGATAGATGGTAACATGTTGTTATTTTTTTAGGGAGGATTTAAAAACATGAACTTCAAGAAAATCAGTGCAAGTGTAATGGCTATGGCAATGGCAGCTTCTATGCTTGCAGGTTGTGGAGAGAGCGCAGCTCCTGAAACAACTACAGAGACACAGCAGACAGAAACCGCTACAGAGGCTCCTGCAGAGACAGCAGCAGAGACACCTGCAGCTACAGAAGAGGCTGCTCCTGCAGCAGAGGCTAAGACTATCGAGGCTACAGAGATCACATTCTGGCACGCTATGAATGGTAACCTTGAGACAGTTCTTACAGAGATCACAGATGAGTTCAACAACTCAAACGAGTACGGAATCAAAGTTACTCTTGTAAACCAGGGTGGTTACAGCGACCTTCAGACAAAGCTTCAGGCTAGTGCTGCAGCTGATGCTCTTCCTGATGTTGCTCAGGCTTACAACAACTGGCTTACACCTTACATTGACAAGCTTGTAAAGCTTGACGATTTCGTAGCAAGCGATTTCGACAACTGGGATGATATCGTTCCTGCATATCGTGATGAGGTTTCTGAGTTTGGTTTCATCCACGCAGTTCCTTACAACAAGTCAACATATGTTCTTTTCTACAACAAGACAATGCTTGATGAGCTCGGACTTACAGTTCCTACAACATGGGCTGAGGTTGAGGCTGATGCAAAGGCTGTTATGGATGCAAAGAACATCGCTTTCATCGGTTATGATGATATGACAGGTGCTGTAGAGGCTTCTCTTCTCCAGAATGGTGCTAAGTTCGTTGATGCAAACGGCGCTCTTTTCAACGATGATAAGGGTCTTGAGACATTCACATATCTTTCAAACCTTTACAACAACAGCTATGCTCGTCTTGTAGGTGAGGATGGATACTTCTCAAACGTACTCAGCAACCAGATGATCGCTTCTTACATCGGATCTTCAGCTGGTGTTTCTTACATCAAGGCTGAGGGTTGGGAACTTGGTGTAGCTCCTATTCCTGGAAACGTAACAAAGGCAGCTAACATGGCTGGTACAAACATTGTTATGTTCTCACAGGATGCTAACAAGCAGCTTGCAGCTTGGGAGTACCTCAAGTACATCACAAGCACAGACGCTGTTACAAAGTGGGCTGTAGGAACAGGATACCTTCCTATCAGACAGTCAGCTTATGAGACAGCTGATTACAAGGCTTACATGGATGAGAACATCTGCGCTAAGGCTTGCTATGAGCAGTCTAAGGACTTCTTCTTCTCACCTACATTTGATGCTTCAAATGATATCAGAAGTGCAGTTCCTTCAACATTCGAGCAGCTTGTATTTGACAAGGCTGATGCTCAGACATGGCTTGACAAGATGGTTGAATCTGTTAATGCTCAGTATTAATTAGTAATTGTTTTTGAATTCAATATGAAGAATTTGCGAGTAGGGGAGCTTTTTGCTTTTCTGCTCGCAATTTTTCTAAAGATTTTTTTATGGGGTATTTCTATGACTAAACTTACTTTCTACAGTGGACTCAAAGAAATTGGCGGAACAGTGGTTGCGGTTGAAACGGATAAGGCAATCTGCCTGTTTGATTTTGGCTATTCGAATGCAGATATAATTGATAATAAGGTAAAATTTCGTAAAGGTCTTGAGGCCTATGATTATGTTAAGCTTGGAGTTTTAAACGAGATTGATGGAATATATGATCCTTTTACCTCCAAGAGGCTTGGTATAAAGGAATATGGAAATACGGACAAAGAGATTTTTATAATTATATCCCATATGCATATTGACCACATGGGCGGATTGGGAGTTCTTGATCCTAAGGTTCCTGTTTACATGAGCAGAGATTCTTCAATTCTTTACCATGAAATGGGAGTAATGGGGGAACTGGAAGTTCGGGAGCATGAAAATGTGATACCGGTTGATTACGATGACTGTTTTAATGTGTGCGACATCAAAGTTACCTGTGTTCAGGTGGATCATGATGTCATAGGAGCCTGTGGCTATAAAATAGAGACTCCGGACGGAAGCATCTGCTATACCGGTGACTATAGATATCACGGATATCATCCCGAGATCAGCGCGGCTTTTGCTGAGAAATGCAAAGGCGTTGATCTTATGATAAGTGAAGGCGTTACCATCAGCTTTGATGATGTGGATGTTCTTTCACTTGAGGGACCTGTTAGAGAAAATTCTGAGTGGACTCTTCTTGATAAAATGAAAGCTTATGCTGAAAATGAAGAGGGACTTATTGTAATAAATAATTATAACCGCAATGTAGAACGTATACATAACTTTGTAAGAGTTATTAAAGAAGCGGGAAGAGAGCTTGTACTTGATCCTGTTCAGGCAGAATACGTTGCTGCTTTTTATAAGGAAGATAAATTCTCTGTATATCTTCCCGAGGGCGGTGAGTGCAAGGCGCCTCTTGTAAAAGATTACCCTGTTGTAACCAGACAGGATTTATTGGATAGCCCTAAGAAGTTTGTTCTTCAGCAGGACTACAAGGATAGCTTTGAGCTGTTCGACCTTGCTCCTGTTGTATCAGTTTACCTGCATATGGATGGCGCTCCTTTAGGAGACTATGACCCTTCTTATGCCAAGTTCTACAGCATGCTGGAGGTAATCGGGATAAATGTAGAGCGGTGCGGACTCGGCGGACATGCTGAGCCATATTATCTCAGAAGAACTGTGGATTTAATTGAACCAAAGATTCTGGTTCCTCTTCACAGCTTCAGACCTGAGCAGCTAAAATCCTCCCATGCGGGAAAAATCATATTGCCGGAAATCGGCGATAGCATAACACTTTAATAATAAGGAGACAGTTGGAAAAAGAGCTGTCTCCTTATATTTGTGTATGTACCTATAATTGGGTATAATTGTTACATATATGTTACATCACTTTTTTACCTATTAATTATTTCGGGATAAGGCAGGAGAATAAATGAGAATCTCAGAGATAAAAACTCCGGCATATGTAATTGATGAAAAAAAGCTGGAAGATAATTTAAGAATACTGGACAGAGTGCAGAGGGAATCCGGAGCTAAGATTCTTCTTGCACAGAAAGCTTATTCGGTATACCAGACATACCCTTTGGTGGGGAGTTTTTTGTATGGTGCAACATCTTCGGGATTATATGAGGCGAAACTTGCCTATGAAGAAATGATAAATGCACCAAAGCCTGCGGATATCTCCATTCCTACGGAAAACAGACAAAGAAAGCTTGAAAATCATGTTTACGAGCCGGCTTTTGAAGATGAGGAGATGGATGAACTCTGTGAAATCTGTGACCATATAGTCTTTAACTCCCTGAATCAGCTGGAACATCACAGACCTAAGTGGGAGAAGGCGGTAAAAGAGGGAAAACTTTCAGTTGGACTTCGCATTAACCCCGAGCACAGCACCCAGGAGGTTCATGAAATCTATGATCCCTGTGCTGCAGGCTCACGACTTGGAATCAGAATCTGTGATATGCCCCAGGATCTTCCTGAAGGAGTGGACGGACTTCATTTTCATACTCTGTGTGAGCAGGACCTGGAACCGCTTCAGGAGACCTTCAAGGTTGCGGAAAAGAGATTCGGAAGATTTTTCCCGGATCCAAAGCCCGGCACTGAGGATATTATAAAAGAAGAAACAGTCTTTGCTTCAGAGGAAGTTAAGCCTAAAAGCTCAAGACGTATTAAGTGGATCAACCTTGGAGGCGGTCATCATATCACAAGAGAGGATTATGACATTGAGGGCCTGATCAGATTTATCAGAAGTATCAAAGAAAAATACGATTTAGAGGTTTACCTGGAACCGGGTGAAGCAATTGCTCTTGAAGCTGGCTATCTTGTCACTACAGTAATGGATATTGTTGAGACTGAAGAACTTCCGGTGCTTATCCTTGATACGTCAGCCTCTTGTCATATGCCTGATGTTATAGAAATGCCCTACAGACCGCCGCTTAAGGACTCGGGACATCCCCATGTCTATGAGCACACCTACAGATTGTCTTCAAGGACCTGTCTTGCCGGAGACAATATCGGCGAATACAGCTTTAAGGATGAGATAAAAATAGGGGACAGGCTGTATTTTGAAGACATGGCTATTTACAGTATGGTCAAGAATAATACCTTCAACGGAATGCCTCTTCCGGACATTGATATTATGCGCAAGAATGGTGACGTTGAGATTCTTAAGCATTTTGGCTATGAAGATTTTAAAACCAGACTTTGATAGGAGAGATTGGAACATTGTCTATTATAACGGATTCTACGCCGGCTTTTGACGGCTTTTACATGCCTGCTGAATTTGGGCCTCACGACGGTACCATAATGATTTATCCCGTAAGACCCGGCAGCTGGGGAAAAGACCGAGCCGGAGCTTTAAGGTCTTTTTCAAGTGTTTTCCTTGAAATCATAAAAAGAGAAAATCTCTACATTCTGACAGACAAGGCTCATTTTGATGAAACGAAAGAACTGATGGATGAGATTACTGCTGATTGCGTAAATGGCGAGGAAGACAGGGTTCTTATACTTCCCATCGATTCTGATGACGCATGGGCAAGAGATGTGGGCCCCACATTTGTGATCAGAAGGAATGACAATAATATAGAAGAAAACGATACTAATATCCGGGGTATAAACTGGAAATTCAATGCCTGGGGCGGAGAAGTTGATGGTCTATACGCACATTGGGACAAAGATGATCTTGTCGCTTCTAAGTTCTGCGATATGTGTGAAATAGATATGTATGACGCGGATCCCTTTGTTCTTGAGGGTGGTTCTATTCATTCTGACGGACAGGGAACTGTCATGGTTACAGAGAGCTGCCTTCTAAGCGAAGGGAGAAACCCCGACCTGTCAAAGGAACAGATAGAAGATATGCTTAAGGAATACCTTGGGGCAGAGAAGGTCTTGTGGCTTCCCAGGGGGATATATAATGATGAGACAAATGAGCACGTGGATAATGTCTGTGCTTTTGTTGCTCCCGGCGAAGTGGTCCTGGCCTGGACGGATGATGAAAACGATCCTCAATATGAGATGTCTCTTAAAAATTATGAATATTTGGAAAAAGAGACCGACGCCAAGGGAAACAGGATCAAAATCCATAAGCTTCCTATCCCGGATCATCCTGTTGTAGTGGATGACAATGATCTTTCCAATTATGATTTTGAACCAGGAGAGGATGTCAGGGATGTAGGTGAAAGACTTGCTGCCAGCTATGTGAATTTCTATTTTATTAATGGCGCTGCGCTGGTTCCCCAGTTTGGAGGGGAGAATGCAATGAGTGATAAGAGAGCTCTGGATATATTAAGTGAAATCTGCCCCGACAGGGAGATAATCGGAATTCCTGCCAGAGATATTCTTCTCGGAGGTGGAAATATCCACTGCATTACACAGCAGATACCCGCAAATAATCTGGGACTATAATATCACTTGCTTATGAAAACTGCAGTAAATGTGTGTTTATGTAAGCTTATCTGAGAATAAATAAAAATGGACGGAAATAATTGATATGAATGAACTTACAAAAGTTGCATGTATACAGTTTGCATGCGTCAGAGAAAATGAATCTGACAAAGAGCAGCTTAACAGAAATCTGGAGACTGCAGACAGACTCACCAGAGAAGCTGCAGGAAATGGAGCTAAGATTATTCTCTTATCTGAGCTTTTTGAAAGAAAGTATTTTTGCCAGGAGCGAAGATACGATTACTACGACTATGCAGTTTCGGTCTGCGATAATCCTGCGGTCAAGCATTTTAGACAAGTGTGTAAAGAGTTAAAGGTCGTAATGCCAATAAGCATTTTTGAAAAAGATGAAAATGTTTTTTACAATACAGTGGTCATGCTGGATGCTGATGGAGAGATTGCAGGCATTTACAGAAAGACACATATTCCGGACGATCACTATTATCAGGAGAAATTCTATTTTACTCCCGGGAATACCGGATTCAAGGTTTTTGATACAGCTTATGGAAGAGTGGGCGTGGGCATCTGTTGGGATCAGTGGTTCCCGGAGACAGCCAGGAGTCTTGCTCTTATGGGAGCGGATATTATCCTTTATCACACAGCTATAGGCTCAGAACCTATACTTGATGTGGACAGTCAGGGACATTGGATGAGAACAATGCAGGGGCATTCCGCTGCCAATATTATTCCCGTGGCTGCGGCCAACAGAATCGGTGAAGAAAAGGTTGAGCCCTGTGATGAAAACGGTGGACAGAAATCCAGCCTTGTTTTTTACGGAAGCAGCTTCCTTACAGATGAAACGGGAGATGTACTTGTTGAAGCAAGCCGTGACAGGGAAGAAATAATCTATGCCGAATATGACTTTGATGATAACAGGAAGAAGAGGGCATCCTGGGGGCTGTTCAGGGACAGGCGCCCGGAGTGCTACAAACAAATAGTACAATAAAGAAAAACAGGAGTCGGTACATAACCGCTCCTGTTTCTTTAAATTATAAGCTATCAATTTGCCTGTTTGCTGTTCTTGGTAACTTTAGCCTTTTCTTTTAAACTTTTGAGCTCATTCACACTGAAAGTGTAAGCTTTGTTGCAAAAATGGCAGTTTACTTCTATTTCCTTGCCCTCATCTATCATTTCCTGGATTTCTTTTTCTCCTATAAGCATAAGGGCTCTTTCTACGCGGTCTTTGTCGCAGTTGCAGTAGAAATCCAGATCCACCTTGTCGGTAATTTCTATGTCGAATCCCTCCAGAATAATGTTTAACAGCTCCTCGGGAGTCTTGCCTGCCTTAAGAATATCTGTGACAGAGGTGAACTTCTGCAGGTTGAATTCCAAATGGGTGATTGTCTGCTCATCGGCAAAGGGCATTAGCTGTATGATAAAGCCCCCTGCAGCAATGACGGAAAGACTTTCTCTCTCCACCAGAACCCCAAGACCTACGGAGGAAGGAGTCTGCTCTGATTTGGTGAAATAGTAGGTGAGGTCTTCGGCTACTTCCCCTGAGTATAGCGGCACCTGACCTACATAGGGCTCCTTTAATCCCATGTCTCTTATAACTGTAAGGGTTCCTTCTCCGATGCCTCCACCCACATTAAGATGTCCGGAAGCGTTTGGCTCCATGATGACGTAAGGATTTATGGCATAGCCCTTTACATGGCCTTTGTTGTCAGCGGTGGCAAGTATTCCCTTCAGAGGACCGTCGCCATCCATTTTGACGGTTATCATATCGCTGTCATTATCCATCATCTGACCCATCATAACAGTTCCTGTCATGAGCCTTCCCAAAGCTGCTGCGGCTATGGGAGACAGATTGTGTGCTTTTCTTGCATATTCCGAAAGATCTTTAGTTGTGGCTGCAAATGCTCTTATCTGCGCATTTCCTGCTGTTGCTCTAACCATATAATCTCTATAAGACATAATAAACCTCTTTCATTCTCACTTTTTGATAATCACCTAATTATAAGGTAAAGCACTTTTTTGCACAACTACATATTTATGGATAAATTTGCACAGTTTTGTGGAAAAATTGAAGCATATTGTCTGCGTTAAATGTGCTTAATATATATGCCGTTGCTCATTTTCACAACAGTTTATGTATTGTCAGACTACTTTCTTTTTAATGGTCAAAATTGCAAAGGATAGGGCAGAAAATGAGAAGCAAAAATCGAGCAAATTGCATAAAATATGATAACAAGTACTAAATAATTTGTGACATTTTCTGTCTGCGATCTGAGGGGGATTGTGTTTTTGCTAAAAATGTTACAAAAAGGGAAGAGTGCATGAAAAGGAGGATGTTGGGATGTATAAGGGCACTAAGAAGCGTGCTATGGCTCTCGGAATAAGTTTTGCCATGGCAGCGTCAAACCTTGCTGCAGTAGCTGATTCTATCACAGCATTTGCGCAGGAAGACGCAGCATCGGAAATCATCATTGTTGAAGATGGTGATGACACTGACAATATTTCAGTGGAAGAAGCTGACGACTCATCTGAAGAGGCATTGGAAATAATTGTTGATGATGCCACAGAAACAGACGAGAAGCTTACAAGCGATTCTGCTGCAAAGGGATTTGATGATGTTGAGGTATTGTCAGATAATGTAGTAATTTCTGGAAACGAAGTAATTGCTGATCAGGGAGTTGACGGCTACGAGAATTTCGTAGAGGATACAGTAATTGCAGACATTAAGTTCGGAAGTAACGGGAATGTTTCTTCCGCTGATACTTATAGTCAGGATAAGGGCTTTGGATTCAGCGATGTTGATTACAGTACAGAGGCTAAAGGTTGGTCAGGTAACGTTTACTATCCAAGAGTACCTGTGATTACTTCCGGAGCTTCCAATGTCAGCGATTCTGAGGGCTATGTTGCAGTAAACAGCAAAATCTGGACCGAAACAGAAAGTACAGGTTATGGCGTTTACACTTATGAGACAACGTCTACTTTTGATGTTGACCTTTATAATGCTGATTACAGGGTTGACGTTACTTTGACAAACCCTACAGGAAATGCGTATACAGCAGCCTTAGAGGCTGAAGATATAACAAAGGTTTCCGGAATCAATGTTCCTGCAGGCGGCTCTGCTACAGAGAGCTTCGAAGCTAACCTGGTAGATGGAAATCTTAATCTTAAATTCTTGGGCACAAGCAGTGCTACGGCGATGTCGGATGCATCTACTACCACTGTTTATGTTTCTAATGTAAAAATCACAAGACTGGCTACAGAGGATAGAGGAGAGAAGCCTACAATCTTTGTTGCTTCCGATTCCACAGTTCAGACTTATGATTCCTATTACTATCCACAGACAGGCTGGGGACAGGTTCTGTCTTCATATTTTGGTGACTTCGTAGAAGAAAGAGAATGTGATGACTGCGGCTATAGTCAGTCACAGGTTTATGAGACTGCCAATGCGGTTATCGAGAACCGTTCCATCGGCGGACGTTCATCCAAGTCCTTTATAGATGAAGGTAAGTTTGACGATATCCTTGAGGATGTCAAGCCCGGCGATTATCTTCTTGTTCAGTGGGGACACAACGATTCAACTTATTCAAGACCAAACCGCTATGTATCAGCTGATGATTTTGAGAAGTGGATCATGATGTATGTAGACGGCGCATATGAAAGAGGTGCTACTCCCGTCCTTGTTACACCTGTAGCTCGATACAGCTATGTTACAAAGGCAAATGGAGAACTTGATACCTTTGTCAGCAACTTCGAGACCTACAGACAGGTTATGCTGAGACTTGCTTCTGAGTACAACATTCCTTACGTTGATCTGACACAGCGCTCAATTGATGTCTGCAACAGCTTTGGTATTGAGGGCTCCAAGATGCTTTTCCTTAAGCTTGCTGCAGGAGAGGTTTCCACAGGAGCTTATGCAGGCGGTGTTGATGATTCAACACACCTTCAGTATTACGGAGCTCTTAAGTTTGCTCAGTGCGTGGCTCAGGGCATTTCCGATTATGCAGATGGCAAGGTTGAAAATGCCAACGATCAGCTGGATGATCTTGCTTCTTTGGTGGTTATAAGCACAGCTACCGAAGCACCTGCTCAGCCTACAGAGCTTAAGACAACATCTGTGGGAGCAACAAGCGTTTCACTTTCCTGGAATGCATCAGAGGGTTCTGAACTCTATTATATTTACAGAACAGCTCTTGAAGATGGTCAGACTGTTGATGATGTGGATTTTGCAGGTGCAACCAAGTATTCTGCATCCAGCAAGACTAGCTATATTGACTCAAGTTGCAAGGCAGGCGTTACATATGTATATGCTGTAGCAGGATTCAACAGCTACGGAGTAGGAGAGGTATCCGATAAGATTTCTGTCACAACCAAGACAGCAGGTCTTAAGTTTGACTTCAACTACAATAACTCTCCCACAATGGCAGGCTGGACTGGTGTTAACCAGAACCAGATGTACAATGCAGAAGTTGGTTATGGCTGGACAACCGCTCCCAACAACGGACGTTACAGAGGAAACAACGGAAATGCAGATTCTTCCGACATGGCTGACGACTTCAACCTTGGCGCAGGTTCCTTTGCAGTGGACGTTCCAAACGGAACTTATGAAATAACTGTTTATGCAGCAGATCTTTTATCGGGAACAAGTACCATTAAGCCTGCATTTAATGCTGAGGGGCTTTCAATTGGATCAATCGCCTGCAAGCAGTCTCTCGGAAGCTGCACAGGAACAGTAAATGTTGTGGATGGACAGCTCAATATTGATGTGGTTGGTTCAAACCAATATATCAATGGTCTTACAATTACATCTTTACTGCTTGCTCCGGGCAACCTTGCTATTACTGAGCTTTCTTTCGCTCAGACAACTGCTTCATTCCTTCTTTCTTTTACCAAGGTAGAAGAGGCTGTTTCTTATAACGTATATCAGAAGGGCGAGACAGATAAGAATTTTGTACTGGTTAAGAGCTTCACAGCTCAGGAACTTATTGACAACGAACTTGACTGCCGCGCGATGTCAGCATCTCTTGGTGAGACATACTCTTACTATATGACCTGTGTAGTTGCAGACGGAACAGAGTCAGCTCAGAGTAACGTAGTAACTCAGGCTATGCTTGATCCAAGTCTGGCAGTTCCTACAGCTCCTACAGGAGTTAAGTGCGACAGCCCTGTTGAGGGTGACACAGAACTTAAGAACCAGATAACAATTTCCTGGGATGCAAATGCAGCTTCTGAAAATGTTATCAAATATATCATCTATCGTTCAGCCAAGGGCGAGAATGAAAAAGGCTTTAAAGAGTTTGTTAAGGTGGGAGAGTCTTCTACCACAAGCTTTACAGATGAAAGCGAAGGTCTTTCAACAAATATTCACTACTATTACAAGGTAGCTGCCATGAACGCAGGTGGCCCCGGTGAACTTTCAGAAGTTTGCGTGACTCCTATCGCAGGAAGCCTTGTTGCCGGAGGACTTGAGAGCTACGCTTCACGTGCGCTTGTGGCTATCAACCTTGCAGGAGATGCCGGAGCAGAAACTAAGGTATCTGCAACAGATGCAGAGGGCAACGAGATCACGAAAGGAGTTTACCTCTCTTGGAGAAGCTATCCCGGTGATTTTTCCGGAAAAGAACTTGCTACAACCTTTGACGTTTATAGAAACGGCGAAGCAATTGCAACCGGAATCAGTGTAACTAACCTTGTTGATGAGGCTGGAAGTGCGTCTGATTCTTACAAAGTTGTTGGTTCAAATGACGATAATCTTGGTCTTAAGGCTGTTGATACAGCAGTTTGGGCTAATCAGTACATGGAATTTAAGCTCAACAAGCCTGAAGATGAGACAATGCCTGACGGAACAACCTGCTCATTTACAGCAAATGATATGTCTGTCGGCGACCTTGACGGCGATGGCGAGTTGGAACTCATCGTTAAGTGGTATCCAAGCAATGCAAGAGATAACTCAGGCAGTGGTTATACAGGAAAGACTTTCCTTGACGGATATGATGTTGACTTTTCAACAGGTGCTGTGACACAGCTCTGGAGAATTGACCTTGGCGTAAATATCCGTTCAGGCGCTCACTATACACAGTTCCAGGTTTGGGACTATGATGCTGACGGAATTGCTGAGATTGCAGTTAAGACAGCAGATGGAACAACAACTTACAGAAACGAAAATGGACAGCTTACAGAGACCGGTTTTGTAGGAGCTTGCAACTCAGATTCACTTCCTACAGATGTAATTAGTCCTAAGTATGATTACAGAAACAGCGGCGGCTATGTTCTTGACGGACCTGAGTACTTCTCAATGTTCAAGGGCGATACCGGTGAACTTATTGACACAGTTGATTACATTCCCGGAAGAGGTTCAGTATCAGCCTGGGGCGATGGCTACGGAAACCGTGTAGACAGATTCCTTTCAGCTACAGCTTACCTCAACGGAACAACTCCTTTCGCAGTATTTGCCCGGGGTTATTATACAAGAACAACACTTACAGCTTATTACCTCACCAAGACAGTTGATGAAGAGGGCAATGAAACTGAGCAGATTGGTGTTTACTGGAAATTCGATACAGATGATATCAGCTCAGATGTTGAGCTCACAGCTCAGGGCAACCATGGTCTTTCAATAAATGATGTGGACGGCGATGGAAAGGATGAAATCATTTACGGTAGCTTGACAATTGATAACGACGGCACCGCGCTTTACTCAACACAGCTTGGTCACGGCGATGCAATGCATGTAAGTGACTGGATTCCTTCAAATCCCGGACTTGAGGTAATGGATGTTCATGAGCATGACAACGTTCCTTATCATGTTGAAATCCATGACGCTGAGACCGGTGTAATCCTTACAGGTTACTACACAGGTAGGGACACAGGTCGTGGACTTGCAGGTGATATCGATCCTACAGCAGAGGGCGCAGAGTACTGGTCAATTGCAAATCCTAACTACACAGGTGATGAAGAGCCTGCATGGAATTCCAGAAATGCTGACGTATTCAGCTCTCTTTCAGGAATTGTTAACAGCTATGACAAGACAAATGATGCAATGATCTCACTTTCACACGGAGTAACTCCTGCAGTTAACTTCTCAATGTACTGGGATGGAGACCTCCTTGTAGAGACACAGGATCATACCTTCAATCAGGCAGCATACGTTCCGCTTACAACTACTATTGAGAAGTGGGATTATGAGAATCAGAAATCAGTAACACTATTTGAGTCATCAGAAGTGTATACAAGTAACGGAACGAAGGGTAACCTTGGCCTTGTTGCTGATATTCTCGGCGACTACAGAGATGAGATCATCGCAAGATGTTCGGCAGATGACAGTAAGATCAGAATTTATTCAACAACAATCCAGACTGATTATGTAGTTCCTTGTTCACTTACAGACCTTGCTTACAGAGAGGGCGTTGCCTGGCAGAACGTTGGTTATAACCAGCCTGCACATACCAGCTACCTTATTTCCGAAGGTCTTTTGACAGCAAAGGTTTCAGAAGAAAAAGTAGATGCTTCAAGCGCAACAATTAACTTTACAGCAGCTAATGACGGAACAAGATTCGGTCATGATGTTGAGGGCTATGTAGTTAAGAGAGCAGAAGTAACTATTGATGAGAATGGCAATGAAGTTGTTTCTGAGTATGAGAAGGTTGCTGAGCTCAATGCAAAGGGCCTTGAGAGCACAGAAACAGATTCTTCTTCCAAGACAACCAAGAAAGTATTCAAGGGCTACGAAGAAGGAAAGAATTTCAAGAACTTTGATATTGGTTATAAGTCCGGTAATGCTAACGGATTTATCAGAGTTCTCGCTGATGACTATAACGCAGACAATGGTTACGGCTTTGCTGCAGGAACCGGAGCAAGCGTTAACTGGAACAGAGTCGGTGCTGGTATCGAAAACGCTGGCGATGTTCAGACAGATATCGAAAAGGCCTGCTGTGATCTTTCAAGAGCTGATAACGAGATGAAGTTCTACATCGATGTTCCTGCAGGAGCATACAAGGTAGATGTATATGCCGGCGCAGCTTATAGCAACAATGCTTACAACGGGACCACAATTTCAGTAAACGGTCAGGACCTTGGAGTTGTATCACAGTCAGCTAAGGTAGCAGACATCCTTAAGACAGCAACAGTTGTATTTGAAGAAGCAGGACAGATTGAAGTCGTTTCTTCAAATCCTGGTAACCTTGCAATTCTCAATGCAATTGTAGTAACAGAGCTTACACCTGTTTATGAGGAAGTGGAAGAGGAAGATGAGCCTGTATCAGTATTCAGCTATACAGACAAAGGCCTTACAGGCGGATGCTTCTATTCATACAAGGTTGCAGCTGTAGTAGATGGAAAAGAGAGCTTTGCTAGTGCTCCTGTAACAGTTCAGACTCTTGTAGCTATTACAGAACTTGCAGAGGAAATCGGCGAGATCGAACTTGTACAGGATACAGTTCTTGCTGAAGGTCAGACAGTTGCAGATCTCCTTACTGCTAAGAAACCTTACATTGCAGTAATTGATACAGATGGTTCTCAGAAGGACGTTGTTATCACCTGGGAAGCAGATGAGGTTGATATCCATACGGTTGGTACTTACACAGCTTATGCAAATATCCGCGGCTATGCAGGAAATCCTGTAGCAGTTACAGTAAAGGTTGTAGCTAATGTTCCTAACGGATACGAAGCTCCGGAGGATATAACAGTAATTCTTGGAAATGAAGTTGTTCTTCCTAAGACAGTTAAGGCTACATTCCTCAACGGAACAGCCAAAGACGTAAATGTAACCTGGGATACATCCAAGCTTAATACCGAGAAGGCTGGCGACTATGTACTTAAGGGATCAGTAGAAAATACAGAGGATACTGTTGAAATTACAGTACACATCGTTGATGATTACATTATTTCAATAGCAGATACTTATGCAGAGATTGAGTACCTCAATAAGAACTATGTACTTCCTGAGAATGTAACAGCAACCTATGCAAGCGGAAAGACCGCTGCTGAGGCAGTTACATGGAATACAGCAGACCTTGATATTGCAAGCCTTGGTTCAACAACGACTCTTGAGGGTACTGTTGAGGGCTTTGAGGGTAAGGCTTCTCTGAAGGTTTCTGTAAGATACCCTGCAGTTAACAAGTTTGACTTTGGTATCAACAATCAGATGATCGCTGACGGATGGACCGGAGTAACTGTTAATCCTAAGGGTGTTGAAAAGACTCTTGCAGATTACGGCAGTGCATATAACAAAGATCAGCACTATGGATTTGAAAATGCAGAGTCCAAGATGCAGGGTCGTACAGAGGTATTCTCACAGGAAGGACTTGTTCCTACACTTGTTTACAACGACTTTGCACTTACAGCAGGTGAGACATTCCTGGTAGATGTAGAGAACGGTCAGTACCAGATTGACTTCATCTCAAGCTCATCACTTAAGAGTACCGTAACAGGTACTGCTGAGGGCGTTGCATTTAGAATTGACTCTGCTGCAGCAACCTATGCTATTGGTACAACAGATGTAGAAGTAAATGACGGTCAGCTTACCATTACATTTGGTGGTAACAACGACAGACTTGGCGGTATCATCCTTCGTAAGGTTATAACTGATGCATCATACTATGGCCAGGAGGAAGAGGAAGAAGAGGAGACTCCTGCCGGAACATTTGTTACAAAGTGGGGCTCCACCAGCTATGTTCTCGAGGATGGAAGTAAGCTTAAGGGTCTTTGGAAAATAGATGGAGAGACTTATTACTTCAATGACAAGGGCGCTATGGTTAAGTCGACCTTCGTTGTTATAGATGACAATCAGTACTATTTTGACAGCCAGGGTCATATGGTTACAGGCTTCTTTACAAAGTGGAGTAATACTTACTATTTTGGTAAAGATGGTATCATGGTAACCAATTCCATTATCGATGCTGAAGATGGCTACAGATATTTCATTAATGAGAAGGGTAAAGTTGTTACCAGCAGCTTTGTTGAATTTGAAGAAGGAACCAGATACTTTGACAAGGATGGACATATGGTGGTAAGCACCACAATCACTAAGTGGTTTGTAAAGTACACCTTTGATGAGAACGGACTTCTTGTAAAATAAGATATTAACAGCAAATTTAAGGGTCTCTGACATTTAACTGTCAGAGGCCTTTTTTAACTATAATTAATTGACATTTATTTAACGCAAAGCTATAATTAAAATTGAGAATTTATTAACAAACTATGTGTTTTTTGAATGTATTATCAGGAATCTGCACTAGCTGTGTGGCTTGTGAGAACATATTTTAGAATAATATCAAGGTGGAGAGGTTATGGCGGATAAGGAAATTTCTCAGGCGGTCATCAGCAGACTGCCACGTTATTTCAGATATCTTGGTGATCTTAAAGAGAAAGGCGTTGAGAGGATATCTTCCCAGGAATTAAGTGATATCATGAAGGTTACTGCTTCTCAGATCAGACAGGATTTTAATAATTTTGGTGGCTTTGGCCAGCAGGGATATGGATACAATGTCAATTACTTATATGATGAGATAAGTAAGATCCTGGGTATAGACAAACAGCACAGTCTGGTTATCATCGGAGCAGGACATCTTGGTAAAGCCATTGCAGGTTATACAAATTTCACCAGAAGGGGCTTTGTTTTTAAAGGGGCATTTGACTGTAACCCTGAGCTTTACGGAACAAAGATCAGAGATGTGGAAGTAAGACCTGTAGATGAGATGGAAGCATTTGTCAGAGAGAATAATATTGAGATAGCTGTTCTGACAATTCCTAAGGAGCAGGCAGTTCCCATGGCACACAAACTTGCCCATTGTGGAATCAAGGCAATTTGGAATTTTGCTCATGTGGATCTTGAAGTTCCTGACAATATTCAGGTAGAAAATGTACATTTATCTGACAGTTTGATGAAATTATCGTATAATATTAACAGGTACGAACAAACATTAGACCCTTCAAACAAGTAAGAAGGAAGATAAGTGAGAGAATCTGATGGCAAAAGATGCTGAAAGTTACATGTCTGCGCTGGAGGGGAAGAGTATTCCTATTCTCACCCTGGATAATAAATGGCATCAGCTGTTTACGCAGACCGGTATGACTCCTGAAATAGAAGAACTTGCTAATGAACTTAACCGGCTCGTGGAGAGGGACGGTAAGATCAGAAGCGAGACTAAGGATATTAAGAAGCTTAAGAAGAAGCTTTTGGGTGAGATTGTGCCCCTTCGTGACAAAGCAATTAAGTCCGGGAACGCAGCTTCGATAGAAAAAGAGATTCAGGACAGAACCCGCCTTATCAATGAATGTAATGAGAGACTTGACAGCCATCAGGATGAACTTCTTGATCTTTCAAGAGAAATCTATGATATCGATTATAAGCTGATGATTGAGACCATGAGTGTCTGTTATGAGAGACTTCACGAGAATACAGCGGACATCAAGGGATTGGATGAATGGATATCCCGTGTGAGAATCGAACTGAAAAAGAATATTATAAGACTTCAGGAAACAGAAATGGAGAATTATAATCTTTATTCTTATATGCATCAGATTTTTGGACCTGAAGTTATAGAAATATTCGATATGAAATATGATCCCAATCGTCGTCATCCTATTAGACGACCCCTTGCGGGAAATGAAGATGAATATGTAGAATGATTTATAGGCTGCCTTTTGGCAGCCTATAACTGTAATTGACTATCGTTATTAGAGGAGAACAGTATGAAATATGCAGTTACCGGTAACGAGATGAAAAAATATGACCGCAATACCTCGGAGTATTTTGGGATTCCCACATTTACTTTGATGGAGCGTGCTTCGCTTCAGGTTGCGGATGTTATTGAAAATTGGGTTCGAATGCGTTCTTCAGGCCGTCAACACAAAGCACTTATATTTGCCGGAGTCGGTAATAATGGAGGAGATGGTGTATGCACTGCAAGACTCCTAAAGCAGAGGGGATTTTTGGTGGAAGTCTGCGTAGTGGGAGATTATACCAAATGCAGCGACCTTCTTTTGGAACAGCTTAAAATACTTGAAAAATATGGGACCGGTACAGTCACTTTTTCCAATATAAGAGACAACAAAAGCAATTCACAATGGGATATCATAGTAGATGCATTGTTTGGCATTGGCCTCTCCAGACCAGTAACAGGTGATTACAAAGAGGCAATTGATTATATCAATCGCTGTAAGGAAGAAAGAAGAGAGGATCTTTTTGTAATCTCTGTGGATGTACCCTCCGGGATTAATGCTGATACCGGTGAGGTATGTCAAGCTGCGGTTAAAGCAGATGCGACTGTTACCTTCAATCAGACCAAGCTGGGACATATTTTGTATCCCGGGTGTGAATATTGTGGTGAGCTTTTGGTGAGAGATGCAGGAATCACCTGCGACAGCTTTTTGGGAAATGAGCCTCATGCATTTTTCTACGATGAAAAGATAGATGAACTTCTGCCTCAAAGGAAAAGGGATGCCAATAAAGGAACTAACGGTAAGCTGCTTGTAATTGCCGGTTCTGATGAAATAAGCGGTGCCTGTGTCCTTTGTGCTAAGGCAGCTTTTTATACAGGCTGCGGAATGGTGAAAGTATTAACTTCATCCCAAAATGCAGAAGCAGTTAAAACTCTTTTACCGGAAGCTATGCTTGAGACCTATGATGCCGGAGAGAAGATTGGGGATAAGCTAAGAGATGCCCTCAAATGGTCTACATCTGCAGTTATTGGCCCGGGAATAGGAATGTCTTTCAGGGCGGGAGAGATGCTTGGACTTGTGCTTGAGGAATATGACAAAAATCTTTTGATCGATGCAGATGCCCTTAACCTCATTTCTGAGAGTGAATCACTGAGAAAACTTGCGCAGAATTATCCCAGGGAAGGAAGAAAGCTTATCCTGACTCCGCATCTTGGCGAGTTTGCAAGGCTATACGGCTTATCTGTATCAGAATGCAAAAAGAGCATCCTGGATTATCCTGTAAATCTGGCAAAAGAATTTCATTGCACTGTTATTTGCAAGGATGCCAGAACAATTGTAACTGACAGCGGAGAAAAAAAGATATATATTAATGTGAGTGGTAATGACGGAATGGCAACCGCGGGAAGCGGAGATGTTCTTGCAGGAATTATAGGAGCGCTTTTTGCCTGTGGACTTAGTTCTTTTGAAACAGCCTGTATAGGAACATATCTTCACGGCCTTTCCGGAGACAGAGCTGCTGGTAAGGTGGGAAAACATTCCATGACTGCATCCGATATTATTTCCGGTCTTCGGGATGTGTTATTTGAAAGTTTAGATACAGTTTACGAGCCAGGTTGCGAGTGAACAGTAGAAAAGAATATGTAAGTAATAAAGGTGGATTTGTGAAATGCTTGATGAGTATTCAAGAGTATATGCCAGAATAGATCTGGAGGCTATAAAGTACAATCTGGAATCCATGAGGAAGAATATTCCGGATGGAACCCGTATAATGGCTGTTATTAAGACTGATGCTTACGGACACGGAGCAGTGGGAATTGCGGGGATGCTTGAGGAACTTGATTATATTTGGGGTTATGCAACGGCAACACCGGAGGAGGCCTTTGAGCTGAGGGATGCGGGAATGAAAAAGCCAATTCTGGTTCTGGGATATACCTTCCCTTATTCCTATGAGCGAATGCTCAGGGAAGGAATCCGTCCTGCAGTTTTTAGGGAGGACATGGCAAAGGAATTAGATAAATGTGCCGGGGAGCTTATTGCAAGAGGAGTTCTTACAGAACCGGCGCCTGTGCATATTGCGGTGGATACGGGAATGTCCAGGATCGGTATCACCCCGGATGAAAAGGGAGAGCTCTTTATCAGTAATGTGATGAATCTTGACGGAATAAGTATTGAAGGCGTATTTACGCATTTTGCCAGAGCAGATGAAAAGGATCTGACCAATGTAAAAGAGCGGGAAAAAGTATTTGTCGACTTTTTGGATGCTGTTGAAAAAAATACGGGGCTCAGAATACCTATCAGGCACTGCGCTAACAGCGCCAGTATTGTAGCTGTCCCGGAATCTTCCATGGACATGGTAAGAGCTGGAGTAACCATGTATGGAATGTGGCCTTCCGATGAGGTGCCAAAGAACATAATAGATTTGAAGCCTACCATGGAACTTATCAGTCATATCGTGATGGTAAAGGAGGTTCAGCCGGGAACTCCTGTCAGCTACGGTGGAACATTTGTTACGGACAAAGTGACGAAGATTGCTACAATTCCTGTTGGTTACGGGGATGGATATCCAAGAAGCCTTTCCGGTAAAGGTTATGTCCTGATTGATGGGCATAGAGCATATATCCTGGGAAGAGTGTGCATGGATCAGTTTATGGTTGATGTTACGGATATTCCGGAGGTTAAAGAAGGCGATGAGGTGGTGCTTCTTGGAAAAGACCACAGGTCCGGAGAGGAGATATCCGCAGAATTCCTTGGTGATTTGAGCGGTCGATTCAATTATGAGCTCACCTGCGATATAAATAAGCGCGTTCCAAGAATTTATTGTTGATTCTTGAATTTCTTTTTTGCATTTGTATACTGGACATTGATCTCTTGTAGAGCGGCAGTATCCCCGTCGGCATTATCCGGGTGATAAAGCTTTACAAGAGATTTGTATTTTCTGTCCACGCTTTCTAAACTTCTACAGCCTGCAAAGAAGTCGAAGGAAGTGGCCGGAACGTGCCCTTTACGGTGTTCATCGTATTCATTGAAATCGTAGTCGTACTCGTCTGGTTCATCGCCGTAATCATCGTCGTATTCGTCATCTGATTCTTCGTCGTAATCATCATCGTATTCGCCATCGTATTCGTCATCCGATTCGTTGTAGTAATCATTGTCGAAGTCCTCATCATAGTCATCTTCGTAATCATCTTCATATTCGTCCCAGGACTCTCTGTCGTCATAATCGTCGTCATATTCATCATCAGTGTTGAAATCGTCAATATTACGGAAGACTTTGCCATAATCTTTTCGGTAAGCCGTTTTCTAATATTCCTCATGATGATTTTTGAGCCAATTTTCATACTTTTTCTCATAATGCTTTTTGCCTGAGACAGGGAAAAGTCTGTAATATCTGTCCAAAAACTGAGAAGCAAAGCTCTTACTTAAAAACGCGCGAATAAGATAAACAGCCATATCGGCCAGTATGCCGAAAAACAGTAGACTGCCAAAGGATAAAAAGGTCGATAAAAACAGTAAAGTGCAGCAGACAGGGACAGCCATAATTACTGTAAGAATAAGAAGGCAGAGGTATTGAAAAGATCCATGATAGGCATAGATATCAGTAATCCACCATTTTTTCAGGTCAATAAAAAGCCCCGATGCTGTGGATATTTCTTTTAAGAAAAAGGATTCATGTCCAGAAATATAAGGAATTGAAGAAAGACCACAGACTATAACCACAATGTTCAGAACCGTCAGAACAGCAAATGCCAAGCAGGTAACGGGAAGCGCACAGAAAAAAAGCCTTATCAGCTTGAAAATAAGGCGAAAGAACCATAAAAGCATAGAAAAGAAGGCTTTTAATACATATACAAAAAAAACGGTAATGGTATGAGCTACCATTGAAATCAATGAAATCATTAAAAAACTCCCCAAAATATCTCAAAACTTTTTTATACTATAGCATTTTACATTAATGTAGAACCTACAGTCAAAATGTGATATAGTGTAGAGTGATATTTTATGTATGGAAGGAGGTACACTATGGACGAAGGCTTGCCTTCTGTCAGTATTTTATTATTTTTTATTATTCTGATCATAAATATCATTATACATGGTTTTGGTGTTGCCCTGGGGCATGTAAAGGAAGAAGATCTTGAGAAGAGGTCCCTTGAAGGCAAAGATACCATTAGTACAAAACTTCTTCTTTTGATGGAAAAAGAAGAGAATCTTATAAACAGCATGCATTTTCTTTATGTGGTGCTCAATATGGTGTTGGGAAGCGTAGTTTTAAGGGATGCTTCCACATACATAATCCTGAAAACGGCTATTATGCCGAAAACAGTATTGTACTACATAACATATCTGATTACCGGCTTTGTATTGGTTATGTTAATCGTGTGCTTCGGAATTCTGATTCCCAGAAGACTGGCACTTCGAAGACCCGAGAGGTGGGCATATGTCTGCTTCTACCCGGTGAAAGTTGTTAGAGCGGTCTGCTATCCCTTTGTTATATTGATGAACGTTATTTCAAAGGGTATTCTGTTTGTCTTTGGCATCAGAGGGGATGATAATCCCACAGATGTGACTGAAGAAGAAATCAAATCCATGGTTTCTGAGGGGCAGGAGCAGGGCGTCCTTCAGGAAACCGAAGCTGATATGATAACAAATATCTTTGAGTTTTCTGACAAGGAAGCAAGAGATATCATGACCAACAGAAAAGCCATGATGGCAATTGATGCCAATATGAGCCTTAAGGAAGCTGTTAATTATATGATGGATACCAATAACAGCAGATTTCCTGTTTATCTGGATGACATAGACCACATTATAGGAATCATGCATATCCGTGATGCCATGAAAAAACTTTCGGAGGAGACGGATGAGGAACTTCCTATCCGCAAGATAAAAGGTCTTTTGAGGCAACCCAAATTTGTTCCCGAGACCCGAAATATCGACTCCTTGTTCCACAGCATGCAGTCTTCCAAGACACAGATGGTCATAATTATTGACGAATATGGCCAGACTGCCGGACTGGTCACTATGGAGGATATCCTGGAAGAAATTGTCGGCAGCATTATGGATGAATACGACGAGGATGAGAATTACATTAAACCTACAAAAAATGCGGGAGAGTTTATAATAGAAGGCATGACGCCTATTGAGATTCTTGAAAAGAGATTTAAAATATCTTTTGGAGAGACCGAGTTTGAGACGCTGAACGGATACCTCATTTCCAAACTGGACAGGATTCCGGAACCGGATGAGGATTTCAGCACAAATGTTGAAGGCTATAGTTTCAGGATTCTTTCTGTGAATAATCATATGATCCAAAGTGTTCTGGCCAATAAAATGCCGGAAGAGAATAATTCAGAGGAAGATAAAGAATTAGAAGAAATAGCAAAATAGATTTTTTATATGAAAGGAAGTTTTTATGTCAGGACATTCAAAATTTGCTAACATCAAGCACAAGAAGGAAAAAAACGATGCTGCTAAGGGTAAGATCTTTACTATTATCGGTAAAGAAATCGCTGTTGCAGTTAAAGAGGGAGGACCAAACCCCGATAATAACTTTAAGCTTGCAACAGTAATCGCTAAGGCTAAAGCTAACAACATGCCCAACGACACCATCGAGCGTGGTATCAAAAAGGCATCCGGCGCAGAGGGTGCGGTTGATTACAAGAGCATTACTTATGAAGGATACGGCCCCGGCGGAACAGCTATTATTGTTGAGGCTCTTACAGATAACTCCAACAGAACAGCTGCTAACGTTAAGAGTGCATTTACCAAAGGCAACGGTAATGTAGGTACACCGGGCTGTGTATCATACATGTTTGACAATAAAGGACAGATCCTTATTGATAAAGAAGAGTGTGACATGTCATCTGATGATCTCATGATGTTGGTTCTTGATGCAGGAGCTGATGATTTCAACGAGGAAGAGGACAGCTATGAGATTCTTACTTCACCGGATAATTTCCAGGCTGTAGTGGAAGCATTAAATGGGGCAAATGTTGTCACTGCATCTGCTGAGGTTACTATGATTCCTCAGAACTATGTATCCGTAACCGATCCCGAGACAGTTAAGTATCTCACCAGAATCCTTGATCTTCTCGACGAGGATGATGATGTTCAGGCTGTTTACCATAACTGGGATGAGGCTGAATAATCAATAAAAGAATAAAATATTTTTAAGACGTGGGGGAGTCCTGAAATGAAACTAAAACGTATGTGGCCGGGAGTTTGCATCTTGGTAATCTTTATTATTTTTGATGTTGTAATGGCGGCAAGTTCCGGTTTCTTTTCAGGACTTTTTCCGTCTGATGGCACATATGCATATATTGCTGCAATAACTGCTATAGGAGTGGTTATTGCCGGTGTTTTGACATTTTTGTTGGGGAAGATATGCGATTATATTGAAACAGATAAGATGGCTGAGTTTACCGGGATAAAGGTCATTTACTGGCTGATACTGATAACTGTGATAGTCAGCGGCGTGTCATACAGGTTTAATATTCTTGCAAGTTCAACAGTTAGTCCAAACGGCAAATTATCGCTATATGAAAATGCCATGGTTGGTGCAGCCGGTTTAAATAATGAATATGATCTTTTATCTATTGTTTATTCTGATATTCTTAATCTGATCTTGATCTTTACCGGCAATAAGATTGCTGTTGCCTTTTATTTTCAGGTTATTTTATTTACTGTGTTTATAATATGTGGGGCGCTTACCTGTAAATTGCTTTTGGGAAATACCTCTTCTGTGGTTTTTGCGTCGTTTGTTTCCTTTATGCCTGTATTTACCGAGATTACGGGAAAGATGACGATTGGCACCAATGAGCTGTTCTATGCCATGTTTGGTATTGAACTGCTGGTCATAGCGGTATTTTTGAAAACTGCTTCCGATGGAAAATATTCATCTAATGCGTATATGGCCTGGCATTTTATTCTTGGCTGCATAGTCGGATTTATGACGTATCTGGATGCGGGCACAATTATTGTTGTATTGCCCCTGCTTTTGGCAGATTTGTATTTGCTTGAAGGAGAATTTGGCGAAGGCATGCTGAGACTATTGTTTACCTTTATAGGTGCCGCTGCAATTTTCTTTGCCATGATTGCTCAGGAGGAAGGTCCTTCGAGAATAGGAGCGGTTCTTGCAAAGTGGTCAGCCTATTATTTCCATAATCTCAATACCTTCAGCATGTTTTGGACCTACACAAATTTTAAGTTTATTTACCTGATACTGTTTCTTTTGCTGACAGGATTGCTTATAGGCTATTTCAGAAACAGGAAATATGAAAATGTCACACCCTGGCTTTTGTCTACCATGATTGTTTTCTTCGGAACACCATTTTTTGGAGCCACAAGAATGAACGATCAGGTTGTAATGACTATTTATTTTGCTTTTTCTCTTGCCTGTCTGGCATCTCTGATTGTCAGTAATGTGTCTGAGGAGAGTGAGGAAATACCGATGGATGAAGTACAGGAAAATGTTGCTTTGGAAACCGGGGAAATGCCGTTACAGGCTACATTAGAAAGCGTTCCTGAGAAAATGGAAAAAATTGAAAAGCCGCAAGAGCCTGAAAAGCCACAAGAACCAGAAATGCCGCAAGAGCCTGAGAAACCTCGATTTGTTCCGGAGGGAATGGTTCTTCCTACCGGGTCAGAGGATGAAATGGATGTGGAATTGTCCAAAATGAAGATGCCCAAGTTCCAAGGCAAAATTGCCCTTCAGAGAACAAGTAAAACTGTGGTGGAGGCGGTGGTCAAAAAAGATGATTTTGATCTGCCCTTTAAACCCGGGGATGAGTTTGATATTTAAATATATAGTTGAAAGGTGTCTGATATGAGATTAGAAGATCTTAATACCTATGAGATCATTGAAAAGAGAAGAATCGATGATCTAAATTCGGAAAGCTTTTTGCTTAAGCATAAAAAGACAGGAGCACGAGTGGCTCTTTTGTCAAATGATGATGACAATAAGGTGTTTGCCATAGGCTTCAGGACACCGCCAAAGGATTCAACCGGTGTTGCCCATATCATTGAGCATACTGTTTTATGTGGATCAAGGGATTTCCCCATAAAAGATCCTTTTGTTGAACTTGTAAAGGGATCTCTAAATACTTTTTTGAATGCTATGACATTTCCGGATAAAACCGTCTATCCCATTGCCAGCTGCAATGACACGGATTTTCAGAACCTTATGAATGTGTATCTGAATGCGGTTTTTTATCCGAACATATACAAGACAGACAATATATTCAAACAGGAAGGCTGGCACTATGAGATGGAGGATGCAAACTCCGACCTTACCATCAATGGTGTAGTTTACAATGAGATGAAGGGGGCATTTTCCTCCGCAGATGACGTTCTTTCGAGAGAAATTCAGAATTCTCTTTATCCTGATATAACCTACGGAATTGAGTCAGGAGGTGACCCTGATGTTATTCCTGAGCTTACCTACGAGGATTATCTTGATTTCCACAGAAAGTATTATCATCCTTCAAACAGCTATATCTATCTTTACGGCAATATGGATATGGCTGAAAAACTGGATTTTATCGATAAGAATTATCTTTCTGAGTTTGATTTTCTTGACGTTGATTCAAAAATAGGCAGGCAGGAAGCTTTCCCTGCGCCCAAGGAAATAATAAAGCCGTATTCAGTAATGGCCAGTGATCCGACGGATAAGAACACCTATCTTTCTTATAATTGCAGTGTGGGATCCACCTTGGACAGAATGCTGTATGTGGCATTTGATATTCTTGATTATGCTCTCTGTTCGGCTCCCGGAGCACCCATAAAGAAAGCACTCATCGAAAAGGGCATCGGGCAGGATGTTTACAGTGAATATGACAACGGCCTTCAGCAGCCGGTCTTTTCCATTATAGCCAAGAATGCGGACGCTTCTCAGAAAGAGGAATTTGTCAATACAATCAGAGGAATACTTGAAGATCAGGTTAAAAACGGAATCGACAAGAAGGCTCTTTTGGCAGGTCTTAATTATGATGAGTTCAAATACAGAGAAGCTGATTTCGGAAGATTTCCCAAGGGACTATTGTACGGACTTCAGGTATTTGACAGCTGGCTCTATGATGATAACAGTCCCTGGATAAACGTTGAGGCCAACGAAACCTTCGCCAGATTAAAGGAAGAGGCAAAGGGACGATACTTTGAGAAACTTATACAGAAATATCTTCTTGATAACACTCATAGAACAGTAGTTGTACTTGAACCTCAAAAAGGGCTCAATGAAGCCAAGGATGAAGCACTAAGGAAGAAGCTTGCGGATTATAAGGCATCTCTGACAAAAGAGGAAATAGATAAAATAGTAAGAGAGACCGCAGAACTTCGGGAATATCAGGAAAAGCCGGATGATCCTGAAGATCTCAAGAAGATACCGCTCCTTAAGCTGGAGGATCTTAAAAAAGAGTCTGAAAAGTTTGTATATGAGCTTAAGGAATATGAAGGTGTAAAGATTCTTCATCATGACATTTTTACAAATGGTATTGATTATCTTACGTTCCTTTTTGATATGAAGAATATTGATGCCGAGTACCTTTCCTATGTCGCTGTACTGAAGAAGGCACTGGGAATGCTTGATACAGAGCACTATACCTACGGCGATCTGTACAACGAAATCAATATCTACACCGGCGGAATTTCCGGAGCCATCAGTACTTATACAGATTCCTCCGATGTAACAAAATTTGAGACTAAATTTGAGATAAGTGTCAAAGTTCTCCACGATAACCTTGATAAGGCCTTTGACCTGGTTAAAGAGATAATAACAACCAGCAAGTTCGATGATGCAAAGCGCCTTAAGGAGATATTCGGAGAACAGTATGCAAGATTGTCCTCTGACCTTGCTTATTCCGGCAATCAGACAGCAGCTATTAGAGCGATGTCCTATGTTTCTCCTGCAGCCATGGTTTCGGATAATGTGAGCGGAATCGGATATTTCACCAATCTGGAAAAACTGGTAAAAGAGATTGACACTCCTGAAGGTGCCGAGAGGATAATCGGAGTACTCAAGAAACTCTGCAAGGCACTGTTTAAGGCAGAGAATCTCATGGTGGATATCACCGGTACTTCCAGGGAATATGAGAAAATACCTGAAAACAGCAGGAAACTTGCAGATTCTCTTTACACTGAGGATATTGATCTCGGCAAACTGGTACTTACACCTGTCAGGAAGAATGAGGCATTCAAGACGGCCGGACAGGTACAATATGTGTGCCGCGCAGGAAACTTTACATCAAAGGGGCTTAAGTACAATGGTGCTCTCAGAGTTCTTAAAGTAATGATGGGGTATGATTACCTCTGGAAGAATATCAGAGTATTGGGCGGAGCCTACGGCTGTATGAGCAGCTACGCCAAGAATGGGGACTGTGCTTTTGTTACCTACAGAGATCCTAACCTCAGAAACAGCATTGAAGTTTTTGAAAAGGCTTCGGATTATCTCAGAAACTTTGATGATGATGACAGAACAATCCTTCAGTATATTATCGGAGCTATTTCTGACCTGGATACCCCTAAAACTCCTTCGGGGAAGGGCTCCTATGGCCTTACAGCTTATCTTTGCAATGCAAAGATGGAAAATATCCAGAGAAACCGTGATGAGCTTCTTGCCACAACCAAGGATACCATCAGAAAGATGGCTGACTATGTCGATGCATTTATGTCAGATAACTGTATCTGCGTAGTAGGAACCTCAGAGAAGATTGACGAAGACAAGGATCTGTTTGATAACATTAAGCAGCTTGTTAACAAGTGATGACTTTTTAAATTAAATAACAGAAATCTATATTTGCTATGGATTTCGTGAGAACATAATTTAAATAAACCGGGGAGAAGTGCGGATATGAGAAAAAGAGTTGGAATTTTAAGCCTTTCCGTTGTACTTTCGGTAGGTATGCTTCTGTCAGGCTGCGGTTCTTCAGACAAAGGAATGTATACAGTTGCCACCGAGGAAGCTGTTGAGTATCCTATGATGGATGCACAAGGAGCTTTGTACGAGAGTAAGAGTACAGCATCATTTGATGAAAATGCACTTGAAAATCAGGATATTTCGGAAAACAATGTGACCGATACTTCTCGTAAACTCATCACTACAATGAATATATCTTCCGAGACAGAGAATCTTGACAGCACAATGAGCACTGTTGAGAACAAAGTGAAAGAATTTGGCGGATATATTGAATCCAGTGATATTTACAACGGAAGTTCCTATTCCGGCAGGAACAATAACAGAAATGCCAATCTGACCATCAGGATTCCTGCGTCAAAGCTTGAGGATTTCATAAGCATAGTGGAAGGAAATACCAATATTACCAGTAAATCCAGAAATGTTGAGGATGTTACCTTAAGCTATGTGGATACTGAGAGCAGAAAGAAAGCCCTTCAGACCGAGGAAAAGAGACTTCTAGAGATTCTTGAGAAAGCTGAAACAGTTGAAGACCTCATTACTGTAGAGAGCAGACTTTCAGAAGTTAGATACCAGCTGGAAAGTACGGAAGCTCAGCTGCGCACTTATGATAACAGAGTCAACTATAGCACGATTTATCTGGATATCAGGGAGGTCTCCAGGTACACTCCGGTGCAGGAGAAGGGACCCCTTTCCAGAATGGCGGAGGGCTTTGTGGACAGTCTTCATGCGGTGGGAGATGGTTTTGTAGAACTGCTGGTATGGATTGTCATACACATCCCTCAGATTTTGGTCGTTGCAATTGTAATAGTAATCATAGTGATTGTACTTAAGAAGCTGATCCGGAAGTCATCAAGGAAAGCGGTAGTAAATAATATGGCTGTTCAGCAGGGATTTAATCCCTGTGAAAATGGTCAGCATGTATGTAGTGATCAGTCCGTGCCAAATGCAGCGGAAGAAAGAAAAGATGGACAATAATTTTAAAACAGGTTTTGTAACATTAATAGGCCGCCCCAATGTGGGAAAGTCCACACTCATGAATCAGATGATCGGGCAGAAGATAGCTATTACTTCAAGTAAGCCTCAGACCACAAGAAATAAAATAATGACAGTATATACCGATGAGTCATGTCAGATGATATTTCTTGATACTCCGGGAATTCATGAGACCAAAAATAAGCTTGGAGAATACATGACCAAGGTGGCCAAGAGTACCCTTGAGGAAGTGGATGTAATATTATGGCTTGTGGAACCCAGTACCTTCATAGGAGCCGGGGAAAAGTCCATAATTGAGGAACTTAAAAAGAGTAAAAAGCCTGTAATTTTGGTTATAAATAAGATTGATACGGTGTCTGCCGATAGCCTTGAAAAGTTCGAAAACGCCTACAGAGCGGAAATGGACTTCTCAGATGTGGTACATGTAGCGGCTCTTAAGAGACAGAATATTGACAAAGTTATGGATGCCATAAGGAAATTCCTTCCCTACGGGCCTCCATACTACGACGAGGATACACTTACAGATCAGCCAGAGAGACAGATTGTGGCTGAGATTATCAGAGAAAAGGCTCTTCGCCTTTTACAGGATGAAGTGCCACATGGTATTGCCGTTACCATTGAAACCATGAGAATGAGAGAAAAGGTTGTTGAGACACCTAAGCCCAAAAAGAAGCGCCACCAGCATCCTCCGAAGAAGAGCCATTTGGAACAGGACCCGGAGGTAAACTACGATTCTGAGGAAGCCTACGATTCTGAGGAAGCCTACGATCCTGAGGGAATCATGGACATCGATGCAACCATTATATGTGAGCGTGATTCCCACAAGGGAATTGTTATTGGTAAGGGCGGTTCCATGTTAAAGAAAATAGGCAGCTCTGCCCGAAAGGATATAGAGGAACTGGTTGGGTGTCAGGTTAATCTTCAGCTGTGGGTAAAGGTAAGAAAAGACTGGAGAGATGACAAGACGCAGATGAAGAGTTTCGGATACGATATCAGAGATTTGAGGTAAGACAGACCTATGGATGATTTTATTGTGGTGCGGGGGATTGTACTAAAGCATGCTCCGGCCGGTGACTATGACTGGGTAGTTACCATATTTACAGCTGACAAAGGAAAAATTACAGCCTTTGCCAAGGGAGCAAGAAAGCCTGTATCCAAACTTGCCGGCTCGGTAGAACCTTTTAATTTCGGAACCTTTAAGCTTTTTGTCGGAAGAAATTCTTATACTATCATTGAAGCTGACATAGAGAATTACTTTGAAGATTTTAGAGGGGATCTGGAAGGTGCCTGTTATGGCACCTTTTTTCTTGAGATAGCAAGCTATTACGGAAGAGAGAACAGTGAGGACAAACAACTGTTAAATCTTCTTTACCTCTCGCTGAAAGCACTTTTGAAAGATAGTATTCCCAACAGACTGGTCAGATGCATTTTTGAACTAAGAGCATTGCAGATAGAGGGCGAGTATCCGGGAATTCCCACAAAAGAGCCTATCATGGAATCTACCAGATATGCCATGGATTATATCGCGTCCAGTCCTCTTGAGAAATTGTATTCTTTTTCCTTAAAAGAAGAAGTTCTTGACGAGCTGGATTTTGTAACTAAGGAATATCGGAAAAGGTTTATCGACAGGCCGCTTAAGAGCTTGGAAATGCTGGAAACATTTGAAAATGCGTGATTTAATCATGGTATTGAAAAAGAAAAATGATTTGGATATAATAACTTTGTTTGTAATTTTTTAAGGATTATGAGGTTGGGGATTTATTTTGTTTAGATTATCGGATTCTAAAAAGAAGAAGCTCTTCAGGGCCATTACTATTGCAAATGTAATGCTTATGTCATCACTGCTTTTTGGATGCGGCGAAAATGAGACTTACGAGACAAAGCTGGCAATAGATAAGGATGGTGGAGTAGTCAGTACTATATATGAGTCTTTTGAAGCGGATTATTATGATGCCTCAGAGCTTGCAGATATGGCTGCTTCAGAGGCTTCGTATTACAATTCGGAATATATCAGTCCAAAGATAACAGTGGAAGAACCGGTGGTTTTTGAAGATGAGCATTTGGTCAAACTGACCATGACCTATAAGAGTGCTACGGATTATTCTCATTTTAATCAGTCCACACTCTTTTACGGAACTCTTCAAGAGGCTTTAGATGCCGGATTATATGTTTCCGATTCTCTTGTTGGATCTGACGGAGAGCTGATTTCTGCGGAAAAGCTTTCGGACTTTTCGGAGAAGCATATTATAATTACTACAGAAAAGATACTGATAGATGCGCCATATGAGATTTTATATACAACAAAGGGCGTTACTAAAAAAGGTAAAAAGGAAGCAATACTGACTGATGCAACTGCAGACAGCATTCAGCTGCTTCTTTCAAAATAACATAAAGTGATTTAAGTGACCGGTAAAGTTAATAAACGGTCGAAGGAATGGAGGATTATGGAAGCGAACGCAAAAACAATGGACAAAATTGTAGCCCTGGCAAAGGCGAGAGGATTTGTATATCCCGGATCAGAGATTTACGGAGGTCTTGCCAATACATGGGACTATGGTAATTTGGGCGTTGAGTTTAAGAATAACGTTAAAAAGGCATGGTGGCAGAAATTTGTACAGGAAAATCCCTACAATGTAGGTGTTGACTGCGCTATCCTCATGAATCCCCAGACCTGGGTTGCATCAGGACATCTTGGAAGCTTCTCAGATCCTCTCATGGACTGTAAGGAGTGCCATGAGAGATTCAGAGCAGATAAGATTATTGAAGATTTTGCTGCTGAAAACGGCATTACACTTGAGTCATCAGTAGACGGATGGTCCCATGAGGAAATGGAGAAATTCATAAATGACCACAACGTTCCATGCCCATCCTGCGGAAAGCATAACTTTACAGGAATAAGAGAGTTTAACCTTATGTTCAAGACTTTCCAGGGTGTAACAGAGGATGCCAAGGACGCAGTTTATTTGAGACCTGAGACTGCACAGGGTATCTTTGTAAACTTTAAGAATGTACAGCGTACATCCCGTAAAAAGGTTCCTTTTGGAATCTGCCAGATAGGAAAGAGCTTCCGTAACGAGATCACACCCGGAAACTTTACATTCCGTACAAGAGAGTTCGAGCAGATGGAGCTTGAGTTCTTCTGCAAGCCCGGAACACAGACAGAGTGGTTTGAATACTGGAGAAAGACATGCTATGAGTGGCTTCTTTCCCTTGGTATAAAGAAAGAAAACTTAAGACTTCGTGATCATGATCCGGAGGAGCTTTCCTTCTATTCAGATCACACAACCGATATTGAGTACGCATTCCCATTCACTGACTGGGGTGAGCTTTGGGGAATTGCTTCCAGAACTGACTATGACCTCACAAGACATCAGGAGACTTCAGGTCAGGCAATGGATTACTTCGATGATGAGACCAATGAAAAGTATATCCCTTACGTTGTTGAGCCTTCACTTGGTGCAGACCGTGTAACATTGGCATTCCTCTGCGAGGCTTATGACGAGGAGAATATCGGAACAGAGGAAAAGCCTGATATGAGAACAGTTCTGCATTTCCATCCGGCTATTGCGCCTGTAAAGATCGGTGTGCTTCCTCTTTCCAAGAAGCTCAATGAGGGTGCTGAGAAGATATATGCTCAGCTTTCAAAGAAATATAACTGCGAATTCGATGACCGTGGAAATATCGGTAAGAGATATCGTCGCCAGGATGAAATCGGTACTCCTTTCTGCGTAACCTATGACTTTGATTCCGAAAACGACAATATGGTCACAGTAAGAGACAGAGACAGCATGGAGCAGGAGAGAATCGCCATTGACGAGCTTGACGCTTATTTCGCAAAGAAGTTCGAGTGGTAATAAAGGAGAATATTTATGAAACAGTTTACATCAAGCGAACTGCGCAAAGCTTGGAAGCAGTTCTATATAGACAGAGGCCACGTGGACTGCGGCGCAGTTTCACTTGTTTCTGACGGCTCAACCGGCGTTATGTTCAACGTTGCCGGAATGCAGCCGCTTATGCCATATCTTCTTGGCAAAAAACATCCCATGGGCACAAGACTTTGCAACGTTCAGGGATGTGTTCGTACCAATGATATTGATTCAGTCGGTGATAAGAGCCATGGAACCTTCTTCGAGATGATGGGAAGCTGGTCTCTTGGCGATTACTTCAAAAAAGAACGCTGTCAGTGGAGCTTCGAGCTTCTGACACAGCTTTTTGGATTTGATGCCGATCACCTTGCAGCTACAGTTTTTGCCGGTGACGAGAATGCACCAAGAGATGAAGAGGGTGCTAAGTACCGTATAGAGTCAGGTTTCAAGCCTGAGAACATTTTCTATCTTCCTGCTGAGGACAACTGGTGGGGACTTGAATATGGTCCATGCGGTCCTGACAGTGAGATGTTCTATGTGAAGGATATTCCTGATTGCGGACCTGACTGCGGTCCCGGATGCCACTGCGGAAAATATACTGAGATTGGAAATGACGTATTCATGCAGTATGAGAAGCACCATGATGGTCATCTCACACCTCTTTCTCAGAAAAACGTTGATACCGGCTGGGGACTTGAGCGTATTCTTGCTTTCCTTAACGGTGTTGATGACGTTTATAAGATTGATCTTCATGCACCTGTAATTGCTTATATAGAAAAAGAGAGCGGTATCAAGTACGAGTCTGACGAGAAGACTACAAGATCCATGAGAATTCTCGCTGACCACACACGTACTTCCGTAATGCTCATCGGTGACGAGGCTAAGCTTCTTCCTTCTAACACAGGAGCCGGCTACATCTTAAGAAGACTTATCCGTCGTGCAGTCAGACATGCAAGAACTCTTGGCCTCAACAAGGCTCAGATTCTCGGCGTTGCTCAGATTTATATCGATGAGTACAAGGATAGTTATGAACATCTTAACAAGAATCAGAAATTTGTCCTTACAGAGCTTGAGAGAGAAATCACACGTTTCGAGTCTACTCTTGAGAATGGTATGAAGGAATTCAAGAAGATTCTTGATAAGACCTCTTCAGAAGGCAAAAAGGAGATAGGCGGTAAGGATGCATTCTTCCTTTATGATACATTTGGATTCCCTGTAGAGCTTACAATTGAGCTTGCAGAGGAAGAAGGCTTTACAGTAGATGAGAAGGGCTTTGCAGCTGCTATGGAAGAGCAGAAGCAGAAGGCCAGAGAGAACCAGAACTTCTCAGCTAATCTTTCTACAGGCGCTGGCGTATTTGATGGCCTTGATGAGTCGGTTAAGTCTGAGTTCTTTGGCTATGAGACACTTGAATGTGATGGAAATGTAGTTGCCATGGCTTCAGCTGATGCTCTTACTGATGAGCTTACAGAAGGCCAGCAGGGAACAATCATCACAGACAGAACAACCTTCTATGGAACCATGGGTGGACAGGTTGGCGATATCGGTGTAATCCTTGGATCTAACGACGCCAAGTTTGAAGTTACAGAGGCTATTCACGTAGCAGGAGGCAGAACAGCTCACTGCGGTACTGTTGTAAGCGGAAGCTTTAAGGTTTCTGATAAGGTTTCTCTTTCTGTTGATACAGAGAACAGAGCTAAGACCTGTCGCAATCACTCAGCTACTCATCTTCTTCAGAAGGCTCTTCAGGAAGTCCTCGGTGATGGCGTTGAGCAGGCCGGTTCATACCAGGATCCTGACAAGACAAGATTTGACTTTAGCTATCATCAGGCTATGACAGCAGAGGAGCTTCAGAAGGTAGAAGACATAGTTAATGCCAAGATTCTTGAGGCACTTCCTGTTGTGACCAAGGAAATGTCTATAGAAGAAGCCAAGAAGACAGGCGCTATGGCTCTCTTTGGTGAGAAGTACGGTGAGACCGTAAGAGTTGTAAACATGGGTGATTTCTCCATCGAGCTCTGTGGTGGTACTCATGTAGCAAATACAAGCCACATCGGATTGTTCAAGATCCTTTCTGAAAGCGGCGTTGCAGCAGGCGTTCGTCGTATTGAAGCTCTTACAGGCAGCAATGCAAGAGCATATTACAAGAATGTTGAGGATGGACTTCATGAGGCTGCTAAGGCCCTTAAGACAAATCCTTCAGATATTACAACTCAGATCAAGAAGCTTCAGGATGAACTCAAGGCTCTTAGAAGTGAGAATGAATCACTTAAGAGCAAAGAGGCTCAAGCTGCTCTTGGAGATGTAATGGATCAGGTTAAGGAAGTTAAGGGAGTTAAGCTTTTGGCAACCGCTGTTAAGGGTGTTGACATGAACGGCCTTCGAGACCTTGGCGACCAGATGAAGACCAAGCTTGGTGAGGGTGTTATCGTCCTTGTTTCTGAGGCTGATGGCAAGGTAAACCTTGTAACCATGGCTACAGATGGTGCTATGGCAAAGGGTGCTCACGCAGGTAACCTTGTTAAAGCAATTGCGCCTAAGGTTGGCGGTGGCGGCGGCGGACGTCCCAATATGGCTCAGGCCGGCGGAAAGAACCCTGCCGGAATACAGGATGCTATAACAGAAGCTGAAAAAGTTCTTGAAACTCAGCTTGCTTAATTGTGAAAAAATATAAAAATACCCCTTGACGAGTATTGAAATTGTGTTATAATTATTCATGTTATGTGAGCTAATAGCTTAGTATAAGCATAATAAATAACCCAATCAGTCATGTACTTGAAGGGACTGAAGGGAGGGTAAGAGTAGAGATGTCAACAGTAGTAGTAAAAGAGAACGAGACTTTGGATAGCGCACTGCGTCGTTTTAAGAGAAGCTGTGCTAAGGCTGGTATCCAGCAGGAAATCCGTAAGAGAGAGCACTACGAGAAGCCTAGCGTTAAGCGCAAGAAGAAGTCAGAGGCTGCGAGAAAGCGCAAATATAACTAAATCAAATTTATAAAAAGTCTTTGGAATTATCCAAAGACTTTTTTCTTGCCCATCTCTTTGAATAATCATGTTATAATAAATCTTGTTGCGAAAAGGCAGAAAGACAAAATTACTATGTGGATTTATATTTTGATAGCTATCGTTATACTGATCTTGCTCTGTGTTCTTGTGATATATCACGATACACATAATTTTGTTGTGCGTAGCTATGATATTACATCCACGAAAGTGTCAAAAGATTATACCTTTGTTCTTCTGGCGGATCTTCACGCATATGAATATGGCAATAACAATGAAAAGCTTATTGCTGCCATTGATAAGGTAAAGCCTGATGCTATCCTGTGTGCAGGAGATATGTTCATCGGTCACACCAGGGACGGTGTTATCAGGTATGAACCCGGAAGGCATTTGCTGACAGAGCTGGCTAAGAAATATCCTGTATATGCAGGAAATGGTAACCATGAGCATAAGATCAAGGCCTACACGGTGCTCTTTGGAAATCAGTTCGACAGATACAGGGCTTCTTTGCAGAAGGCAGGGGTTATTACTCTTGAAAATGACAGCGTCAGTATTCCTGAAGCTAATATCAGGATAACAGGTCTGGACCTTGGTCTTGAGTATTTCAGAAAAGTAGTTAAGAAAAGTATGGATACGGATTACATCGACAAACTCGTCGGCCACAGCGATAAATCCTGCTATCAGATACTAATTGCCCATAATCCCCAGTATTTTGAGAACTATGCAAAGTGGGGAGCTGATCTTTCAGTTTCCGGCCATGTGCATGGAGGAATAATAAGACTCCCTTTTATCGGCGGAGTTATTTCCCCCTCCATAGCTCTTTTTCCAAAATATGATGGCGGTAAATATATGTACGAGGATAAGATCATGATATTGAGTCGCGGACTGGGAACTCACAGTATACACGTGAGATTTTTGAATCCCGGGGAAGCAGATGTCATCAGAATACATAAGATTTAAGTTTTAAGAGGTTTGTAATGTCATTGGAAGTTAAGCTGCAGGTGTTTGAAGGGCCATTGGACCTTCTGCTTCACCTGATTGATAAAAACCAAATAGATATTTATGATATCCCCATTGCTACCATAACAGAGCAGTATATGGCATACATCAACGCCATGCAGAGAGATGATATGGATGTAACCAGTGAATTCCTGGTTATGGCGGCAACCCTTATTGATATCAAGTGCAAGATGCTTCTTCCCAAGGAAGTTAATGAAGAGGGAGAAGAAGAGGACCCAAGAGCAGAGCTTGTTGAGAAGCTCCTTGAGTACAAAATGTACAAGTACATGGCCTATGAGCTCAAGGACAGGCAGATGGATGCCGGTCTTTCCTGGTTCAGGAATAAAGACATACCTCAGGAAGTAAAGGATTTTGAAATGCCTGTGGATCTGTCCAACCTCATTGGAGATGCCACTTTGTCCAAACTTAATGCCATTTTCCAGGACCTCATGAAGCGTCAGGAAGACAAGGTCGACCCCATCAGAAGTAAGTTTGGAAATATAGAAAAGGAAGAGATAGACATGGATGCCAAGACCCTGTATATCAAGGCATATATCAGGGAACACACCAGGTTCAGCTTTAGACAGCTTCTTGAAAAACAGCACAGCAAGACGGAAATCATTGTCACTTTCCTTGTAATGCTGGAGGAAATGAAGCTTGGGGAAATAGAAATCGAGCAGGAAGATACCTTTGGAGATATAATAATAACTTCCAGAAAGGCTGGTTAAATGAAAAAAGAAGAAGGCGCTGCCATTGTAGAGGCAATTCTTTTTACAATGGGGGATTCTGTGGAGATCAGCTCCCTGGCTAAGGCTATGGAAACTGAGCCCAAGGAGATAAAAAAATATATTGCATATCTTAAGGAAAAATACGAGAAGGAAGACAGCGGAATAGGAATTATAGAACTGGACAAATCAGTGCAGCTGTGCACCAAAAAGGAAATGTATGAGTACCTTATTAAAATTGCCAAGGCACCTAAGAAGGCAGTTCTGACAGATTCCCTTATGGAAACTCTTTCTATAATCGCATACAAACAGCCCATTACCAGACTTGAGGTTGAGAAGATAAGAGGTGTCAACAGTGATCACGCTGTAAACAGACTTGTGGAGTTCGGACTGGTTCAGGAACTGGGAAGACTGGATGCTCCCGGAAGACCTCTTTTGTTTGGAACCACTGAGGAATTCTTAAGGAGTTTTGGAGTTCGTTCTTTGGAGGAACTTCCTGCCATTGGAGCAGTTCAGGTTGAGGAATTCAAAGCTCAGGCTGAAGAAGAAGTCAACGTAAAATTGGATATATAAATTCAGATTTCTTAAATGTAATAAACAATTCATAAAATATAAGGAGAAATGCGTATTTTTTATGCATTTTTCCTTTTTTTTGCTTCCTTTTATGGTATACTATATTCTGACTTAAGTTGCGTAAATAGCGTAGCTATGAAGCAATTCTTTATGTATATATAATAAAATCTCGGAGGTTAAAGAAATGAGTAGTTCTTCACAAGCGAGACAAAGAATCAGTGCTTTGCTCGATGAAAACAGTTTCGTTGAAATTGGCGCTCTTG
>JAEEGF012470011.1_pt1 | contig 38488 bp, 24 predicted proteins | sample 9134171 | NCBI WGS metagenome assembly JAEEGF01 (sample SAMN16246542, study PRJNA631951) | gut metagenome | biome: gut microbiome; feature: rumen; material: AP-attached | host: Bos | place: Iran: Karaj | collected 2018-10 | reverse complement strand
AGCTATGACCTGCGAGTGGCTGTAGGCGCTCCTGTTCAGAACCATACCGACCAGCCGCCGATGCTGCTGCATGTTTTTGGAAAGGCCAGCAACAACAATCTGCACACCTCGCTGGCCTGGGACAACCAAGACCCGACGGGACGCATGAGCGGACAACTCAATGCAGTAGCCAGCTTCGACACCGGCTTCAACCAGCAGTCAACGGCCAACATTACCGTCATGCCTTCGGTCATCAACGTCCACGACTCCGACTGGAACATCGAGCGCAGCTTCATCGCTTACTCCAACAAGTTCCTCGACATCAAGGACTTCGCCATCCGCCATGGTCAGCAGCACCTCATCGTCAACGGCATTGCCTCTGAAGATCCTACGGACTCCATCAACGTCGACCTCGAGGATATCGACGTCGAATACGTGCTGCAACTCGTGGGGTTCGATGCTGTCGACTTCAACGGCTATGCTTCCGGACGCGGCACCATCAGTGGAATCTTCGGCGAACTTGGTGCACAGGCACAGCTCGACGTCACCGATTTTAAGTTCCAGCACGGACGAATGGGAACGCTGCATGCCAAAGTGGAATGGAACAAGGAGAAAGAACACATAGACATCCACGGACGCTGTGATGACGGACCTGAGGCACAGACCATCGTCGAAGGATATGTAGACCCCGGCGACCCGGGATTCATCGACCTCGCCATCACAGCCCAAGGCACCTACCTCGACTTCGCCCTGTCGTTCACCGAGAGCTTCATCAGCACCATCGACGGACACGGCAACGGAGCTGTACGCCTCATTGGTCCCCTTGACGCCATCAATCTCACAGGAGCACTGGTACTCAACGGCACGGCTCACGTCAAGACCCTTGGGTGTACCTACGAAATGCGTAACGACAGCATCACATTGGTACCCAACGAGATAGCCTTCACCCATTGTCCCATCTACGACATCTACGGCAATGAAGGCATGCTGACGGGAGGCATCCACCATCAGGACCTCACCAATCTGTCATACGACATCGCCGTCGATACCGACAAACTGTTGGCCTACGACTTCCCAGACTTTGGCGACGAGCTATTCTATGGCACCGTCTATGCTCGCGGAAAAGCGGCCATCCACGGTCACGACGATGCCGTCATCATAGAGGCCGATGTCACACCGCTCAAGGGTTCCTCCTTCGTCTACAACGCAGCAGCACCCGATGCCATCACCAATCAGGAGTTCATCCAGTGGGGCAACAACGCCCAACACCCAACAACCATCACCCAACAACCAATAACTTCTGACCTCACCATGCGTCTTAAGATCAATGCCACGCCTGACGCCACCATGCGACTGCTGATGGATGCCCGTACCGGCGACTATGTCACACTGCGTGGCAACGGCGACCTTCAGGCCACCTATTATAATAAAGGTGGCTTCACGATGTTCGGCAACTACGTAGTCAGCAACGGCACCTACAACATCACCATCCAGGAGATCATCCGCAAGGACTTCACCTTCAGCGAGGGCGGTACCATCGTCTTCGGCGGCGACCCCTACGATGCCCAGCTGAACCTCCAGGCACAGCACGTCGTCAACGGTGTCAGCCTCTCAGACCTCAACGTCGGACGCAGCTTCTCGAACACTGTTCGCGTCAACTGTCTCATGAACATCACCGGACAGCCAAGGGCACCACAAGTAGACTTCGACCTCGATATTCTCAACGTCAACAGCGACGAGAAGCAAATGGTGCGTAACCTCATCAACGGACAAGAAGAGATGCGCCAGCAAGTCATATACCTTCTCGCCGTGGGACGCTTCTATCCCCAGGGCTCCAACAATGCCGCCGAGAGCGAGACACAGCGCGACAACACATCTTTGGCCATGCAGAGCCTGCTCTCCGGGACCATCAGCGGACAAATCAACAATGTGCTGAACAGTGTCATCAAGAGCAACAACTGGAACTTCGGAGCTAACATCTCAACAGGCGACGAGGGATGGAACAATGCTGAATACGAAGGCATCATCAACGGACGCCTGCTCAACAACCGCCTGCTCATCAACGGACAATTCGGCTACCGCGACAACGCTACAACAGCCAACCCCTCGTTCATCGGTGACTTCGACATCCGATACCTCCTTTATCCCAGCGGCAACCTCGCGCTGAAGGTCTACAACCAGACCAACGACCGATACTTCACCAAGTCGAGTCTGAACACCCAGGGCATCGGTATCATCATGAAAAAAGACTTCAACGGACTCCGAGACCTCTTCACAACCAGGAAAAAGCCCTGGATACTAAGAATTAGAACTGCTAAGAAACGAAAGAAATAAGTTTCCAATTTAACAAACAAGAAGACAATGAACAAGATGAAACAATGGGTGCTTGCCGCCACCCTCGTTTGCGGCACGACAGTCCTCATGACAGGCTGCAAGGAAGCAAAAACACAGGAAGACAATCCCGTCCAGCAGGTGACGAGTGAAGAACTGATACGCACCTCGCAGAGTTGGGATGGTGTAGAACTGCCCGACTACTTTGAGGGTCGTCCTGAACTAGTGGCCGTGAAGTACGTGTTCCCCGCAGGCCAGAAGTTGGGCTGGCATCACCACCCTGTAATGAACTACGGCGTCCTGATGCAGGGCGAGCTGACCATCATCGGCCAAGACGGCAAGGAGAAGGTGGTACATGAGGGCGAAGCCGTCGTTGAGATGGTGAACACCATCCACCATGGCGAGAACCGAGGCACGAAGCCGGTTATCCTCTACATGTTCTACCTCTCGCAGAAAGACCTGCCCCTCGCCGTACAGCATCCGGAGATTCCGCTGGAATAACCTCAGGCTTGTGACGATGAAACCTCAGCTTTCTCCCAGAGAAGGCTGAGGTTTCTCCTAGAGAAACGCCATAATCCCACCCTTTTGAACCCTTTAACTCCCTCTTTAACTCCCTCTTAACAATCGCAATTCTTTACATTTGCTTTTTCAGAAGTACCCGTTTCCGATGATTTTCATGGATGCCACCATTCTGTTGTACTACGAAACGGGTACAAATGACGAGATGGTCAACTCGTGCTCCACTCGGATCTACAAAGGGGATTCAGCGAAATACCCGAATGCCCGAATGCCCGAATGCCCGATAAGAAGAAAATGGACTTTAAAATATATTATATATATAAATATATATAATATATTTTATATTAATTTGTTAATTTGAATAGCCCTTAACGGGCATTCGGGCATTCGGGCACTCGGGCACAAGAAAGATTTTGACATTTGCAATTTCTGCGGATACATTTAACACAACTTTCTCACAATATATGAAAAATTATTCGTACCTTTGCAGCATCAATACGCCCCGTTAATACTAACGATCAGAAAATAGAAATATGAAAAAATACGTAAGACCTCAGCTGAGAGTCCATGTCATAGCAAGCTGTTTGCTTCAAAGTAGTCCTCCTGTTGAACTGCCGGCAGATTCCAGTCAGCCAGGAGATGGAACAGTGCTGTAAACGATAACGAAAACGTTAACGATAACGATAACGAAAACGTTAACGATAACGATAACGAAAACGTTAACGATAACGATAACGAAAACGAAAATATATGGGCTTGAATATCAAATCGCTGTCATCGCTCTTCCTGATGATGCTGACGGCAACAAGTGTTACTGCACAGGGCTTTGACCTGTATTTCTCGAACAACGTCACAGATGTGGAGAAGCTGAACGACGAGACGGTCGAGGAGTACCAGAATGGGCTGAAGTGGACCAAGATTGAGCGTGGGACGGTGAACGTCTACGGCAACTATGTGGAGGCGGAGAACGTCAGGAAGATGTTTGCCTCGACCCGCATGAAGACGCGAGCCGACCAGCAGCAGTTTTGGCGCATGCGCGACCATTCGCTGCTGTGTTTCCGCATCAACGACGGCAGTGGCACGTCGGGCGACTACGGCGTGGAAGCCGACGACAGTTACGGCACGAAGCTGCAGCTGACGGTGTCGAAGTTCTTCTATTCGAACATCCCGCTACAGGACAAGCCCATACAGTTTAAAGTATGGAAGATAGGCGAAGTAGGCGACACGTTGCGCTTCAAGTATGAAAGCGACGACTGGAACGACAACCGACTGTATATCTTCCAGCTCGACTCCAAGCGACAGAAGAGCGGCGAGAACTATACGCTGGAGTATGACCTGAGCTACGCCGACGATAATGGCGAATTGCAGGAGGAGAAGCACTATCTGGATCTGAAGGACAAGAACTTCCAGAGCTTCTATGTCGATTCCGACAAGGAGCTGGCTGACATCTTCCTGATGGCAGGCAGCACCACCACGCCCAAGGAGGGGCAGAAGAAGCTGCGCCTGAACCTGAAGCGACTCATCACTGGTGTGTCGCCGTATAATAAATACTATAATCTGACCCTGACCACACGTTTCACCCTCGATAAACACGAGAACCGTGAGCTGGTGAACTTCAACTGGATAGGCTCGGGACTTTACGAGCGCTTCGACACGCTGTATGTGAAGCTGAAGAAGCCCAACGGCGACGATATCCGCTCGGCACGCATGAACGTGGTGCAAGTGGACAACGACGGCAACGAGGTGTTGGGCGGTGCGCCGGTGAGCTACTTCGGATGGGACGAACGCCTCAAGGTGCATAAGGTGATTACCAACGGCAATCCTGCCTATATCGAGATACTGCCACCCAAGAACAACAACAGCTTCTTCCCGACGGTGCTGAAATACCGCGGTGCCACCGACCCATTGACGAACATCGTCGACGAAGAGCGCTGCTCGGCAGAGATGATGGCCGTCATGGGTAACGTCAACTATGCCGACTTCGCCATCAGCAGCCAGCTGTTCCGAGGCCTGCACGACGAGAAGAAGATCATCATGTATCGTGGCCAGGAGCATGCCCTGGTGACCTTGGAGGAATATAACCTGACAGGCCGTGCCATTACGGACCAGGTGAGATTCTCGTCCGACGGCTGTCAGGAGGGTCTGAAACTGTTTAAGGGCAATCTGATAGAGAAGTATGGCGAACTGCTGCTCACCTTCTCGACAGCGAAGAACGGTGCGAAGGCCTTGCGCCGCGCCATGGCCAGCACCCCGGAATTGAAGGTTTACGATGTTGATAACGGCAATGCCCTGCTTCAGACCATCCAGCCGCAGGTGGGAGCCTCGGGGGTCAGCCTGTCGAAGTTTGAACGTGACTATTACGAGGTAGGCTACGACCTGACTGAGCTGACGGTTGACAAGACATGCCGCCTAAAGCTGATGTCTGCTGGGAAGACCTACGACAAGCTGCCCTATTTCAACCGCTTTATCTATAACCGTGATGATGGCGAGAACGATGCGAAGGCGGCTGGCACTGAACTCTGTCGCGGCATCATCGACGGTGACAAGCCAAAGGCTGGTGATGCAGATACTGAGGCGAAGGCAGAATGGGCCATTCCCATTAACTTCAGATGGGAGTCACCCGTCAAGGGACTATATATTAATACGTCAATTTATTATAGCATTTCCAGAAAATGTCTGGATTACAAGATTTGTGCTGAATACAAGAACAAGAGCAAAGACACCGATGATCAGGGCAATCCCGACGGCAGCAAGGTATCGAAGATGCGCGAGGACTTTGATACCTATCGCAAATGGGACAAGTTTGGCTCTTACTGGAACGAGGAAGAGAGAAAACACGACTTTAGCAAATATAACGAATGGAAGTCGGACCAGGATAATGACAGGGGCTTCAGTGGAAGTCTGGTCAGCGAACCGGGTCAGCAGAAGCTTGAGAACTGGGTGTTCTCGGAGTTCGACGACATCTTCTCGCTGCCCGTACCGGGATTAAGCGCCACTGGCGGTCTCAAGATAGCCGGTTCCATTACCAAGCTGGGCAAGGAAAAAGACAAGAATGGTAATGCCGCGGAAGGTGCCAATGCCATACCGACAATCTCCGACGTGACGTTGTATTTCAAACTGGCCTATGGTGCATTTATAAGCAACCCCTTGAAGGCTATTGGCGGGAAATACTTAGGAGCCGTGGGCGGTTTTCTCGAAAAATATGCCAACTTCCTGACCATCAGCGCGCTGGCTGAAGCATCACTTGAGATTACCGCTGGTTATAAGAACTGGCAAGCCAATGATCTGGGATACAGCAGCAAAAGTGCCCACTCAATCCTGGTACAGGCCATGTTGAAAGCACGTGGCGGTGTCTGCGCCGAAGTGCATACGCCACCCAATCCCGTACTCCATCTGGGTGCTGGAGTGCGTGCCGGTGCTAAGTTGGGACTGGGTTACGGATTCTGTACTAACTTCGACCATTTTGACCTCGGCGGCGTCTTCATCGGACTGCTGGGTGTCGAGGCCTTTGCCTACGTACGCTCGTTAGCAGGTACGGCCCAAGCTGCTGCTGAGGCGCATGTGGGGGATAGATTATTATTCCCGAACAACGACAACACAAACCCTTTCCACCCAAAGTATCCATGGTGGGCGGCGGTGGTAGAACCCGCAAGTGCTCCACAATACAGTGACTTCTGGCAATCACCCAGTCTGACGGCTACGTCAAATACGGCAGCTGCATCAGCGACAGACAACAACACTGATGGCGACAAGGACAAGAAGTACGGACATGTCATCGTCGACAATGTGCCCTCAACGGCCAACCCGCACTTCCTCGACGAGCACACCATCGTCTATGACGCGCCAGCCACTGGCGACGATATCAACAGTGCACATATCGCCCTGCTGGACACTAAGACGAACACCGTGCAGCGACTCTCGAAGGAGGGTGTGAAGGCCTCGGGACACATGCGCTCGAAGAACTCCACACACGAGGTGGTGGTCTATGAGGAGATGACACGCCCCATCACCGCCGACGATCTGAAAGCTGGTGATGCCAGTGCCACTGAGCTGGCCCGCGAACAGAGCATCGTGGCGCAGGTCCGCGACAATGACACCGATTTCATCGAATATCAGCCTGGCTACGAAGCCTGGCACCGCTCCGTGGTGTGTGCCGCCACGGGTGACGTGGTGAACTGCAAGCCTGTGGTCACACAGCAGGAGGACGGACGAGCCGCCTGCATCTGGCAGCAGGGACACATCCTGCCCATCAGCAGCAAGTCGCAAAAGCTCTTCGCTCCCCGCATGAAGGCAGAAGGCACTGAGGACGATAACGATGCGATGTTTGATGCCGCCTACACGTCGGCCATGAACGGACACCTGATGCTGTCGGTCTTTGATGGTGGCAAGTGGAGTGACCCCGTCAAGCTCTTCGAACTGAACGAGACGAACGTCGCCAAGCAGTACGACCTCGTCATGCGTGACGACACCGTCCTCGTGGGTATGAACATGACCCACAACTTCTATGACGACGAGAAGCGTAGCAACCAGTTCACCTACGCCTCAATCCCCTTCGAGACCATGGAGCCCACCTATGTCGAGGAGCAGCTGCACCCCATGCGCTTCTTCATGAACCGCGTAGGCGACCACGCTCTCATTGCCCTGCTCTACGAGAAGAACGACACCCTGTCGGACATCTACGTGAAGGCGCTCAATATGAACGGCAAGGCCAGCGGTGTCGGTGGTAACGACCTGGGTGCCAACTTCTGCTCGCCCAACCTGGTAAAGATTATCTGCGACCGCGAGAGTGTGGTGCTTAGCGACTGTGCTATTCTATGGGCCGAAATGAGCAACACGGTGCATGGAGACCAAGGCACTGCCGAACATAATGGCGACGCCCGTATGATTCTTAATGCCTCGCGCATCTCGCTGGAACCGTCCATCTGCGTCACATCACCCATCACCATGGGAGCAGAGACAGAAGGAAGACTCATGCAGGACTTCGACGGTTTCCTGGACGACCAGCACATGAAGGTGGTCTATTCGCTGCGGGATCTGGAGGAGAAAAAAACCACGGTCATCATGGCCAATGAACGCTACTTCGACAATAGCTTCATCTTTGATGTCGACTATACCAAGGGGGCACTCATGGGCAGCAGTACCCTGCCTATCACCGTTTCTATCTGTAATACGGGTACGTCAGCCATCCGCAATGTCATACCCACCATCAACGGCCAGACATTCACCCTTGACGACTCGTGGGTGCAGCCGCTGAGCCAGCGTGACTTTGTTGTCGAGTACCCCATCGGCGAGGACTTCAACGGCTATTTGGAGGCATCGGTCGACGTGGAATACCAAAATGTGTTCCGTGCAGAGCAGCATGCACTGAATCCCCGCCGCAGCCTGCGCAGGCAGAGCGCAAATGTTGTGAAAAGCGGACGTGCGTCATTAGAGGACATCGAGCTGCGTGTCCTCGGACAGGATATCGAGAATGGTGTCAACACCTTTGCCGTGGAACTCATCGACCACTCGCCCCGAGGACTGCGTGCCGACAATGTCATCCATGTGGGCATCTTCTCGCAGCCGTCACCCTCAAGCCTGATAAGCGACGAGGCAGAGACGCTGGTGCGTGCCTCCGACTTCGAGTTGTTTGGTGGCGTTCGCAAGGCATACGCCAAAGTGACATTACAAGGCATTGCCGAAACAACCAATGGCTTCCTGAACTGCCATATCCTCGACGAGTCGGTAACCGATCCCGATGCCAACAACTATGTGGAGAACCGCCGCTATTCAGAAAACGTCCACTACGTCTACCTGCAGCCCAGCAACAATTCCACCGACATCAACCCCGTCCGGTTCAACGAAAACAAGAACGCCCTTGATATCAAGGTCAGCCGTGAGGAAGGTGGTGTGCGCATCACCGGCCTGCCGGTCAGCGACGATCATAAGACATACCGCATCCGCGTGTTTGGCTCTGACGGTATGCTCCGTTATGGCACCGTCAGCCAGAGCAGCACGCTCTTCGTGCCGCTCAATAAGCACGATGTGTACCTGCTCAGCACGGGCAAGGATGTGTTGAAGTTTAATTATTAAGAGTTAAGAATTAAAAGTTAAGAAGTTAAGAATCATAGTCATGAAACGAGTATTGTCTATCATAGCCAGCCTGCTGCTGACGCTTACGGCAGCATGGGCTACGCCGTCGGGAAACTGGACGGACTACTGTGCGGAGAACTATAAAAGCATAGAAACTGAAGGAAACTTAGTTACTATACATATAGAGACGGCAGAACAGCTGGCCAAGTTTGCAAAGGAATACCGATATTCTTATTCTTCTCATCACTGCTATGTCTATCTGGAGGCCGACATTAACCTGAGTGCCCACTACTGGGAGCCCATCAATGACTTTAAAAACTTAGCTGATACTTATGAGTTGGTCTTCATGGGGCAGGGACATAAGATTACCGGCATGATCATTCAAGGCCAGCCAGCCTATGCTGGACTATTCGGACATGCTCTTTACCTGACTGTACAGGACCTGACCATCAGCAATGCGCAGATTGATGGCGGTGACGCAAAGTATGCAGGATTCGTTGCCGGCAGTATCGAGAACGGTCGCATGAGCAATTGTACGGTCGAGAACTCCATACTCACTATGGGCTCATCTGGCAATACAAACAATTCCTATGGTGGAGGATTGGTCGGCGAGCTTTACATAACAGCGCCATACTCCACTACGGGCTTTAGCAGAAATAAAGTGGTTAATACACAGCTGACGGAACAGTCAGGCCAGGGGGCAATAGGCGGGCTATTCGGCTCTGCGAAATGTTTGAAGATGGTGCCGGTGACCGACTGTCACGCCAACGTAGAGATTACCTGCCATCCAAGATCCGAAGGCAAGTCGGCTGTGGCTGGTGGACTGTTGGGCGACCTGCGGTCGGATACTGGTAATGAAAAAGAGGTGACGTTCAGCTATTGTTCGTCGTCGGGCACGATGACGACCTATGAGAGCAGTGGCGGACTGATAGGCCGTAACTCATCGATGGTGTCAATAGAATATTGTGTTTCCTCGGTGTCCATCGAGTGTCAGTGCCAGCAAGACGTGAGTTGTGGTGGACTGGTGGGCAACACTTCCGCGAGTTCAAGCACTAATATCACAAACTCTTTCTCATCATCCTATCTGTATAGTTCCGGCAATGCTACACTCGGAGGCCTGGTAGGCAGCGCACGTGCAAGTACATGTAACCTGACTAACAGCACCTTTGCGGGTACTATCTTCGGAACTATGCGATTTGGCGGAGCTATTGTCGGATACATTCCGTCTGATGTTGCAGCACTCATCAAGAGCGAACATCGTTTTAACGATGTGGTCTATGACCGCTCGCTCTGTGGCCTACCGCCAGTAGGCACTGCCGACGGCTTTGCCGAGGATGAAATAACGAGCAAGAAGTCGAAGGAGCTGGCCAGCGACGAAGAGCCGTACAACAGCCTCCTGATGGCTCCCATCGATGTCAGGACAGAATATGAAAAGAACAACTCGGGGTTCTATCCCAAAATGTGCTACGAGGACAACATCATGCTGGCGGCTATCCCCTTTTATGTGAAGGATCCGCTACACTCCTACTTCTGCGCCTGGCAGGTGACGACGGTCTCGGAGCTGATACCCATCGCCTACAACCGTTCCACGAAGAAGGCCCTGGGCATGTACGATTTGGTGAATGCGCCAAATGGCGCTGCCTACGAGACGTTCCTGAAACTGGAAGAGGATGCCGAGTCGGCCGAGAAGACCATCACGCCCTTTGATGCGGGAGAGGCCGACGTCGTCGTGACATACTATAATGAAGAAACCAAGAATAGCTTGCAGCGCAAGGTACACCTCGTCGTCACTTATGGTGTGCCTTGGAACGACAATGAGCCTGCCGACTTCCCTGGTGGCAACGGTGCCGCGGGCGACCCCTACCTCATTCAGAATGCCACGCAGCTGCTCGCTGTCGCGGCCAACAAGGAGGTGTATAATCGCAGCGACATGTACTACCGCCTGACCAACGACATCTTCATCAATACCAACCTCATACAAACGGACGAGACGGTGAAGGACGGAGCCAAGGTGTGGACACCCGTGGAGTGGCACGCCAACCTCGACGGCAGCGGAAACAGCATCTACGGTGTGTATATCAAGAGCTATATCGAAAATGTACGAATCGAGAAGCCGGGAACTTCTGCAACCCCCACAATCTATCATAAAGAGTACAATCTATCTGGTCTGTTCAGCATCCTCAGCGGCTATGTCCACGACCTGAGCATTGTCGATAGCTACCTATCGCTTAACAGCAGTGATGGTGACGGCATCTTTAGCGGTCTCCTTTGTGGCCTGATGACGGGCGAAGCGAAGATTGAACGGTGTATGGCCCACGGCATTGTCGATAACAACAATTACAGTGCTGGTATTGTAGGTCATGCCACTGACATCGATGGATACGAGTCAACAAGATTGAATAGGAGTGCGACTAACCCTTACATGGTTGATTGCGGCACTGTCGAAGACTGCTTTGCCTGTGTCCATGTGGAATACGGACTGGAGTATTTCCACCAGACAGGAATTAAGAAAGATGCATTAAAGACTAGCACCGGCAGCGGCATTGCAGGCAATGGCGTCAAGCAAATCAACCGCTGTGTCTTTACGGGTAAGGTCGAGAACTTTAAAAACCGCCGGGGCATAGGTCCTAAGTCAGACGATATCGGATCGGACATCAGCACCTGGTATTTCGACAAGCAGCAGATGACAACGGCATCACAGACGACGAATGATCGCGGCGAGCATACCACAGCCGAGATGATAGGCGGCGACATCTTTGCAGGCAGCAGCGTATGGCAGCACGAGAAGGGACGCTACCCCATGCTCAAGCAGTTTGCCAACACGCCCTACGGCGACATTCTCTCCATGCCTGTACACTTTGCCGACGATGAGCGGGCAGGCAACGTGACGAAGGTCTTCGAGTTCCCCACAGAAAATGTCACATGGACGGCAGTCAAGGGTGACGCCGTCGTCGATGTCATCAACGAGTGTGGCGGCGCGTCGCCCATGAGCACAGGTTCCGACTATATCTATGCACGTACCAACGAGTCTGTCAGCCAATGCACCAAGGCGCTGCGCGTCATGCAGGTGGATTGCACGGTAACAGGTACCGTCGGCATCGACTTCAAGGACGCCAACTGCAAGGCTGCCTGGCTAACGGCATTTGGTAAGCAGAGCACTGACGTAGTGACGCTGCGCAATGCTGTGACGTTGAAGTCGAATTACCTGGATTCTGAGAGCGATGGTGACATCATCAGCACGTTCAACTCACAAGCCAAGACGCGGGGGGTGACGGCCTTCCCCGAGATGCGCTTCTTCACAGGCATCAAGGTGTTGAAGCCCGGTATGCTGTCTGACCTCAGTGCTCTGACGGAGCTGGAGCTGCCCCGCCAGCTGACGGACATTGGCCCCGGAGTATTCAGCGGTTGCAGCAGCTTGGAGTCGGTAACCATCCCCGCCACCACCACGACGATAGAGCCTGGCGTGCTGGACGACTCCAGCATCAAGGATATCTACGTCGATGCGAAGAACACCAGTTTTGAGGTGCGCAACCATGCCCTCTTTACCACCGACGAAGACTTGTGTCTGAAAGCCTATCCACCCGCCCGTGGTGAGCAGAGCATCACCCTACACGGCCCGTTCCATAACATCGCCACGCATGCCTTCTACCAGATTCCCCAGCTCGACAAGATATACATCGACTATCCGAAGCCAGAGGGCAGTGTAGTACAGATGGACGATGATGCCATCGTACACTATAACTACGACACTGACGGCCAGCTGATGGACATCTACATCAATGATGGAAGCTACGACGGCACACAATGGACAGCCACCCAGTATGCCACAGGCGGCAACAACGACGGCATCCTCATGAAGGAGTATTTAGACAAGTACTATTGGCAGGAATACGCCAGTGCCGGCAAACTGCACCGCTACTTCCCCCTCACGGTCACTGCTGCCAAGTGGGCCACCATGTATATCGGCTTCTGTACGAAGTTGCCCGACAACATGAAGGCCTACGTTGTGCCGGAAGAGGTGACCTCTACCACTACCTCCCTCACGCTGAAACGCACCAGCAACAAGGTGCACCATACCGTACCCGTCGTCATCTACTGCGAAGATCCAGGCACCTATCTCCTCAGTCCTGAACCAGGCATGTCGTCTGCTGACGATGTGCCGATGACGGCCAACAAGCTGCAAGGCACTGACATCGGACAGGACGGCAAATACGGTCTGGCTGTCAACCAGAGCGAGATACAGAACGAATTTAGTATCTTGACGCTAAGCATCGGCAAGACGTCTGGAGAGGTAGGGTTCTACGGATTCCCCGGTACCTACATCCCACCCTATAAGGCCTATCTCACCTGTAACTGGGTGGGCAGCAACAGTCCCGCATTCAGCGTTATCATCGACGACACCATCGACACCACTACCGCCATTCAAGACGCCGGTGCCTCCCTCACGTGCCATCCTTCACAACCAGAGTGGTACTCTCTCGACGGACGCAGGATACAAACCTCAAACCTGAAGAAGGGCATCTACATCAACAACGGACGCAAGGTCGTGATTAAGTGACTTTGCAATGTCAAACTGAATAAAAAAAAGATAATCAATATATGAAAAAAATACTGACAACGATGCTGATAGCGGTTGTGGCGGTGGCTGGCAACGCGCAAGAGAAACTGTATTGTAATGAATTTCCCCTTGGGGACGTCACTCTCTTGGATGGTCCGCTGAAGAAAGCGCGAAACCTGAACATACGGACACTGTTGCAGTACGACTGTGACCGTCTGTTGGCACCCTACCGCAAGGAAGCGGGATTGGAGCCTCGTGCCAAGACCTATCCGAACTGGGACGGACTGGACGGTCATGTGGGTGGTCACTACTTGACGGCGATGGCCATGAATGCCGCCACAGGCAATGAGGAGTGTCACCACCGCATGGAATACATGATCAGCGAACTGCAGCTCTGTGCCGATGCCAACATGAAGAACCATCCTGACTGGGGTAAGGGCTATGTTGGCGGCATGCCGAATAGTGAACGTATTTGGAATAACTTCAAGAAGGGCGACTTCGGCGTGTACTTCGGTTCGTGGGCACCGTTCTATAATCTTCATAAGATGTATGCCGGCCTACGTGATGCATGGGTGTATTGTGGCAATGAACAGGCAAAGAAACTCTTTCTCGGTTTCTGCGACTGGGCCATCGACCTCACGGCAGGCTTGTCGGATGCTCAGATGGAGCGGATGCTGGACAACGAGCATGGCGGCATGAATGAGGTGCTGGCCGATGCCTACGCCATCACCAAGGAACCCAAATATCTCTTCGCTGCCACGCGTTTCTCGCACCGCCGTCTACTCACGCCCATGTCGCAGCGTCAAGATTGTCTCGACAATATGCACGCCAATACGCAGGTACCCAAGGTCGTGGGCTTCGAGCGCATCAGCGAACTGGCTAACCTGTATCCCATGAAGTACTGCTGGCTGGCAGACAATGGGGATAAGATCTGTGGTTCGACCAACTTCGAGCCTTATCACGAGGCGGCAAATTTCTTCTGGGACATCGTGACGGGTGAGCGTTCCCTCGCCTTTGGCGGTAACTCGCGCCGTGAGCACTTCCCCAGCAAGGAGGCCTGCATCGACTTCGTCAACGACATTGACGGCCCAGAGACTTGTAACACTAATAATATGCTGAAGCTGACCGAGGATATGCACCGTCGCAATCCCGAGGCCCGCTATGCCGACTACTACGAACTGGCAACCTTCAACCACATCCTCTCGTCACAGCACCCTGAGCACGGCGGCTATGTGTATTTCACTTCCGCCCGTCCCCGTCATTATCGCAACTATTCCGCTCCCAATGAAGCGATGTGGTGCTGCGTGGGAACGGGTATGGAGAATCATGGCAAGTACGGACAGTTCATTTATACCCACGTGGGCGATGCCCTCTATGTAAACCTCTTCGTGGCCTCCGAACTGAACTGGAAGGAGAAGGGGCTTACATTGAAACAGGAAACGGCATTCCCCTACGGCGAGACAAGTAAGATAACCGTTACGAAATGTGCAAATCTCAAATCTCAAAACTCAAACCTCAAAATCTTAGTGCGCTATCCTGGTTGGGTAAAGCCTGGCCAGTTCTCTGTGAAGGTCAATAGTAAGCCTGTTGACATCATCAGTGGTCCGTCGAGCTACGTCACCATCGACCGTCAGTGGAAGAAAGGAGACGTGATTGAGGTGACTTTCCCCATGCACAATAGCATCAAGTATCTGCCCAACAATCCGCAGTATATTGCCCTGATGCATGGTCCAATCCTGCTGGGTATGAAGACAGGAACAGAGGATTTGGCACATCTCATAGCCGACGATAGTCGCTTCGGACAGTATGCTGGTGGCAAGAAACTGCCAATCGACCAGGCCCCTATCCTCATCGCCGATGAAGTTGAAGACATTGTAAACCAGATAACACCTATCGAAGGCAAGCCGCTGCACTTTATGCTGGAGACAAAAATGGAGAATGGCATCAGCAACGAACTCCAGCCTTTCTTCGAGATTCACGACTCACGCTACATGATTTATTGGCTGGCTCTGTCGGAAAAGAACTATCAGGGCTACCTCGACGACTTAGCCAAAAAGGAGCAGGAGCGTCAGGCGCTCGAGGCTCGTACCGTCGACAAGGTGCAGCCTGGAGAACAGCAGCCTGAGACCGACCACAAGATGGAGAGCGACCAATCGAACAGGGGTAATACGAACGATGTGTTCTTCCGTGACGCTCGTAATGGTCATTACTTCAGTTACCTGATGCAGACCGCTGGCGAGACAGACCTGACGCTCCGTCTGACGTTCTGGGGACAGGACGAGTGGCGTACCTGCGAGTTCGACATCATGGTTGACGACCAGCTGCTGTGTAGCGTGAACAATACCCACAAATGGCGCACTTCGCAGTTCAAGACCGAGGACTACCCCATCCCATCCAATCTGCTGAAGGGCAAGGCGCAGGTTCGCATCAAGTTTGTGGCTAAACCTGGCAAACAGGTTGGCGAGATATATGGTGTGAGACTGATTAAATAAAAGAGACCCAAGCGTTGCGTTTTATTAATACTCGTATAGCTGGATGTGAAGGATTCTCCATTCGCCAACGCTGATACGTGCATGGCGGCCTTGATGACTCTGGTCGCCATTGTGGCGACGAATGTATTGCATCTGTCCTTGATTGTCAATGCTAACCTCGTCGACGGAAAGAAGGCCGAGACGAGAGCCACTGAACCGGGTCATCGACGAAGTCGCTTTGACCTTGGTCAAAGAAACTGAAGTCTGAGACTTTAAACTTCCTGCTCCAGCCTCTGCAAAACCGTCTTCACCAAGTTTTTTCTGCTGCTCCTGCTGTTTTTCTGTCCGAGTTTTAAAGTCAACAACCACTCCACTTCCTGCCAACAGATAGTCGTATCTGCCCATGCGGACGAGGATAGCACCTCCCTCTGGCCATGCAGAGCCGTCTGTAGCACGTGGATCCCAAGGCAACGTAAAATAGTGACGACAGGTCATCACAACGCCTTCGTCATCGATGATACGTTCACGGTCTTCTTGATTGAAAAGAAGTCCCCAAGTGTTTAGTTTAGAGTTTGGAGTGTAGAGTTTAGGGAAGATTGGCCGCAACAAGTTATATGCCTGTGTTATCGACTCGGTTTCTTTGGGAGAAGCCTGATCGATAGCAAATGGCGAAAAGCCAAGTGCCTGATGCTCACCGAATGCATAGAGGGCGCGCACACCACTGTTCTCGCAACAACGACTCTCAGGAATGAAAAGGCGGTTTTTCACTCTTCCTCCATCCTGCGGTCTTAATGGCATTGCGTATTGTGCAGCCCATGATTTGAAACCTGTATCATAAATGTCAGGTGCAAGGATGTCGATGCTTGGAGCACCCGTTTTCCAAATGTCTGCAAGATGGGCTAACGGACCTGCCGAAGGATATTCGCCAGGTTTGCGGCCACGACTGTTCATCGCAGCATTCACATAAAGCGGAATATCGTGAATACGTTTTGCTGCCTTTGCCAGATGCTCTACATAACAGGCGTAATGCCAAGCCATAAACTTCTCGTCAGCATAGTCATCGGTGCCGAACACCTCGGCCCATGAGCCCTGTATTTTAATGTTCAGCGCCTTGAGCAATACTTGTGGTACTTGCTGACGATAAGCTTTCTCAGCCAATGGTGAGTGGTCACGTGCCGACTCTAACATGCCAATCTCATTTTCAATCTGCATCATGATGACAACCTCTCGCTGAGGATCTTTCCGGGCAATATGCTGCATGAGTGCAGAGAAGGCCTTCAGATCGGCTTGTAGCACATTGTCGCTAAAGCATGATGCTATCTCAAGCGGTTTACCTTCTGTGGTCATAGCTCGTGGGAACCGTTTTATATCACGTTTGAACCATGCCGGCGCATAGCACGACATCGAGTTTTTCCATGCGCCGAACCAGAGTGGCACAATCTTCAGTCCTTGCTGCCGGGCCACATCGATGGTACAATCAATCAGTGTAAAGTCCATCTGTCCCTCCGCTGGTTCCAGAAATTCCCAGTAAACAGGCACAAGCACCGTATTCAGTCCCATCTGTTTCATGCGTGTCAATACGTCATCGACATCGGTTGTCGATGTTACAGCCGAATTGCTCAGTTCACCACCAAGAATACGAAAATCATCAAACTGCGCATGGGCGTTGATTGTCAGAACCATGCTCATTGCAAATAGTAATAATATTCTCATCAGTATTATGTTTGTATTCAGAATAATGGTGCAAAAATAATAATTCTGAAGCAAAATAGTTTATTTTTCATTAATAAATCAACATATTTTAAGTTTTATACCTTACAGACTTTCGTCTGAAAGAAAAATAAATTGATATTTATTTTGTTCTTTGCCCACTTATTCGTACCTTTGCAACAGAGTTAATAATAAACTAAGAAAAACAATATGGAAAGAACATGGAGATGGTTTGGCAAGAAGGACAAGATAACGCTTGCCATGCTTAGACAAATTGGCGTGGAGGGCATCGTCACAGCCCTGCACGATGTACCCCTGGGTGAGGTATGGACACGTGAGAAAATCCGCGACTTGCGCGAGTATATCGAGTCGTACGGCATGCGCTGGAGCGTCGTAGAGAGTCTGCCAGTCGTAGAGACCATCAAGTATGGCGGTCCTGACCGCGACCACCAGATTGAGGTCTACAAGGAGTCGCTGCGCAACCTCTCGGCAGAGGGTATCCATTGCATCTGCTACAACTTCATGCCCGTGTTGGACTGGGCGCGCACAGACCTGTTCCACAACAATCCCAACGGTGCCACCAACCTCTATTTCAACTATGCCGAGTTCGCCTACTTCGACATCTATATTCTGAAACGTCCGGGTGCCCGCGAGGAATGGGAGCAGTTCCAGTTCCCAGAGGGTTGGGGCGAAGGCCGTAGCGTCATCGCTGAGTGCGACGAGTTGGCGAAGACCATGACACCCGAGAAAGATCACAAGCTCGTTGAAAATATCGTCATCAAGACCCAGGGCTTCGTCAGTGGTAACTTCTCTGAGAACGACGAGGCTCCCGTCCAGAAGTTCCGCGAATTCCTCAACCTCTATAAGGGCATTGACAAGAAGCAGTTACGCGAAAATATGAAATACTTCCTCGAAGCCATCATGCCCGTCTGCGAGGAGTGCAATATGAACATGTGCGTACACCCCGACGATCCTCCCATCGAGATTCTCGGACTACCGCGCATCGTTCGTACCGAGGAGGACATCCAGTGGTTCCTCGACGCCGTCCCCAACAAGCACAACGGCCTCACCTTCTGTGCCGGTTCGCTCTCTGCAGGTGCCTACAACAACGTCGTCGAGCTCGCCAGGAAGTTCGCATCACGCACCCACTTCGTTCACCTTCGCTCGTGCCACATCTTCCCCAACGGCGACTTCACCGAGGCCAGCCATCTGGGTGGACGTGCCGACATCATCGAACTCTGCCGTATCTTCGAGAAAGAGAATCCCAACCTGCCGATGCGCGTCGACCACGGTATGACCTTTACCGATGAGCCTGGTGGCATCATGGACGAGTCCAGTCACGGCCATAATGCCGGCTACACACTCCTTGGCCGTATGTTCGCCCTCGGACAGGTGCAGGGCATCCTTGCCACCGTCGACCGCGAACTCGGCATCGAATACAAACAGCCCGGATTCTTTGATTAAAGTAAAAACGTCGTAATAACGATATAACGTAATAACGATATAACGTAATAACGAAAAGAAATGAGATTAAACGATATACTGAACGGCCAACTGAATGCCGCTGAATGGGAGCAGAAAGGCTATGAGCTCCCTAAGTTTGATATAAATAAGGTACGCGATAAGACGGCTAAGGAGCCCACGTGGGTACACTTCGGCGGTGGAAACATCTTCCGCGCCTTCCCAGCAGCTATCCTGAACGATGCACTGAACACAGGTAAGTACGACCGCGGTGTCATCGTGGCCGAGACTTTCGACTTCGAAGTCATCGACAAGGCGTATGCTCCTTACAGCAATCTGTCTCTGTGTGTCAACCTCTGCTCTGACGGTTCTATCGAAAAGAAGGTCATTGCCAGCGTCACCGAGGCCCTGAAAGCTGACCCGCAGTTCCCAGACTGGAACCGTCTGGTGGAAATCTTTAAGAAGCCGTCACTGCAGATGATTTCGTTTACCATCACTGAGAAGGGCTACACCTATAATGAGGCTGACCTAGGGGCCTCCCCCTTCCCCTCCGAAGGAGGGGAGAACAATTTCCCCAAATTCGCGATGGGAAAAGTAACAGCCCTGCTCTATGAGCGCTTCAAGAGCCTCTCCCCTTCGGGGGAGGTTGGAGGGGGCTTGCCTCTCACCATTCAGTCGATGGACAACTGTTCACACAACGGCGACAAAGTGAAGGCCGGCATCTTTGCCTATGCTGAACGTTGGGTGAAGGACGGACTGGTGCCCGCGGCCTTCCTCGACTACCTGAAAGACGAGACGAAAGTAACCTTTCCCTGGTCGATGATTGACAAGATTACGCCGCGTCCTCACGAAAAGGTGAAGGAGCTGCTGGCTGCTGACGGTTTCGAGGACAACGATTACATCGAGACCGAGAAGCACACCTTCACAGCCCCCTTCGTAAATGCTGAAGAGGTACAGTATCTGGTCATCGAGGACAACTATACCAACGGTCGTCCACCACTCGACCTGGGAGGTGCCCTCTATACCACCCGCGAAACTGTGGACAAGGTGGAAACCATGAAGGTGACTACATGTCTCAATCCGCTACACACGGCAATGTCGATCTACGGCTGTATGCTGGGCTACACGCTCATCTCGGCTGAAATGAAGGATGAGGACCTGCGTGCCTTCATCCAGAAGATCGGATATATAGAGGCCATGCCTGTTGTTGTCGATCCTGGTGTTCTGAATCCGTATGAATTTATCGGTGCCGTTATCAACCGCCGTCTGCCGAATCCCTTCATGCCAGACGCTCCACAGCGCATTGCTATGGACACCTCGCAGAAACTGCCTATCCGCTTTGGTGAGACGCTGAAGAAGTATATCGCACGTGGGCTCGACAAGTCAAATCTGGTCCTCATCCCCCTCACACTCGCTGGCTATGCACGCTATCTTAAAGGCCTCAGGGATGATCTGACAGCCTTCGAACCCTCACCCGACCCCATGCTGGCTGAATTGCAGGCCATCGTAGCTCCATTGGAGATTGGCAAGGCTGATCAAGACTGGAGTCCACTCCGCCAGCTGTACAGCCGCAAGGACGTTTTTGGCCTTGACTTATACGAAGCCGGACTTGGCGAACAGATAGAAGGCATGGTAAAAGAACTATTTACGGGAAAAGGTGCCGTACGCACCACTCTCCACAAGTATGTAGCTGCACGATAGGACAAAAATACTTACGTATAAATAACCAAAGACTGGCAAAATAGTTAATTTTGTCAGTCTTTTCACATTTAGACCGTTAAATTCTAACGCTCGTTAAGCATCGGGGCAAAAGTGTTAAATCAAGACAAAAATACGTGACAAATTGTCAGTATTCCATTTTTTGACCCTATATTTGCACCGACAAAAGCGGCAATGGGCAATTAACCCCAAATTGTTAAATCCAGAAAATAGAAAATAAATAGTAAACTTTAAAATGCAAATTGGAAAGATGAAAAAGATTGTAAAGAGCATGATGCCCACCATCTATATGCTGGTAGTGGCATTCTCGGCAGCCTCATGTAACCAGACACAGGCTGCTCCCGCTGCAGCTGCAGCACCAGGACAACCCGTAGACTTGACCTATGCAGCAGAAAAGTCACTGCCATCGGTCGTATACATCAAATCAGTCACCAATTCGAAAGTTCAGACCGTAGAGTACAGCGATCCCTTCGAAGACTTCTTCAGCGATCCCTTCGGCGGTTTCTTCGGACGCGGTCAGGGCAACCAAGGTAGCCCCCGTAAACGTCAGGTACAGACTCCGAAACGTGCTGCAGCAGGTTCTGGCGTCATCATTTCAACAGACGGATACATCGTCACCAACAACCATGTGGTAGACGGTGCCGACGAGTTGACTGTCACCCTGAACGAGAATTCTAAGGAGTATTCCGCACGCATCATCGGCGCTGATGCCACCACAGACCTCGCCCTCATCAAGATTGATGCCAAGAACCTGCCTGCCATTGTCATTGCCAACTCGGACGACGTCAAGGTTGGCGAATGGGTGCTGGCAGTAGGTAATCCTTTAGGGTTGAACAACACCGTTACAGCCGGTATCGTCAGTGCCAAGGCCCGCTCAATGGGACAAGGTGTCAGCTCGATGATTCAGACAGATGCTGCCATCAACCAGGGTAACTCTGGTGGTGCACTGGTCAACACCCGTGGCGAACTGATTGGCATCAATGCCATGCTCGCCTCACCAACAGGTTCGAACATCGGTTATGGTTTTGCCATTCCCACCAGCATTGTCCAGAAAGCTGTCGACGACTTCAAGAAATATGGTACCTACCAGCGGGCAATGATTGGCATTCAGGGTATGTCTGTCAAAGACTTTGTAGACTCACAGAAAGACCAGGACAAGGAGGTCGAGGACTTCGGTACGATGGAAGGCATCTACGTGGCGAAAGTTGTCGACGATGGTGCTGCAGCCGATGCCGGCATCCAGAAGGGCGACGTCATCACCTACGTTGACAACCAGAAGGTTAAGCAGTTCGGTGACCTTCAGGGTATCATTGCCCAGAAGCGCCCTGGTGACAAGGTCGTTGTGAAATATCTGCGCAACAAGAAGGAGAAGAGCGTCACGCTGACACTGAAGAACGAGCAGGGTAACACCAAGGTTGTGAAGAATGCCGACATTGACGTGCTGGGCATCGACGTACGTCCCATTACCGACTCGCAGAAAAAGCAGCTGGAAATCAACTACGGCCTGGAGGTCCTCAAGGTTAACGGTGGCAAGATGAAGGAGGCTGGTGTACCTAAGGGCTTCATCATCCAACAGGTTAATGACACCCCAATGCGCACCTTCGACGATCTACAGCAAGCTGTCAAGGATGCTAAAGACCAGATGCTCGTTATCAAGGGAATCTATCCGACAGGTAAGCGCGGCGGATTTGTGGTTTACCTGCAAAATGAGTGATAAAACAAGGGAAAATAAGTTTTTTTTACCTTATTAGGAAAAAAGTAGGGCGTTTTTTTGGTCATTCCAAAAAAATGCCTTACTTTTGCATTCGGCTTAAAACAAACCGGACTGAATGAGACAACTGAAAATTACCCGTACCATCACAAATCGCGAAAGCGAGGCACTTGAAAAATACCTGGTGGAGATAGCCCGCGAAGAATTACTGTCTGCTGAAGAAGAAGTGGAACTGGCTCATCGCGCCCGTAAGGGTGATCAAAAAGCTTTGGAACGTCTGACCAAAGCTAACCTGCGCTTTGTGGTCAGTGTGGCCAAACAATACCAGAATCAAGGTCTTCCCCTCCCCGATCTCATCAACGAAGGCAATCTGGGTCTCATCAAGGCTGCTGAACGTTTTGACGAGACGCGCGGTTTCAAATTCATCTCATATGCCGTCTGGTGGATTCGCCAGTCTATCCTACAAGCCATTGCCGACCAAAGTCGTGTGGTCAGACTGCCATTGAATCAGGTCAGTTCAATGAACAAGATTAATCAGATGCTCAGCAAGTTTGAACAGGAGCATGAGCGTCGTCCGTCGCTTGATGAAATATCCGAACAAACCGACCTGCCTGAAGACAAGATAGACATTGCCATTCAGGTAAACGGACGCAGTGTATCAGTAGATGCACCATTTCAAGACGGCGAGGATAACTCTCTGTTAGATGTGATGGCTAACCCTGACGCTCCTATGGCTGACCGTGAACTGGTAGCAGAGTCACTGAGAGCAGAAATCAGTACAGCCCTGAAAGTGCTGACAGAGCGCGAACGGGGAATTGTCAAGGCTTTCTACGGCATTGAAGGACCTGAGTTGACACTTGAGGAGATTGGCTCGAAGTTCGGACTCACACGTGAGCGCGTTCGTCAGATAAAAGAAAAAGCCATTCGCCGACTGCGAAATGAATCTCAGAATAAAGTTCTCAAAGCATATTTAGGACAATAAAGTAAAACACAGGATAATGAAACAATTAAAGTATATGCTGCTGTTGGCAGCACTCATAATGGCCACTACGGTCAGTGCCAAAATGCTGAAGACCAGCCACATGTACATGTTCGGATTTTCAGCTTCATTTAAAGACAGCGTCATTTATGTTACTGACATACAAGACGTTCAAGGAGCATGGATAGAGAAGAAATCGAAGTTCCTGATGGGACGTGACCAATACTCCGAACAGTTAAAGACCCACCTTTCCGAACAGCTGCAGCAGAAGAACCGGGTCTGCGTTGTATTCTTCCATAAGAGTAAGAAGAAAGCTGAAAAGAAATATCTGAAGCTCATGAAGAAATACAAGACAGGCTACGACGTTCGCTATCTGAATGCCACTGAGTTTAGGTTCGAAGTCGTCGACATGACTGAATCAGAATAAACAGAGTCGAGAATATTGAACGAGCATAAGATTATCAACGACCCGGTGTTCGGGTTCATCAAGATTAAACGCGGACTGCTGTACGACATCGTGCAGCATCCGTTGTTTCAGCGACTGAACCGCATCAACCAGTTAGGACTGGCATCTGTGGTGTATCCAGGAGCCAGGCATACCCGTTTCCAGCACTCGCTGGGAGCCTTCTATCTGATGACGGAAGCCGTCAAGTCGCTTAACGAGAAAGGCGTATACATCTTTGATTCCGAGGCAGAAGCCGTACAAGCCGCCATCCTCATGCACGATATCGGACATGGTCCTTTCTCCCACGTATTGGAGAACACCCTCATTCATGGTGTATCACATGAAGATATCTCACTGATGATGATGGAACAGATAAACCGAGACCTGAAAGGACAATTGGCGCTGGCCATCAGCATCTTCAAAGACGAATACCCCAACAAAATCTTCCACCAGCTCATCAGTAGTCAACTGGACATGGACCGTTTGGACTACCTTCGACGAGACTCGTTCTATACTGGTGTTACAGAAGGCAATATCGGATCGGCACGAATCATTAAAATGCTGAACGTGAAAGACGACCGTCTGGTGGTTGAAGCCAAGGGTATATACTCCATCGAAAACTATCTGACCACGCGCCGTCTCATGTACTGGCAGGTCTATCTGCATAAGACAGCTGTAGGCTATGAGAAAGTACTTGTAAATGCATTGACGCGTGCCCGCGACCTGATGCGACAGGGACGAGACATCTTTGCATCGCCAGCGCTCGCTTACTTCCTGCGTAAAGATGTCACCTTCGATAACGAGAAAGACCTGACCATTTATGCAGAATTGGACGACTCCGATATCTGGAGTGCACTGAAAGCCTGGAAACACGAGGACGACATCATCCTTTCCACGCTGGCAACCGACATGCTGGACCGTCATCTGTTCAAGGTCGAAGTCAGCGAAGAGCGTCCTGACGAAGAACACCTTGATGAGATACGCCATGCGATTGCCCGCCATATGGGTATCGGACTCGATGACACCCGCTACATGATGACACTGACGGAGATAGGAAAAGACATGTACAACCCAGAGGATGACAGCATCGGAATTCTTTACAAAAACGGAGAAGTAAGGGATATTGCTGATGCTTCAGAAATCTTAAATGTTCAGCTACTTTCCAAAAAAATCCGTAAATATTATCTCTGTTATCAACGATTTTAGTTTTTTTTTAGTATCTTTGTGGCGTTTATAAAAAAAATCAATATCGACAATATGGAGTTTACTGCAAAACAAATAGCCGATTACATCGGCGGACGAGTAGAGGGTAACGAACAAACTGCCGTCCATACTTTTGCGAAAATCGAAGAAGGACAAGAAGGAGCCATCACGTTCCTTTCCAACCCAAAATACACATCTTACATCTACGAAACAAAGGCCAGCATTGTACTGATCAACGATGACTTGAAACTAGAACATCCTGTGCAGGCCACACTCATCCGAGTGCCCAATGCCTACGAATGTGTAGCCAAACTGATGCAGATGTATGCGTCGGCTATGCCCAAGAAAACGGGTGTCGACCCGCTGGCTTTTGTATCAGCATCTGCTGAAATCGGTCAGGATGTATACATCGGCCCGTTCACCTATGTGGGTGAAGGTGTCAAAATTGGTGACGGAACACGCATCTATCCCAATGTGACCATCTATGATGGTTGTCGCATCGGAAAAAACGTGACAATACATGCCGGCAGTGTCATTGGTGCCGACGGCTTTGGATTCGCTCCCAACCAAGAGGGATATGAGAAGATTCCCCAGTTAGGCATCGTGGTCATCGAAGATGATGTGGAAATTGGTGCCAACACCTGCGTAGACCGCTCCACCATGGGACAGACTATCATCCACAAGGGCGTGAAGCTTGACAACCTCATCCAGGTGGCCCACAACTGTGAGATTGGCGAGAACACCGTTATGTCGGCACAGGCAGGCATGGCTGGTAGCACAAAGATTGGCGCCTGGTGCATGGTTGGCGGACAAGCAGGATTCTCAGGACACATCAAGATTGCTGACCGAACCTTTATCGGTGCCCAGTCAGGCGTCATCAGTAACACGAAGGGTAACGGCGAGCAATTGATAGGTGCTCCAGCCATTGACCCAAAGGTGTTCTTTAAGGCACAGGCTGTGGTCAAGAAACTGCCCGAAATGTATCGGGAGCTGGGTGCCCTGCGCAAAGAAATTGAAGAACTCAAGAAATGGAAACAAGAAAATCAGTAATTCGATAATACACAAAGAGAATGAAACAAAAAACACTGAAAGGCAGCTTTTCACTATTCGGTAAAGGTCTGCATACAGGTCTGAACTTAACGGTGACATTCAATCCCGCACCGGAAAATTCGGGATACAAGGTTCAGCGCATCGACATGGAGGGCGAACCCATCATTGATGCCATTGCCGAAAATGTGATTGACACCCAACGCGGCACAGTATTAGGCAAAGGCGAAGCTCGTGTCAGCACCGTCGAACACGGATTGGCAGCACTCTATGCACTGGGCATTGACAACTGTCTCATACAGGTTAACGGTCCGGAATTCCCCATCTTGGACGGTTCTGCCATCAAATATGTTGAGAAAGTAAAGGAGGTTGGCATCGAAGAGCAAAATGCACCCAAAGACTTCTATATCATCCGCAAGAAGATTGAGGTGAAGGACGAGCAGACTGGTTCTTGTATCACGATTCTGCCCGACGATGAATTCTCTATCACGGCCATGTGTTCGTTCGAGTCGAAGTTCATCAATTCCCAGTTTGCGACCCTCGACAAGATTGACAAGTTTGCCACGGAGATTGCAGCAGCACGTACCTTTGTCTTCGTTCGCGACATCGAGCCCCTGCTGCAGGCCAACCTCATCAAAGGCGGTGACCTCGACAACGCCATCGTTATTTATGAGCGTCAGACCACACAGGAGCGTCTCGACATGCTGGCCGACATGCTTCACGTCGAGCATCGTGACGCAACCGACCTTGGCTACATCCAGCACAAGCCACTGGTATGGGAAAATGAATGTACACGTCACAAGCTGCTCGATGTCATCGGTGACATGGCGCTGATAGGCAAGCCCATCAAGGGTCGTATCGTTGCAACAAGACCCGGCCATACCATCAACAACAAGTTTGCCAGACAGATGCGTAAGGAAATCCGCAAGCATGAGATTCAGGCACCTATCTACGACCCGAATGAAGAGCCGGTAATGGATGTCAACCGCATCCGCGAACTCCTGCCCCACCGCTATCCCATGCAGTTGGTTGACAAGGTCATCTCGTTAGGTGCCAACACGATTGTAGGCATCAAGAATATTACGTCCAACGAGCCCTTCTTCCAGGGGCACTTCCCCGAAGAGCCGGTCATGCCCGGTGTCCTGCAAATCGAAGCTATGGCACAATGTGGCGGACTGCTCGTACTGAACACCCTGGAGGAACCTGAGCGTTGGTCGACATACTTCATGAAGATTGACGACGTGAAGTTCCGTCAGAAGGTAGTACCTGGCGACACCCTCATCTTCAAGGTTGACTTGCTGGCACCAGTCCGTCACGGCATATCCTCGATGAAGGGCTACATCTTTGTGGGTGACCATGTTGTGGCAGAGGCAACCTTTACTGCACAAATCGTCAAAAACAAGTAATCAAATTGTAAATTGTAAAATTGTAAATGAACAAGATACATCCCTTAGCAGTAGTCGACCCCGAGGCAAAACTCGGCGACAACAACATCATCGGACCATTTTGCGTCATTGACAAGAATGTGGTTATCGGCGACAACAACCATTTCCTGAACAACGTCACAGTGCATTTCGGTGCACGCATCGGGAATGGCAACGAATTCTTTCCGGGAGCATCTGTCTCGACAAAACCTCAGGACCTGAAGTTCCAGGGAGAAGAGACAACCTGCGAGATTGGCGACAACAACAGCATTCGTGAGAACGTCACCATCAGTCGTGGCACAGCATCAAAGGGCAAGACAGTTATCGGCAGCGGCAACCTGCTGATGGAGAACATGCATGTGGCACACGACTGTGTCATCGGTAACGGCTGCATCATTGGCAATTCCACAAAATTTGCCGGTGAAGTGGTTGTCGAGGACTATGCCATCATCTCAGCCACCTGTCTCTTCCACCAGTTCTGCCGCGTGGGCAGCTACATCATGTTCCAAGGCGGAAGCCGTACCAGCCAGGATATTCCTCCTTATGTCATTGCAGGTAAAGAACCTGTTCGCTATGCTGGCGTAAACCTGATAGGACTGCGCCGTCGTGGTTTCAGCAACGAGACTATCGAGGCCATCCATGACGCTTACCGCATCATCTATGCCCAGGGCGTGTTGAAAGACGGTATTGCAGAAGCCCGCGCAAAATATCCGAATTCAGAGGAGGTGGAATACATCTGCTCGTTTATCGAGACATCGAAACGCGGAATAATACGATGAGCGACGAGTGGTAAGTTATAAATGGTGAATACACTTATTGTTATCACAGGTCCTACAGCCGTCGGCAAGACTGCACTCACCATCGAGCTGGCCAAGCATTATGACACACCAGTCATCAATGCCGACTCACGCCAGATTTACCGCGAACTGAAGATCGGCACCGCATCGCCTACAGAGGAACAGCTGAGTGAAGCCAAGCACTATTTTGTGGGCACCAAGAGCATCATTGACTACTACAATGCCTCGATGTATGAGCAGGATGTCCTCGCGTGTTTGAAGGAAGAGCCTTCAAAAACACAACTCCTCTCCGGTGGCAGCATGATGTATATTGACGCCGTATGCAATGGCATTGACGACATTCCCACCATCCGCGACGACATTCGTGAGGAGATGAAACACCGCTATCAGGAGGAAGGACTTGAAGCACTCTGCGAAGACCTGCACCGTCTTGATCCTGAACACTATGCGATTGTTGACCGGCAAAACTACCGTCGTGTCATCCACGCATTGGAAATCTGCTACCAGACAGGAAAGACCTACACGTCATTCCGTTCACAGCAGAAGAAAGCACGCCCCTTCCGCACCGTCAAGATTGGACTGAACCGCGATCGTGAAGAGTTGTACGACAGGATTAACGCGCGCGTAGACCAGATGATGGAAGACGGGTTGCTGCAAGAAGCCGAGGGCCTCTATCCGCAGCGACATCTGAACGCTCTGAACACAGTAGGTTACAAAGAGATGTTCGACTATCTGGAGGGACGGTGGCCCTTGGACGAGGCCATAGAGCGCATAAAGGGCAATACACGGCGATATGCCCGTAAACAACTGACGTGGTTCAAGCGTGATCCGGAGTTACGCTGGTTCCACCCAGACGAGAAAGATAAAATATTGAATTACATATCACAATATGAATAAATTCATTGGTAACATCATCCACGCTCCAAAGACAGCGTGGCAATGGTATAAAGGATTGTTTCAGGGTAGGAAATGGTACGTCAAGACTGGCGTAGGATTTCTCACGTTCATCATCGCCTTCCTGCTCTATCTGCTCATGGTTGACGTCAACTTCCTGTGGCTCTTTGGCAAGTCTCCCTCGATGAGCAACATCATGAATCCGAAGACCATTCAAGCCTCAGAGCTCTATAGTGCCGACAACAAGCTAATAGGCAAATATTTCAGTGAAAACCGCACACCGGTAACCTACGAGGAGGTAAACCCCGTCTTTTGGAAAGCACTTATCTCAACGGAGGACGAACGTTTCTACAAACATTTCGGCATCGACTTCCAGGGTGTAGGAGCTGCTCTCAAGGATTATATCATCCATCACGACGCCCGTGGCGCCTCGACCATTACGCAGCAGTTGGTAAAGAACATGTTCCGTGTCCGCACGGAGTACTCGACAGGACTGTTAGGCAACATTCCCGGACTGAAGATGCTCATCATGAAGAGCAAGGAATGGATTACTGCCATCAAGATTGAGATGTTCTTCGATAAGAAACAGATTCTGACGATGTATGCCAACACCGTCGATTTCGGTTCCAATGCCTATGGTATCAAGACAGCTGCCAAGACATATTTCGGCACTACCCCTCAACAGCTGACTACCGATCAGGCTGCCATACTGGTAGGACTGCTGAAGGCCACCACCTATTATAATCCACGCATCAATCCCAAAAACTCCTTATCCCGTCGTAACGTCGTATTAGGCAATATGCTAAACCACGGGGAGATCAGTCAGGAACAGTTCGACTCGCTGAAAGAGATTCCCATCAAGCTGGATTACAGCGTAGAGAACAACTACGACGGACAGGCACAGTATTTCCGTGAGGCTGTCAAGAACTACCTGAAGGACTGGTGTGATGACAATGGCGTCGACCTTTACAAGGACGGTCTGAAAATATATACCACCATCGACACGCGTATGCAGCAGTATGCCGAGGCTGCAGCCATCAAGCAGATGAAGCAGGTGCAGCGCAACTTCAACTCCCACTGGGGCAATACCAATCCTTGGCAGGATGAGCGCCATGTCGAGATTCCGAACTTCATTGAAGACCTGGCCAAGAAGCTGCCTGTCTACAAATATCTATCGCAGAAGTTTGACGGTAACCAGGATTCCATCGACTACTATCTGAAACTACCACATAAGGTTAAACTTTTCGACTACGAGAAAGGCACCATAGAAAAAGAGATATCGGTACTCGACAGCATCCGCTACATGGAGCATTTCATGCACTGCGGCTTTGTAGCCATGGAACCCCAGACAGGGCATGTCAAGGCCTGGGTGGGCGACATCGACTTCCGTACATGGAAATATGACAAGGTGACAGCCATGCGACAGCCTGGTTCAACATTCAAACTCTTCGTCTATACCGAGGCCATGAACCAGGGACTGACACCGTGTGACCGTCGTGTCGACTCCTATTTCGCCATGAAGGTGATGGACCACGGCAAGGAGGTGACATGGGCGCCTACCAACGCCAACGGATACTTTACTGGCGACTCCATGCCTCTGAAGGCTGCCTTTGCACAGAGCATCAACTCCGTAGCTGTCAAACTCGGTCAGGAGGTGGGCATCGACCGCATTGTGGCCACCGCCCACGCCATGGGTATCAAGTCGAAACTCGACCCCACCCCATCGCTTACGCTCGGCTCCAGTGACGTCAACCTGCTTGAACTGGTGAACAGCTATGCCACGGTGGCTAATGATGGTAAAATGCATGAACCGGTGTTGGTAACTCGCATCCTGGATCGCGATGGAAACGAAATATATACAGCTCCTACGGAAGAGCGTCAGGCTATCTCCTATAAAAGTGCCTACCTCGTCCAGCAATTGCTCCTTGGAGGTCTGCGCGAACCCGGAGCTACCAGCATGAGCCTATGGGGATATGTCGGCAAGCACAGCGATACGGAGTTTGGCGGAAAGACAGGAACCAGTAACAACCACTCCGACGCATGGTTCGTTGGCATCAGTCCCCGTCTGGTTGCCGGAGCATGGGTCGGTGGTGAATACCGCAGCATACACTTCCGTACCGGACAGTTGGGACAAGGCTCACGTACGGCATTGCCCATCTGCGGTTACTTCTTTGAAAGTGTCCTTGACGACCCGGCATTCAAGCACTATCATGCCAAGTTTGGAAAACCCAAGGACGCCGATGTGCGTGCCGAGATGTACACCTGCGCCAGCTATTATTCGAGACGTGACACCGACTCCATTGCTGTCGACAGCCTGGCTACTGAGGAAGAGATTGAAATGGTACTTGACGAATATGGCAACATGATTGCCAAACCCAAAGAACATCATGAAGAGGCTGGACACGAGCCACAGCCCGATGAACCTCAGGTAGCAGAAGAACCGAAAGAAATATAAAACATAATGGCAAAAGAAAAGACAAGGATTAAAGATATTGCAGAACGTGCCGGCGTCTCAGTAGGCACCGTAGACCGTGTCATCCACAATCGTCCCAACGTGTCGCCCATATCGAAGGAAAAAGTGCAAAAGGCGCTGGAGGAAATGGGCTACGAGCCTAACGTGTATGCTTCAGCACTCGCATATAATAAGGAATATACTTTTTACTGCATCATTCCGAAACATGAAAGCGAAGCCTATTGGGAAGAGGTGGAAGAAGGAGCCCAAATGGCCTGCGAGCACTGCCGTGACTTTGGCATTACCATCAAGATGATGTATTACAACCGTTTTTCAGTAGAGACTTTCTCGAAAGTCATGAATGAAATGCTGAAAATGTCACCCGACGGAGTCATTGTCGTACCATCGACCATTGATGCGACGCGGAAATATGCCGAGATGATGCACGACCGCCAGATACCATTCATCCTGTTAGACTCGTATATGCCCGACCTGAAGCCATTGTCATTCTACGGACAGGATTCCTTTGCCTCGGGCTATTTCGCTGCACGGATGCTGATGCTGATAGCACCGAGGGAGAAGGAAATCATGCTTATGAAACAGATGCGAAACGGCAACGTGGCTTCCAAGCAACAGGAAAACCGTGAGACAGGGTTCCGCCATTACATGCACGACCACTTCCCCTCTGTCGTCATCCATGAGGTAAACCTCTCACTCGACGAGAAGCGCGAGAACTATGATGCCATCCTCGATGCGTTCTTTACCAAACACCCGTTGGTACACCACTGCATCACCTTCAACTCCAAAGCCCACCTCGTAGGCGACTTCCTGTTGAAAAGCAATCGCCGCAACGTTCAGATCATGGGCTACGACATGGTTGAGAAAAACGCCGAATGTGTGCGCCAGGGAAGCATCTCGTTCCTCATCGCACAGCACGGCTACATGCAAGGCTATTCCTGTGTCGACACACTCTTCCGTGCCATCGTGCTGAAGAAAGAAGTCGACCCCGTCAACTACATGCCCATCGAACTTCTCTCAAAGGAAAACATCAATTATTATCGCAGAAAGAATATTGGATAAACTAAACAAATAAAATTATGGAACAAGCTACATTTTTGAAAATTAATCCCGCCGACTCTGTCGTAGTATGTCTGTCTCCGAAGAAGAAGGGTGACATCATCGAGGTCGACGGCAAGTCAATCACGGTGAATCAGGACACACCTGCCGGACACAAAGTACTTATCAAAGACGTCCGCGAAGGCGAGGACATCATCAAGTACGGCTATCCCATCGGTCATGCCCGACAGGACATGAAGGCCGGCGATTGGGTCAACGAGAACAATCTGAAGACGAACCTCAGCGGAACGCTGGAGTATACGTATCAGCCTGTAGACGAGCCACTTAAAATCAAGAACGATAACCGTACCTTTAAGGGATATATACGCAAAAACGGCGACGTAGGTGTACGCAACGAAATATGGATTGTGCCTACCGTAGGCTGCGTCAACGGCATTGCCGAGCAGCTGGCTCACCGTCTGATGATGGAAACGAAGGGCGAAGGTGTAGACGCTATCTGGACGTGGCACCATAACTATGGTTGCTCACAGCTCTCTGAGGACCATGAGAACACCCGCAAGGTGTTGCGCGACATCTGTCTGCACCCCAATGCCGGTGGTGTACTGGTGCTCAGCCTCGGTTGTGAGAACAACCAGCCCGACGACTTCATGGCCATGCTGGGCGACTACGACAAAGACCGTATCAAGCTGTTGGTTACCCAGCGTGTCGATGGTGACGAGGTAGAGGCAGGCATGGAAATCCTTCGCGATCTCTACGAACAGGCCAAGCAGGACAAGCGTGAGGATGTTCCCGTATCAAAACTGCGCGTAGGTCTGAAGTGCGGTGGCTCCGACGGCTTCAGCGGCATCACTGCCAATCCGCTCGTTGGCGAGTTCTCCGACTGGCTGGTGGCACAGGGCGGCACCAGCGTACTTACTGAGGTACCCGAGATGTTCGGTGCAGAAACCATTCTCATGAACCGCTGCGAGACCCGTGAGCTGTTCGACCAGACCGTCTCGATGATCAACAACTTCAAGAACTATTTCCTCTCACACGGCGAACCCGTTGGTGAGAATCCATCTCCAGGCAACAAGGCCGGTGGTATCTCCACACTTGAGGACAAGGCCTTAGGTTGCACCCAGAAGTGCGGAAAAGCTCCCGTCAGCGGTGTCATGGAATATGGCGACCGTCTGCAGAATCCTGGTCTTAACCTGCTCTCTGCTCCAGGCAACGACCTCGTAGCATCGACGGCACTGGCCTCCTGCGGCTGTCACATCGTGCTGTTCACCACAGGACGCGGCACACCCTTCGGCACGTTCGTTCCGACCATGAAGGTGGCCACCAACCCCACCCTCGCCAAGAACAAGCCCCACTGGGTAGACTTCTCTGCCGGACAGCTCGTTGAAGGACGCACCATGCAGGAAATTGTTCCAGAGTTCATCGACAAGGTGCTGGCTGTGGCCTCCGGCGAGAAGGCTCGCAACGAGGAGAACGGCTACCGTGAAATATCGATTTTCAAGAACGGCGTCACCCTCTGATCCCATGCAAGCAACATCAATCCCCGCACCAGTTTATCTATACTGATGCGGGGATTTCTTATTGAGGCTGCAAGACTAATACTCCGCATGACTGTATCAGGATAGTCGAGCTGGGGTTGTTCTCATATGAACTTCCGAGAATTGAGTTAAAAATTAACATTGAATGAGGGATATCACTTTGCGGTCGTTCCGGTATCTCCTTGCGGTCGTTCGCGTATCTCGTTGGAGGTGTTCCGATATCACTTTACCCCCCCAAAGGATTATCGGAACGGGTCGAAGATGACGCTCGGACGGGTCGTAACAGACGCCCGGAAGACCCGTAGGTGACGCTTCCCTGATTCACATTGCAAAGGTACAACATCCGGGAAGGCGTTTTGTGGCTGTTGGTCGCTGTTAGTGGCTATAAATCGGGGAATTAACTTTTATTATATCTCAAGGCACATTAATAAATCAAGAAAATAATTATCTTTGCAGCACAAAAGTAATCGAGTATGACAACAACTATTTCTATTCCTACAGCAGATTATAATCGCGCCAAAGCTTTTGCCAAGGAACGCAACCTTAGCATAGATGAGCTATTTGTAGTTCTTCTGGGACAGCTTACGTCTGAAGAAGACGTAACATGGAACAGTCATGATTCTGATGTTCATCCTTATACCCATGAGGAGCTGATGGCTCGAATTGATGAAGGAGAGAGACAATTTGATCAGGGCGAATACAAAACCCATGAACAATTGATGTCGGAATTGAAAGAAGAGTTTTCATGGCTGAAGTAATCTGGAACAAACAGGCTGAAAACGAATGGCGTAAGAAAATGTTATATGGTCTTGATGAATTCGGCCAAACGACAGCGATTCGTTTTGTTCAGCGGACAAACGATATTGTCAATATTATCAGAAAACATCCTAAAGCAGGATTACGGGAGCCATTACTCCGTCATAAGAAAAAAGTATACAGGTACTTTCATTTGATGGGATCTCTTAAGCTTTTGTATTATTACGTGGAGAGTTCAGATACCATTAGAATTGCAGATATTTGGGATTCGAGACGGGAACCGTCAAAATTGCAACGACGTGTTTAGTGTCATTGCCTTTCACGGCTCACAGAGATAATGGAGGATGAGCCGCACCTCTTCCGCTGAGTAGCTGTGTTTGTTGATGTTCCAGTGCCGGCGGTTCAGCTCCTCCAGCAGTTCCGGACAGCCCTTGATGTCAGTTCTTAGATTCTTCAGTGCTGACTTGATTTCCTCTGTACCCGGATAGTATAGCCTGGCCAGTTCGCGTTTCTTATATCTTCTTTCTTCTAACATATTTGTATTGTTTGTGTAATTCGTTGTTTTTTTATTATTCCGCCATATATGCCAGTAGATTTCTATGTCTTACGCGCGCAGGAATGACGGATTTTCAATTCTGACAGTTCACGCATGCGCGTGAATGTCAGAAAACATCTGGCGGATCTGGCGGATCTGGCATGTCAGACTGTTCGGCGACAGCCTTGGCATTTCGCTTTTTGATCATGGAATCGTAGGCCAGCGACACGGCACGACGCTTACGTTCCTCGGGCGGGATAACGACCACGTAGTAGCCGCGGCTATTGCCCTGACGGCCGCTCTCAAAGCCATAGCGTGCCAAGGCACGTCCGATGGCCATAGGTTTGACATGATTGCTGAAGCTGCTGACGATGTCTGCAGCACGCACTGAGGTGACAAACTCGCCGGGATTGCCCTCCGATGGTTTACGGAAAAACTCCTCCACCAGTTCCAGTTCGGGATCCGACACACAGAAGCGCTGTTGGTTGCGCTCGTTGATGAACTCGTTCTCGACATCCGTGAAATAGTATTCGTAGCCCTGCTGATACAGCGCATAGGCCTGCGAGAAGATGGCCTCGTAGTCGAACGGTATGTCGCGCGGCGAGAGGATCGACTCCACCTCGAAGGGCAGCCATCGGCGGTTGCCCGACGGGTCGTTCAGAAACTGGACGTTGTTACCCGTGCCGCAGAACGAGGCAATAATCTTTCGGTGCTCGGCGAAGGTGTCGTAAGGCTGTCGCACATCCGAGAAGCGCATCGTGCTGACCGTCTTCAGCTTGTTGTTCTCTTCGGCCCTCATCGAGTCCAGCTCATCCAGACATACCAGTCCCGACCTGGACAAGGCAATGATGTCGTCATTGGTCATCCTGGCAGAATTGGTCTTGATGTTGAAATAGCGTCGCAGCTCAGGCGGCAGCAGATGGGTGAACCACATAGTCTTTCCAACACCCTGAGGACCCACCAGCACCAGGATGGAGCTGTTCACCTCCTCTTCGTCGAGCCACCCAGCCACCATGCCGACGAGCCACTTCTTCAGCATGCGGTAGAACAGTTCCTGCTCCTTGGCGGCATCCCCATCGTCGGGCGGCTTCACCTGAACGGTCATCGACAGCACACGGATGCCGTCGTCCGTACCATTCCATTTGGGCAGGCTGTCGAGGTAGGTGCGGAAGGGGTGGAAATCGACTGCATACCGCGACCTGACAACACGCTTCATGTCTTCATATTTCACATCCTGCCCGTCGGCCATATCCATCCACTGCGAATTCAGCCACACGTCATCGGCGGGCTTCCACACGTCGAACCAGATGTCGTTGGTGTCGGCACCGAGGTATTCGGTATACTCCTCACGACCGGTCACCACGTTACGGCGCAGTTTTACACGAGAGTCGAGCCAGGCCTTGATTTCGCTGGGCTTGGCTTTTTTCCCCGAGGAGCCATCCTTCTGCTTCTCAGGAGGCTTGCCGCTGATGTCCGTCGACAGGAAGGGCATGGCCTCTGCGTTGTAATACACGTCTGGCGCATGGCACAGCGGCACCGGCTTCGTCACGCCCACCAGCGTGCGGTCGGCCTCGCAGCCCGTCAGCTGGGCATAGTATTCCATGCCGAAATGCTGCACCTTGCCGTAGTAGCGCATCTGCTTGTCCTTGCCGTAGCCGTCGTTCAGCTCGTAGGCATAGACCACATACATGCCCCCGCTCTGGTCAGTCCAGCACAACAGCGTGTGCGGATCTCCCTGCAGTTTTAATTTCTCATTCCTCATTCCTAATTTCTCATTTCTATAGCCAAGCCTGGCTATAGACAGTCCGGTGAGCCAGCGCACGTTTTTCTTCTGCAATCCGCCCTCCACCACGGCACTAACCACCATCAGCGGCTCATACCCCGGCGGCCACTGGTCGCCACGGATGAGTTCCACCACCTTGTCCAGCGTCACCGCCTGCGGTGACTTGTCCTTCGCATGCTGTAATATCGATACTTCACTCATAAACGATAAAGATAAGATTTCCGCTGCGAAGGTACGACAAAAAAGAAACATTTATCCCCCATATATAGGGGATATGTAGAGGGGATATTAGTGGGGATATTACATCTAATATTTTAGCCAAGAGTCTGCTTCAGTTTATTCAGAAAGGGCAGGTACTGTTTCTGTTCCACGGCCTCATAATAGTCCTTGTACATCTTTGTCCTGTTCCACAACGTCTCGAACACCTTCCACTTCTCACGGATACCCAACCTTTCGGCCATAGCGTCGGCCAGCAGTGCCGCTTGGGTACGCGAAATCAGTGGTTGGTAGTTGGCATCCACCCATCCTGCTTTCTGCGCTTTCTTCCAAAGCACCATCGCTTTATCAGTTGCAAGTGCTTCAGGAAGTGCCGAAAGAGTGGACCTTTCGCCCTTTGTGTTCCCCTCGCCCTTGAAGGTATCTACTCCCCGCCCTATAGGGAGGGGCTGGGGGTGGGTCTCTACATTGATCTGCGTCTCCACATGCTGTCCGCCAGAGGCGACATACACGAACTCTATTTTGCTGCCTTGATTGATATGACCTGCCTGACGCAGTTGCTCCAGCAGTTCATACAACATCTTCAGGACTTCGGCAGGCAGCTGGTCGCCGAGTCTGCCCAGATTGTCTGGGTCTTCATCTTTGTACTTCATATTTGTTAGGTTTTAATCTTTTTTAATTGCTTCCGCATGTAACATTTTAATAATTTCCATACTATAAGAATGGACAAGGGGCAAAAAAAAGGATGCGGGACAATAGCGATAAGAACATCTACTCACGGGTATCGCCAAACACCTCGACACAGATGAAACCG
>JAEEGF011977313.1_pt1 | contig 38488 bp, 19 predicted proteins | sample 9134171 | NCBI WGS metagenome assembly JAEEGF01 (sample SAMN16246542, study PRJNA631951) | gut metagenome | biome: gut microbiome; feature: rumen; material: AP-attached | host: Bos | place: Iran: Karaj | collected 2018-10 | reverse complement strand
CAGAGATACCCGTATTGTCGGAGAAGTCGCGATAGAGTTCACCGCGTGCCTTGTCGTAATAACTGATCTGCCCGAAATTGCCCGGACTGTCTCCGAGATAGGCCTGATCCATGATGTTGGCTTTCACGAGCCTGTAGCCCTCCTCGCTGCGCCCCGCCTCGAAATAAGCCAGCGCCATGTGCATCACCTCGGCAGCAGCCACATTGTTGATGCTCCAGTCGTAGGGCAACCAGTCGGTGGTGCTGAGTGTGTAGAGGGCTGGAGCCTTGCGCGACTTTTCAGTCATGACGACGGGGATGTGGGGGATACACGAGTCAACATATTGCGTCGCCCTGAACGCCATCTCCTCGGTGGCAGCGCCACAGTCTATCGGCGTATAGATACTCCACAGGGCAGCATGGTCGTGGGTGCGCTTCAGTCCCATGAAATCCTTATATTCAGCCCAGTGTCCCCGATGCTTCTGCCATAGTTGCTCGTTCATGGCCTTCAGGGTCTTCTCAGCCTCTTGCCGGTAGTAGGTCGGATCTTCGCCCAGTATCTCGGCGATACGGGCTGCCAGGGCAAAGCCACGATAGTTATAGGCTGACGAGTGGGTGACGGCACCACTATTATAATAGAGTGCATCGCTGGCCCAGATGCAGCAGTAGGCATCGTAGAGCCCGTCGTCGTCGGGATCGTAGTTACGCTTCTCCCAGTCGAGATGGCGCTTCAACACGGGCCACATCCTGCGCATATAGACGGTATCGGCATCATACTGGAAATGCCACAGCAGTTCGTCGATATAGTTCAGGTTCATGTCGTAATGGTGCATGATGTCGTCGCGGTTGGGATTGCGGCAGATATAACCATTCGAGTACATCTGCGTGCCCCAGGTCTTGGCGGCTCTGGTCAGACCTTTTTCGGGATCTTGCGCGGGATGAGGAATCGTGGGTTCGATATCCTTCACCTGACTGTTGGCATAGGCCGAGAAATGCGTGACGGCCCGATCGGGCAAACCGAGCACATCACCCAGATAGCCAGCCCGCCAGCCTGTCAGCGGCATGCGCCAGGCAACGGCTCCGTGCATCCATACTTCCCCACCCCAGGCACCGTCGGCAGCAGCCATCAGCGCGCTGCCAAGTGTGTTGATATAAGGGTCGGGCGTATCGAAGACAATCCTGCTGGCCAACCACTCGCTGTGCTGCATGGCCCTATCCCATAGCGACAGGGCTTCGGCCTGCGAGGGTGTCGTCAGCAGATAGTCGCCTTTGGCTTCGCTCTTCAGGAACACATAACCAGCCTCCTGCCCTACGCCGATGCTGACCGTCTGCTTGTGGTTCTCATCGGTAGCCGGGTCGAAACAGCCCGTCGGGTCGGCATTCAGGTCGCCCGCACGGTTCAGTTTCGGTTGTCTGATGCCGCAGGCGATGCACTCCAGGGTTGCACCGGCAGGCAGCCCTTCGCCACTTATCTGCCAGATGGCAGCATCGCAGTCGGGCATGGCCAGCACCGCCATCGACAAGGTGCCCTTGCCAAAAGCAGGATCAGCCAACTGATAAGTGCGCATCCCAGCCTGATAGCGGGCTTCGCACCGGGCTGTGTTTTCCAGCATAACGGTCTGTCCGTTCACATGCAGACGGAAACGGATATTACGATGGTTCTTCGCCCGGAAAGTGCCGAAGATGGGGCGATCGCTCGTCTCTACGCGGAAGTCGGAATAGCCGCCATAGAGCGCACGGGTATAGCGGTTCTCACCGTTCACACACACGATATCGCGCCCGTCGGGCTGATACTGCAGCGTCCTCGCCTTACTGGCTGCCTGCGCCTGAAACGGCCACAGCATCGCCGTTGCAATGATAAGTAGATATAATCTCATGTTCGTTTGTGATTATTGGACGGAGATGTTGAAGGCGGAACTCACCTCTTTGATCACGTTGCTCAGGTTCTTGCATCCGGTATCGTTGTACAGTTCTTGCTCCAGCGCCCGCACCTCGGCAGCCGAATTTGCCTGGGTGCCTATCTTTTTCAATGTCTCCGTCATCTTCACGAGATCGTTGTATTTCTGCTGCGTCTGCGCATACTTTACCGAGTTGGGGGCAAGCGTCGACAAGTCGCTCTTGACCTTCGGCAGGGCCATATTCTGGAGTTCCTTCGAGAGTTCACGGCATTGCGCCTGCACCTTCTCCACACTCGTCAGGCGCACGTTGCCTTCAATGGCATTCATCTTGACATTGATCACTCTCTTGACGCTGTTCAGTGTCTTTTCCGTGGCAGTGGTCCAGTTGAAGTCGGGAGCGAGGATTTCTGCCGTGGCATACGACTCTGGATGCGACAGGTTGGTGATGTTCATCTCCGATGCCCTGGCGCTGATGCTAAACTCCTCCATGTGTGCCCTTTGGAAAGCATTCTGGGCATCTTTCTGGAATGTGCTCCCCGGCACCGGCTTACCGTTCTTGATATAGGCAGGCTCCACATGGGGATTGGCCTTGCTCACAGGACCGAGGTCCAGGTCCATACTTGAAGAACCGGTGCTCGATGAGTTGCGGTAGGTGCGCCACTGCACATCGCTCATGTCGTAGCCCATCTCAGAGAGTTTCTGGTTCATTTTGCTGATGCTCTTCGGATAGACATTCTTCTGAAGACGGCTGTCAAAGCGGGCCTGCGTGGCGGCCGACTCTCCATATTTAAGCTGCCATTTGAACTGGTAGTCCGAATTGGCCGAGGCAGCGAGTTGGTTGAGCTCTTTGTCGAGCTTCGCTACCTCGGTGCTGTTGCCAGCCCAATCAGCTTTAGTGCGTGCGAGCTCCAGCTCCTTGTATCGCTTGATCATTGCACCCGACTTATTGATCTTGTCCTGAGTCATCACATTTTCCCACGATTTCACCGTCTTGGCATTGTTGCTGTATTTCACCTTGCCCGTAGGTGTGGAGATGGAGTATATTTTTTCCACACCCTTTTTAATACCAAAGTGAAGCACAGTGGCGAACGTGGCTTTCTGCAAGGCATGCCATGCTCTATCTCCATCTGCCATGTGCTGGTTTTCCTCTTCGGTGTATTCGTCGAAGAAGGTGGCACCGAAGGTAGTGAGGGGATGTATTCCGGAGATGCAACCGAATACGGCCTTACGCACGGGGCGCTTGAACACCTCTATCCCCACCTTGGGACCCTGTCCAGTGATGCCGCGCACATAGTCTGAGTAGGCATCGTATCCACCGCCGGTGATGAATCCTGTCGTACCACCACACAAGGCTCCTACGCCCGTGCTGATAAGGGCTGCGCTACCGGCTGAGTAGCCCGCAGTGGTGGCTATATGATAGGCAGCTCCTCCAGCCACTGCTGTCACGGCCAAAGCACCCATCTGCACGGCAAACTCCCTCTCGTTGGCAGCGTTCACCTCCATGTCGGCCTCGGCGCTCTTCTGTCCGGCATATCCCACCAACGACTTGTTGATGGCATTGCGCAGTTTGTAGATTTTCTCGAAATCCTTATTCACGAGGGCTCCTTGGTCTGCGAGCACGTTGATAGCGGTCTTCGTGGCTTGCTCACGCTGCTCCACGGGCAATAGGCGTATCATGCTGGTGATGCCTCTGACGGCTTGCTCACATCGGCGGGCCTTCTCACTCTCCATCGCGGTTTGCTTTTCCTGAATCTCCTTGTTTTCCGCGTCCCAGGAGGAGGGCACATAGGTGTACACGCCGGTTTCCATCTGGTTGATATTGGCTACCATCGACGCATTGTCGGCATCTTTATGAACAATTTGTTGTTGGTAGCCCGCGATTGTATTGTTCAGGTTTCCTATCTCGCGCTGCGTATCGGCTATTTCTTTCTCCTTCCTTTTGATATACTGGTTTTCCGTGGCGTTCTTGTCCGACTTGTTCACGGCGGCCGATTCCTTGAGTTTGACAAGAGAATTATACAGTTTGCCGAGCTCTTGTTGCTTCGTGGTGAGTTCTTTCTGCTTGTTCTGGATATCCTGTTGCAACTGTTTCATCCTCTGCAGGTTGGCTGTTATGTTCTGAGTGTGTCTCTCCAGGGTCTCTTGGTTGGCTTCCTTTTCCATCATAATCGAGTCATTGGCAGCCGTAGCTGCAGCGTTGGCAACAGTTCCACCCTCGGTGGGCATGACGGTGGGATCCTTGCCCTCCGCGGCGAGGCGTTTGCGCTCCTTCTTGGGCAGTTTTTTCCACTCCATCTCAGCGCGCATCTGCTGTCTCACCGCCTCAGCGAAGTCATCGAGTGCTTTCTGAGGGATGACGCCATCTTTATATTGGTATTTGTCCCATTTTCTGGCTGCCGACCACTGCAGAGCGGCCTTGAAGAAGAATCCCGAGGTCTGCACGCGGGTGCCATAGTTGATGATGGCGTTGTGATACATGAGTTTCTCCGCCTGTTGCTCGGGGGTGAGTTGCTTCTCGTCGTTTTGGGTGCGGTCAGAATACTCGGCAGCGAAGAGCAGCTCGTAGGTGAGCTTGGTAATCATGCCCACCGGCGGTTTGGGGAAATAGGTCTGGAAAGTGCCATCATAGGTGATGTCGGGCTTGTTGCCTTTCCTCTTGAGCGGCACCTGCAACACGCGAAGATAGCTGAACGCATAATTGTCGCTCTCTGGGTTGTATCTCTGGGTCACGTCGGCCTCCGACAGTTGGATGCCGAGATACAACTCGCCCTGCGGGGTCTTGGCGGTGAAGAGGTAGCGAAACAGAGGCTTTTTCACCGACGTGATGTTGGGCACATACCTCACGTTGACTTCCGTGGTACCGATCCAGCACTCACCTAGAGGACCAGCCTCATTCGCGTCGGTGGCAAGGAGGTTGTTGTAGCGGCGGCGTGCCTCCCGCATATCGTCGAAGGGATTGGGCATGTCGCCCAGGTCTTGTATGCGGTTGTGGAGTACGATCACCGCAGCCTCACACTGCATGAGCATCTTCATCTGCAGCGAATACTCGAGCCACACCATCTTGAAGGCATCCCGGTCACCCACCTGGCGCGCATTCAGGAGGTCGAGCTCCAGTTGCTCAAGTCCGAACAGCAGTTCGTAGTAGTTCTCGCGGGCAATAAGCATCTGGCTCATCAGCGGGTTGAATTTCTTCAGATAGTCCCACACTTTCTGCGACTTGTAGCCGAACAGCGGCGACCAGTATTCGAGCAGGCTCTTGTCTTGCTCCTCGGTCAACTCCTCATAGAGCATCTTCATGCTCTCGAATGCTATCGTGATTGCATGGTTGTAGGATTCGTTGGTCAGGTTTACAACATCCGGAAGAGGGTCGGGAATGGAGGGCGTGACACCTGCCGGCACGGGTAACTTCTGTGTCTCGCAATGGTCCCATGGGGCTCCGCTCGTTATGTCGTTGATCTTGTCGAAAGGGTTCTGCAGGTTGAAGCGTTTTTCAGCGGGCAGAGAGGCCTCGCTCGCTTTCTTGCTGCTCTGTGCCGTGGCAGTTGTGGGAACAAGGAGAATGGCTGTCGTTGCTATTGCAAGCAGATGGCTGAGTAGTCTTTTCATGATCCAAAATTCCGCAGCACTTTTGTTCGACCTTCTTTATAAGCACCTGAGCAACAAAAAAGATGCACAGGATTTCGTCATATCAGACTTCCCACTCACCTTAGTGCTGCAATTCAAGACAAGCAAAAATCATCAATGACATGGCAAAGATACAAAAAAATCTAAGATTATCACTCCTTTTGGAGGAATATTTCACATGAAAAACTTTTTTGGGCACAAAATTGGTCGATACCCAGCGTGAAGGCCGTGTTATGCTCCGCCATGTGATGGGCCATGTCGTGGATGTCCATCGCCTGTTTGTAACTCACGCGGGCATAGAGTTTTCCCGCCTGTTCCGATTCCGAACTCTCGGTCACTTTCGATAGATACAGTTCAATCATAATCTGTAAAAGTTTTTAAATGGTATTAAATTATTAAGGACAATCTGCATCGGGTGCCCTTGTTCCCGCCTTTTCTAATATGCTACAAAGTTACAAAAAATATTCGTAACTACCAAATGTTTCCGCAAGATTTTTCGTGTTTATTTTCTAAAAAATCAAAATTCTTTTTGGCAGTTTGCCGATTTTACCGTATCTTTGCAGCAGAAGTCAAATAATTAAGCGCTATGATGAGAACAAACTACAAGAATCTGTGGATGCTGGCCGCCATCCTTTTCTGTGGCCTCGCGATGACCTCTTGCGACGACGTGCTCGACGTGATCGACAACCCTACAACGACAGAGACCGAGCAGGCCTTGGCCCAGGATCCGGGCATTTGGTGGATCGACGAGAACAATATGGACAAGTCGGTGAAGCCCGGCGACAACTTCTTCATGTACTGCAACGGCACGTGGTGGAAGAACACGTCCGTCAATCCGCTGTACAATATCACTACGCGCCTCAGTCTGATGAAGCCCACCTTCGCCCAGAAAGCGAACAGCCTGACCGACGCCAATTATGACATATACCAGAGCCACCTGAAGTGGGCCGACCCCAACTCAGAGGCTGCCGCCTCGGCCCAGAAGCTCTTCGACGGCGTGCTGAAGCAGAGCGGACTGATGGAGGCCACAACGTCGATCGACGTGATGCGAGCCTTCGGCAAGATGGCTGCGATGGGTGCGTGCTCATGCCTCAAGCTGGAACCTTTCTGCTATAACAACAAGATCTGCCTCTATGTCTCGTACAACAATGAAGACTTTATCGACGGAGATGACGATGACGACGACGACGATGATGACGATGATGATGACGATGATAATAGTGCCACTCGGAGCGCCAAGCGGCCCTCGATCAGCCAGATCATCAACGAGAATCCCGATGCAATGGCCCATCTCGTGCCGATAAGCGGCAGGAGCGGCACCCGCGACATCCCCAACGAGTGGTCGTTTGTCAGGTATATCCTCGAAGGCATGGGCATCGATCCCACCCAGGTGTATATCTATGACGACTACCAGAAAGCGGCAGTCGCGGAAGACAGCCCTAAGGCTGAGTTCTCGAATGTGCTCCTGAGACAGATGCAGACCAACTTTGGAGTCCAGACGGCCGTCGGTATCACCTACCTGAAAGCAGTGGCCTTGGAGTACTTCAAGAAAGACTTTGGCTTCATTTCTAAGAAGGCCATGGAGGAGTATAACATCGAACTCAATAAGAACGATGACGACGATGACGACCAGGCCCAGGCAAGAACCAGAGGCGACGATGATGACGATGATGACGACGACGATGACGACACCAAGAAATCGCTGAGCCTCCAGAAGCTTGGAAAAACCATGGAGGAACGGTATCTGCCATACCTGCGCTCCAAGTTGGTGGCCGACCAGCTCGCGCCCAAAGACCTGAAAGACGAATTCCTGAACTACTGCAAAGACATGAAGGGCATCTTCGCACAGCGCATCAAAGACAGCGACTGGCTGAGCGAGGGCTCGAAGAAGAATGTCCTCGAGAAGCTCGACGCCATGGTGATGAATGTGTGCTATCCCGACGTGTGGCACACCGAAGGACTGCCCGACTTCACGAAGAGCCAGTCGCTGCTCGAAGATATCTACATCATGCGAAAGGCCTATCTCAACCTGATGAAAACACTGCTCGGAAAGAGTAGGGAAGACGCGGCGTTTACCGCTGTCATCATCGACGACAATACGAACCTGTGCGTACAGAATGCCTTCTACGATCGTAACTTCAACTGTTTCACCATGCTGCCCAGCTATATGGTGCCGCCATTCTTCGACCACGCGCAGAGCCTGGCCATCAACTATGAGTGCTTCAACACCGTGGGCCACGAGATAACTCACGGATTCGACACCGGCGGATCGAGGTTCAACAAGTATGGCACCGTCACCCCCGAAGGCATCTGGGCCAGCCCGGCCGACAAGGCTGAGTTCGACAGGCGCACAGACCTGCTCGTGAAGCAATTTGAATCCTACGACGTGCTGCCCGACGAGATGCCCGGCGTGAAGGCGAACGGCAAGGCGACGATTACCGAGAACATCGCCGACCTGGGCGGCACGGAGATAGCCTGGCAGTACTACCTGAACCGCCTCGAGGCCGACGGCTATACCGGCGATGAGCTCAAGCTGATGAAGCAGCGCTTCTTCCTGGCCTATGGCGAGGAATACCGTTCAAAGTACAATGCTGCCTTCGTCAACTACATTGCCTTCGGAAAGGGTAATTCTGATGGAGCCGACTCTCACTCGATGAACAAGGAGCGCGTGAACGGCATAGTCGCCAACATGGATGGCTGGTATGAAGCCTTCGACATCAAGGAGGGCGCCCTCTACCGCAAGCCCGCCGACCGCATCCGCATCTGGTAAAACTTCACCTCAGGGGCCAGGCCCTTTTAGGGGATTTCGGCTGACGATAACCCCGCCTTATTGCGCGATAAGGCGGGGTTACTGCGTGTTAACGGGCAGAGAGGTAATAGTCGCTGAAGTCCTTGCAGCCCGGGGGCAGCTGGTGGTGCTCGAGCTGGGGCAGCCGCTCTTTCAGTTGCATGAAGAGTCGCTCGCCCGGTTCGTCGCGGTCGGGAAACATGTGCAGGCTGATGGGCGGCTGAGCGATGGGCTGTCGGGCGATTGGCGGCTGAGCAATGGGCTGTCGGCAGTCATTCTGCTGGCCGCCAGATGGCGATGGCTGACACAGCGCCAATAGGAGTTCGACATCGCGGCGCTTGAGCAGCGTGGCCGAGGGGATGGCGATGGCCTTATGACCGGCTGAGAGCATCGCCCAGCAGTCGGAGCAGCCCTCGGTGATCCAGAGCTCGTCGCCGGGCTTGAGCAGGTTCAGCACGGGCAGATTATAGATCGTGCAACTGGAGCCCTGCGGGAAGCGGAACCGAGGCGAGCCGCCAGGGATGAGGTTGCGGTTCTGGATGCCCACGAGCCGACACTCGCGGTCGTAATACGGCGTCTGCAGCCACGGCACGCCCTGCCGGTCCTTCCACGACGTGAGCCGGCACCAGCGCACCACCCTTGGGTCAATCCGCCGCTCCTCGAAGAGAAACCTGCGCGCCTCGTCGTTCAGCCACGGCCGCTCGAAATACCGCTCGAAGCGAGAGGCATCAAACGGCTCAATTTTTACATTATTACATTGCTTAATTTTTACATTATCCTCCAGGATTACATTGTTCTCATCTTCCAGCCACCGGCACGCCTCGAGGAACCCCACATTCAGATACCTCATCACCAGGTCGATCGGTCCGCCCGAGGCCCCGCACACGAAGCAGCGGAACATATTCTTACTCACCTTAAACGACAGGCTCGGACTGTGGTCGCTGTGAAACGGGCAGAGCGCCTTGTGCCTCGTCACCGTGAGTCCGAGTCGCTCCGCGACCCCCTCAATCGGCAGGTCGCGAAGCTTCTCCATATCTCTGTGATCATAATGCATGGCTATTCAATTTTTGCATTTTTGAATTGTTACATTATTACATTTTTAAATTTTTACATTTTCCAAGTACGCTTGCGTCTTGGAATACAGTCCCGTCTCGGGCGAGAAGGTGATGAACTTGCGATGCACCCACTTGCGCAGTTGGCCGCCGGTACCCTCTGCCGATTTGCCAAGTTCAGAGCGGAGCGCCTGCAGTTGCGCCTCGTTGAATGTGTCGGGCAGCGAGTCGAGCATATTCTTCGGCCCGCGGCGCTGGGTCTCGCTCAATTGGTCGGCACTCTTGTCAAGCATATCGGCAAAAATCTGCATCTTCGACCACAGGTCGCGATAGACGAGCCATTCCACCAGTTCACTCATCGCCCGGGTCCACGTCTGGTTATTGAGCACCCAGAGGATGCAGCCAGCCTTCCAGGCCGACACCAGACTGCGATGCGAGAGTTCGAACAGCAGGTCGTCGTCGGTCAGTTCGGCCATGGTCGCCATGTCCTGAGCCAGATGGTCGATAAGCTTGTTAAGCGGGCGGATGACGAACCGACCCTTGCAGATGGCGAGGCGCATCATAAACACGTCGAGCTTGCGGTAGAAGGCATCGTCGAACTTGCCCAGTCGGGGGATTTCTCCCTTACGCTCACTTCGGGGCTTGAACGAGAATACCATGCGACCGAAGGTGCCGTTAGTCAACTCGTATTTGTAGAATCTACGGGTAGAAAGCAGGTTCGAAGAGATGGTGATGCAGGCACGGAGAATCGGGTTGCCGGTGACACCGTCGGCTGTGGCGCGCAAGGCACCGGCCTTGGCCCGGTCGTAGATGTTGCGGATCATGATCGACACTCGCTTGTGAGAGCCGCAGAGGTCGTCGGCCATCTCCACCTCAGGCAGGTTGAAATACTGCGTGCGCCCACCCTGAGTCTCGAGGGCTATGGCATTCTTGAGGAAGGCTGGCTTGGTCGTGTCCGACGGCGGGAACCAGTAGCCGACGATGGGCTCCTCGGGCTTATCCTTGTTGGCGCCCTTGGTGTTCTTCTGCTTCTGCCATGCTTGAAATTTCTTGTCTTCAGCTTCGTCGTGCAGACTGAAATCGCGACAGATAGCTTCCACAAGTGGTGTCAGCTGACCCTTGTTGTCACCTGAATGGGCCACCAAATTAGCCATCATACCCGTCGGTTCCTTCCAACTGTTGTCCGGATATTGAAATTCCGTACCGCTGATATGAGCGCCAAGAGAGGGAAAAAACATCGGAACCAGGGGGGCGTGCATGATTTCTGATACCTGCGAGAGCAGGAGTTTGATACATTCTGTGCCTTTGCCAAGCGTTGGCATCGCGGGCGCAGTCGCGTTACTGATATTGTACTTCATTGATTTACAGCCTTTTAGATGAATATTGTTTGACGAGCGTTCCAGTTGTTCCAGTTGTTCCAGTTGTTTTTTGGATGTTCCATTCTTTTAATATATTATATAACTATCTATATATCAATAAGTTATATATATTATTAAAGGTTGTCATACCTCCAATTTTAATTGGAACAACTGGAACAGCTGGAACCCTGCGGGAACCGGAACCGAGGCGAGCCGCCTAGGATGAGGTTGCGGTTCTGGATGCCCACAAGCCGCCCCTCCGCAGTTCGTTTCACCATCAAAGAGATGGAACCATTCAACCGTGTAGCAAGTATCGGCAGTGGACTCATCGGGTATAACTACTATCCCCACTGAGCCATCGGCCGGGGTTAAGGCCGCAACGCCTTCAGGAACTCTATCTCGACGATGCGGAGTTCGTTTCCCGAATCGGAACCACCTTTCGCCTTGAAGAGATCGAGTTCGCCGGCAGCAGGCTCTGCCACCTCGACGATGCCGCCAAAGGCATCCTTATCCTTGCCAGCCCCCTTCAGGCGGATGGTCACCTCATTGGTCTTCACCGCTTTCTGTGGCTTGAGATGCACATAGCCAAGGCTACGGGGCGTATCGCCACTCCAGATGAGTTGTTTGCCGGCATAGATCTCCAACGGATAACTGCGAAGGCGCCAACCCGTCAGTTTCATGCAGATATCATCGATGGTGGTCTTCTCGGCAAGCCTGTAGGTGATCCATGCAGTAGAAAGCCGACCATCGTTCTTCCATTCCGACAGTTCGTTGTCATCGTAACTGCTTGTAGCATGTTGTGTATCGTAGCCAGCTCTGACAGAAACGATCTCGATGCTGCGGGCCTTTTCCGTATAGGAGGGCGCGGATGGTGTCTCACCCCGATCCAGACGGCATTGGAGGGTGAGAGAGGGTTGATAGCGCGCTGCATCTACCGTCTCGCTGCGAAGGGTGATATAGGCAGGCTTCAGACCTTCGGCAGAGGCCGACAAGTGAATCTCGCCCGCATGGGGCGTGGTACGGACAAGCACGCGATTTACGCCACATTCTACAGGCAAGTCCATACCTCGGGTGCCGATGCCTCCGACCCATCGCGCCTCGCCCCAGAGTTCGAAGTGAATCATGCTGTTGTCCAATGGACAGCGGCGACCTTGTGCATCGAGCACCTCTACCTGACAGAGTATCATATCGGCCCCGTCGGCCTTCGTGCCTTCGGGATTCTGGATGGCCGAAAGTTTCAGTTGACGGGGTTCGCCTGCAGTCTCGAGCCGATAGCGGCTCCCATCGGACGCGACAGCCTCTAACGTGCCTGCCTCGAAGGCAACATCGTCGAACGTAAAGAGATAGCGGTAAGACTCCCTGCCCTTGCCCAGCGAGCGCCCGTTCAGGAAAAGTTCGACCTCGCTGGCAGTAGAGACGACATAGACGGGTTTAACCGTCGCTGCAGGATAGTTCCAATGGCCGATGATATAGGTCTGGGGCACCTCGGGCTCTACCCACCCACTCCACATCACCTGATGGGCAAAGAAGGCATCCTTGGGGATGCGCATCGCATCGGTGACGCCACTCGTGCGGTAGTTCGACTCTCCGCGATGGTGGGTATTGGTGTCGGAGAAGACAATCTTCACACCGCCCGAAGAGACGCGCGTGCCTGTGCCTGGGCGCTCCAGCCAGTAGTCGTACCAGCGGCGCACCATCTCAACGGCAAACTGATCCATGTTGTGATTATAGTCCTGGGCAGGCTTGCCCCGATAGAGCGGTCCGTCGCCCTCTTGATGATAGGGATAGCTGTATTCGTCCCAATACTTGCGCAAGCCCTCATCTCGACAGTATTCCATCGCCCACATGGGATGCTTCGCAGACTTGTTGATATAGAGCATCTCGCCACCATACTCCGCCTCGTCGATATCGAGCATCTCGCGCGAACCGACAGCACGACCACCATGCGGATCGTATTCGTCGCGGATAGCCTTCATCTCCAGCATGTGTTCTCGGCTGATGCTCTCGTTGCCACTCTCATAGAACAGGATCGAGGGATTGTTACGATTGTAGATGATGGCATCGCGCATGAGCGCCTTGCGCTGTTCCCAACGGGGACCGGTCACATCTTTTTCGGCATCGCCGGCAGGCATAGCCTGAATCAGTCCGACACGGTCGCAACTTTCGACATCCTGCTTCCAAGGGGTGACGTGCATCCAGCGCACGACGTTGCCACCCGACTTCACCATCAAGTCGTTGGAATAGTCGCTGAGCCAGGCCGGTACGGAGAGACCTGCGCCCGGCCACTCATTCGAGGTGCGCTGGGCATAGCCATGTACCATCAGAACACGGTCGTTGAGCCATATCTTGCCATCGCCGAAGCGGGTCTTGCGGAATCCGGTGCGAATGACGACTGCATCATTGCCGGCATTCAGGCTCAGAGGTTTGGCATCGGCTCCATCCTCTGCCAAGAAGGTCCTGACGGTATAGAGATAGCCATAGCCCCACGACCAGAAATGGAGTCCGCTCAGTTCGCGTTGGATACTGACGACACGCGTCTCGCCAGGCTGCAGGGTGACGCGCTCACCCGGGATAACCGCAGCCAGATAGCGGTTGGCATTGACGACATGGGCAAACAGGCGGAAGCTTCGGGGCTTGCTATCCTCATTGCGTACCTGCGACTCGACATGAACCACAGCCTTGCGGTTCGGAATATCGAAATCGGTAGCATAGACATAGGTGCCGGTGGTGCCGAGGTTGCTATAGAGCGGCAGCGTCTGGTAGAGTTTGCCGGTGACATGCAACCACACATTCTTAGGGATGCCGCCATAGTTGGCATTGAAGTTACGATCGTTCCACTGGTAGCGACTCTGATACTGGCGCGACTCATAGGTCCAACTGTTATCGCAGCGCACAGCCAGCACGTTATCACCCTCTTTGATATAAGGTGTCAGGTCGAAGCCACAGGCCATCACCCCATTCTCGCTATAACCGAGATGCTGCCCGTTGAGATAGAAATCCGCTCCCTGGCGCACACCCTCAAACTCGACGAACACCTTCCGATCTTGAACATCATCCATCTTGAAGGTCTTCCTATACCAGCTGATGGTATCTGTCAGATCGACGATATCCTTGCGGAAAGCCTCATCGCCATTAAAGGCATAGGGCAATGTAACCTGCTGCCACTTGGAATCATCGAACTCAGCGTTGCTGGCCTCAGGGAAATCGCCCACCAGAAGCCGCCACTCGCTGTTGAAATTATACTTCATGCGCTCCACTCCCCTCGCAGTTATCAGAAGGAAGAGAAAAGCCGTCAATAGAATCAAACGATTTAGTTTCATGTAGTCTGTAGTTTGTAATCTGGTGCAAAATTACAACTTTATTTTATTCAGCGATAGCAGTTTTGTTCAATTATTTGTTTTTTTACCCGTTTTTTTATAATTTTGCATCCGAATCAAACTACTAAAAATGAAAAGAAGACTACTATTGACACTATTGCTGGCATTGCCCTCTATCATCGCCTCGGCTATGGAGTGGTTCGATGGCACACATCCTATTACTTACAGTTTAGCCGCGGATGCCGACCCCGTAGTGACAACAGCACTCGAGATGTGGAAGGACGATATGCGACTGGTGACGGGACGAGTGCCCGTTGCTGTCTCCAAGCCCACTATTGTGATATCGCAGGGCAAGGGCTCCGACGATGGTTTCCGCATCTCTGTACGCAACGGACAGATACACATCGACGGTCATAATGCGCGTGGTACGGCCTATGGCATTCTGGAACTTTCTCGCTTGGCAGGTGTCTCGCCGTGGATATGGTGGGGCGATCTGGTGCCGGAGAAGAAAGAGAGGTTGGCACTCAGCGATGATTTCTCGATGGAGCACACACCGAGTGTGGCCTATCGCGGCATCTTTATCAACGATGAGGACTGGAGTACGCGCCCTTGGAGTTGCCAGAATTTTGCACCCGGACCCGATGGACTGATTGCTGCGCAGACCTACAAGAAGATATTCCAATTGCTGCTCCGTCTGCGAGCCAACACCATCTGGCCAGCCATGCACGAGGGCACGACAGCATTCTTCCAGACGCCTGGTGCCAAGGCTGTGGCCGACTCGTGTGGCATCGTGGTAGGCACGTCGCATTGTGAGCCTCTGTTGCGCAATAATGTCGGAGAATGGAACAGCGCTGAGCGCGGACGTTTCAACTACAGGACTAATCGTGAAGCTGTGCAGCAGTACTGGACAGAGCGTCTCCAAGAGATAAAGGGCACTCAAAATCATATCTTTACCATCGGCATGAGGGGCATACACGACAGTTCGATGGAGGGCTACCAGACCGATCAGGAGAAGCTCGACGGTTTGCAACAGGTCGTCAACGACCAACAGGAACTGTTAAAAACGCATGTTGGCGACCCGTCAAGCCTGACGCAGATGTTTGTACCTTATAAGGAGGTGCTGCAACCCTACGAGATGGGACTGAAGGTGCCCGACTATGTGACATTGATGTGGTGTGATGATAACTATGGCTACATGACGCGTTACTCGGATGCCCGCGAACAGCAGCGGCAAGGTGGTGGCGGCATCTATTATCATCTCAGTTACTGGGGGCGCCCGCACGACTATCTCTGGCTGACCACCACACAGCCCGGTCTGATCTATAATGAGATGCGCGAGGCCTACGACCACAACGTGCGCAAACTCTGGATTGCGAATGTTCACGACGTGAAGGTGGCGGGCTACGATCTTGAACTGTTCCTCGATATGGCATGGGATATCAATAGTGTCTGTGCCTCGACACTCAACCGGCATTACCAAGCATGGCTCTGCCGACAGTTCGGGACAGAGGCCGGCAACCGTCTTTTCCCAGCGATGCACGACTTCTTCCGCCTTTGTGGCGAGCGTCGCCCGGAGTTTATGGGGTGGACACAGGTGGAACTCGATAAGAAAAAAATACCATCGGGGGCTCTCGCCTGTTGACAGTATCGGGATGACGGCTCGCGAGGCTGCTGCGCGTCTTGCCGACTTTGAACGCATCAAGGCCATTGTGAACGACAGTCGTTCTTGTGTTCGCTCAGAGTTGGCCGATGCTTTCTATGCTGCTATCGAATATCCCGTGTATGCGGCAGCAGCCATGAGCCGCAAGATACTCTCCGATTCTGCCGAGAGTCATCGCGCATACAAGGAAATCCAGTCGCTCACAGCCCGTTATAATGCCTTGCAGCATGGCAAATGGCGGGGATTGATGGATGCAGCACCCCGCCAGTTGCCGGTCTTTGCCGATGTTCGGGGCTCACGATTCGCTGCCGAGGATACCGATATAGTAACCCTTGTGGCTGCAGCCGATTACCTGCAGGCCTCTGCGGGGACAGAACCTGTCGAGATGCTGGGCCATTCGATGAAGGCTATCCGAGTGCCCAAGGGGGCATCGCTCACCTATCGCTTTAGAATTGAACGGGAGGGTGACTACGTGTTGACAACAGCCTTGATTCCGACGCATGCCGTAGATGCAGGCGATATCCGTTATAGCGTGACTGTCGATGACACACCTGCCGTGGTTTGGTCGCTCAAGGAGCCGTACCGTTCCGAGGAGTGGAAGCGGAATGTGCTTCGTGCCCAGGCGTTGCGACACCAGAAGGTTCACCTCTTAGCAGGCAGTCACCAACTCACCATCCAGGCCCTTGACGACCATATCGTGGTGGATCAATGGAAGCTGTCGGTTGCTACTCGGTGATCCTGATCCAGTCGGCATCAATCCAACCACGATCACACTTTGGATCGGTCTCAACAGCCACGAAACCAAACTTGGCACCGATCCATTTGCCTTCCTTCATCTGGAACTCATCGCCGCAATCCTGATATTTCTTGCCGTCCTGACTCCAGGCAAACGTCATTCTGGAATCCTTCACCTTCAGGCGTAAGTAGATGTCCTCGTGGATGCCAGGCTTATAGTCGGTCTTATCCTCAGCCGTCGGCTTCAGCGTAGCGATAATCCGCTCCGTCTGAGAGTTACCCTTGTCGGCAGCCTTACAGGTAAGTTGTACCAACTGGAACGATTTTCCCGTGCGGCGCACCACGAGGGCGCTATAGTCGAGCCCCATCATGACAAGTCCGCCCATCTGTCCATCGGCCTTTGAGGTGAAGCGCAGTTTTGTAGTGACGGTAAACTGGTCGGCGGGCGTCTTCTGTAACAGCATGTTGGGCACTTCCCAGAAATTCGCCCCCTCTCTCATCTTATAGGTGTAGATACGGAAGGTGCCGAAGGCGGTTGGTACACCGAATTTCTCGTCGTAGTTGCCATGCCATTGCCATTGCAGGCCGACAACAGGCGCATTAAACTCATCGCTCTCCACGGGATTGACGATGACGCTGCTCGATGACTTGGGTTTCTTGTAGTTAGTCACGGGCTCACCCTTCTTACCCATCACGGGCCATCCGCTAGTCCAATCGACGGGATTCAGATGCACCACACGACCATAGGCCTCCTTGTCTTGGAAGTGCAGGAACCAGTCTTCACCATATTTCGTATGCACCCAACCGCCCTGATGGGGGCCGTTGATGTCGGTCTTGCCCTGTGCCAATACGATCTTGTGCTCGTAAGGACCGTAGGGCGATTTGCTGCGCATAGCCAACTGAAAGCCTGTTGGCACACCACCTGCCGGACACATGATCCAGTACCAGCCATCACGCTTATAGAACTTCGGTCCTTCGCAGGTGCGGTTCTCCGTACCGTTGCCATCGAACACAATGACGGGCTGACCGATGGCTTTCGTGCCGTCGGCACTCATCTCGCGAACGGTGAGCACCGATGCAAACTTTGAGCGCGAGTTAGCCCATCCGTTCACCAGGTAACAGCGACCATCGTCGTCCCAGAGTGGGGTCGTATCGATATAGCCCTGTCCGGCAATCACGCAGACTGGTTGTTCCCATTCACCGGCAGGATCACCATGTTTGGTTTTCACCATCATTACACCGAAGTCGGGGTCGCCCCAATAGATGTAGTACTGTCCCTCGTGATAGCGTATAGAAGGTGCCCACACACCATTGCCGTGCTGGGGCTTACTGCCGAAGTGTGCCAGCAAGGTGGCATCGCCCTCATAGAGGTTCTTCAAGGCATAACCCACAATCTCCCAGTTCACCAGATCTTTAGAGTGGAGTATCGGCAATCCGGGGGTACAGTGGAAACTAGAGGCCGTCATATAGTAATCCTCTCCGCTGGGCCCTACGCAGACGTCGGGATCAGAATAGTCGGCATTAATAACGGGGTTGGTATAGGTGCCGTCACCATTATCGGGCGACCATACCTTCGATTGGTACTGTGGCTGAGCCGCTACTGCCAGTGTCCAGAGAGATAAACTAAAAAGGAGTATCTTCATTACTTTATGATTTATTTGATATTGACAAGAATCTTCTGGAGGTCTTTGTCGGCACTTGAATGGCCAACCATCACCTCATATTTGCCAGGCACTATGCGCATGGTGTTGGTGGTGATATCCCAACCTTCAAAACTGTTACGAGGCAGCGGGATGCTGATGGTCTTTGTCTCGCTGGGAGCCAGCTGAACTTGTTGATAAGCACGTAACGACTTGATGGGACCCGCGGTATCAGCCACACGTCGGATATAGACCTGCACGGTCTCCAGTCCTTGACGACTGCCGGTATTACTCACATTTACCTTCAGTTTGCCATCTTTATAGACGGGTTTTGATATACTGAATGCAGTATAACTAAGTCCGAAACCGAAGGGGAACAACGGCTGTCCTTGGAAATAGCGATAGGTGCGACCCGTCATAGTGTAGTCAAGGAAGTCGGGCAGGTCGGTGGTGCTGCGATAGAAAGTGACAGGCAGTTTACCGCTGGGGTTGTAGTCGCCAAACAGCACCTCGGCAAGGGCTGTGCCACCCTGTTCGCCACCATACCACCATTGCAAGATGGCATCGCACGACTCCAATTCGGGAACCATAGCGATGGCAGAGCCGGAGCAGTTGACAAAAATGACGCGCTTACCTGCCTCATGGAGTGCAGCCAACAGTTGTCGCTGTACCTGTGGCAGTTCGATGCTGGTGCGATCGCCTCCCTTAAAACCTGGTTCGCTGACACGCATCTCCTCACCCTCAAGACTGGGTGAGATGCCGCCCACGAAGATGACAGTCCCAGCATGACCTATCTGTGCCAAGAGTTCGGCAGTATTAAGAGTCAGTCTCTTCTTGATATCAAAATTCAAGGCACCGTAACCCGTCTCCTGCACATAGTCGATTTGAATACGATATTGCTGACCGGCTTTGATCTCCACCTCAGGTCTGGCGCCCTGGATGCGCTGGCGACCCCTCCAGATGTTGACGAGTGTATCGCCATTAACGATCAAGCGCAGACGGTCGTCACCACTAATGTCGAAAAGAAGGTTATCGTCGGTCTGTGCGACGAGGGTGGCATCGAGCCGGGCAGAGCAGTTCTCCAGATTCACACCAGGTGCAAAGACGGTGTTACCACCATTGCTGAGGCGGATGGCCTGACGGGTATTAAGCACGGTGACGGGCTCACCCTGCATATCGGTATTGTTCCAGTAGGTAATCTGCATTCCGCGATTACCAAGAGGATCGTTAAGCAGCCCGAAGCAACTCTCAAACACCTCATTCCGGGTGAGGGAGCAGCCTGGTATATATTGAGCCTGAGGCACATAGCGACGGATGCCGTCGAGTGCAGTAATGGTATGGGTGGGATAGCCGGCATAATTGCCCCACATCATGACGGAGTCGTTAGCATTGGGACCCATCACCACGATATCGGCAGTTGATGTGGCGAGGGGCAGCACACCATCGTTCTTGAGCAGGACAATACTCTTACGCGCCATGTCGAGGGCCAGTTGTTTATGCTCAGGAGATGCAATGGTGCTTTCGGGAATGGCTGTCCAAGGGTTTAAAGTATCGGAGTCGAAGTCGCCAAGCTCAAAACGTGCTATGAGCAGGCGGCGCAGACTGCGGTCGAGGTCGGCCTCTTTGATATCACCACGGCGCACAGCCTCGGGCAGATGTTCGTATTCTGATCCACATTCCACATCGGTACCTGCCAGCACGGCCTTTGCTGATGCTTCGGCACCATCCTCGGCCACATGATGCCAGCGAGGCAGGAAGTCGCGAATGGCACCGCAGTCGCTGGTGATAAGTCCGTCGAATCCCCATTCGTCGCGCAGTATCTGTTGCTCGTAACGGGTCTGGGCGCAGCACGCCTGACCGTCGATACGCTGGTAGGCGCACATCACCTCGGCCACCTTTCCTTCCTGTACCAACGCCTTGAAGGCGGGCAGATAAGTCTCCCAGAGGTCGCGCTCGGGCAGGTTCTCTATATTGAACTCATGACGATTCCACTCCGGTCCGCTATGCACCGCAAAATGCTTGGCACAGGCCAGCAACTTGCGATAAGGGCTAACACCCAGATCTTCGCCGTTATAGCCCACACCTTGCAGACCTCGCACCACAGCCAGTCCCATCTTGGTTGTCAAATAAGGGTCTTCGCCATAAGTTTCCTGCCCACGTCCCCAACGTGGATCACGGAAGATATTGATATTAGGCGTCCAGAACGACAAACTCTGATAGCGCTGGATATCGCCCGAGCGCTTGGCTTGTTGGGCTTTCACACGGGCCTCGTCGCTCACGGCAGTAAACACCCGGTGCAGCAGGGCATCGTCCCAAGAGGCAGCCATCGCCATGGTGATGGGGAATACGGTAGCAAAGCCATTACGGCCCACACCATGAAGGGCCTCGTTCCACCATTGGAACTGAGGGACACCCAAGCGGGGAATAGCCGGCGAGATATCCATCATAAGACTGACTTTCTCGTCGATGGTAAGACGCGACAATAGGTCGTCGGCACGTTGTGCTGCAGGGAGCTGAGAGTTCTGATAAGGCAATTGTTGAGCGCTAACGGGCAGCATGCCGAGGCTCATTACGAGGAGTGTTAAAATCTTTGTTCGCATGTATTGCTATTTTTTTAAATACTTATTGAAGAATTCAAGTACACGTTGCTGCGCCTTCTTGTCGCAACTGTGGGGGATGTCCCATAGTTCGGTCTCAATCTTATCGCCAGCCCCCTGACTCTCCCAGGTATCGTGCATCGTCTTAAAGGCTTTCTCGACACCAGACACAGGGAAGAGTTTGTCCTGTGAGCCATTGATGAAAAGCATCGGCTTCGGACAGGCGATACTGGCAACATGCGGATAGTCCAGCCATCGGCGCAGACCGGGCAGACAATTGGCAAAGCCACCATTCTCCGTACGACTATACTTGAAACTCATCTGCTCGTCAGTAGTCACCATCCAGCAGACGGCTGCCCCCACCCTGATGCGATCGCTAAGTGCTGAGAGCATCCAAGTACGATAGGCACCCATCGACCATCCTGTACAACCAATACGCATCGGATCAACCTCAGGCATCGAGGCAAGATACTCCGTACCAGCGATATCATCATAAGTCATATAGGCTGAGAGATCGATACCATACATCATCATGTTACCGGCAATCATATCGTACAGGTTACGCTTCATACCCTCTTTCAAGCCGCGCTCACCCCACATCGGGGCATCGGCAGAGAACACCACATAACCGTGCTTGGCCAGATAGTCGCCGAAGAACTGTTCGTCATAGCCTTTTGACCAGTCGATGGCATCCTTTACAACGGTGGAATCTTCACAGGTTAGCGGATAGATGCACTTCTCCTTACCAATAAAGAAATGACCGCCGTGATCATGAAGCACATTCACGGCAGGGAAAGGTCCCTTGCCATCGGGGATAAGCACATAGGCCGGCACCGTGTAATAGCGCGACAGACGAATCTCCATCTTGCGCGCCTTATAGCCGTCGCGCTGCTCCTCAAAGAGCACCTTTGCCTCATAGCCGTTGACTGGTGCCGGGGGCGGCGTGAGCATGCAGTCAAACACCTTCTGACGGGCTGTCTGTTTCCAGACATCAAAATCCTTGATGTCGCTGTTCCCCCAAGCCAGGGGATAAGTCAGGTCGGCAATCAGCGAGTCGGCATAAGCCGGCAGGTTGCGCACATACTCATACCTCTCCCTCTGCTGGGCTGTAACAGATAGTGAGAAGTAAGCAGCGAACAAGAATAGTAGTAGTCTTTCCATTTTCAGTCATTCATTATTTCATTCTTTCAGTTTTCCACTCGTAAGCAGATTCTCTATCAGCCGGGGCAAGGCATAGGCATCGAGATCCGACTCGGAAATCCAGATATAATCGGGGGGAAGTTCGGGTTTCTCCTCGGTTTCTAGTAGGTAGAAGTCGGCATAGAGGATACGATGGGTCAGGACATGCTTCACGTTCTGGCTCAACAACACGGCCCCAGCAGGAACATCATTAGTCGTCTCTACTAGCCAGGGTTCCCAAAGTCCTTGCCAGATATCGCCGGCTCCGCGCCGGTGGATGGCTGTCGTTCCTCCACAGCGCACATAGATATATATCAGACGGCGCTCGCGAACTTTGAGCGTCTTCAACTTGACGGGGAGTTCGCCCACCCTACCCTTACGAAAAGCCTCACACGACTCGATCAGCGGACAGACGGAACAATCGGGCGACTGTGGGGTACATTGAAGGGCGCCAAAATCCATAATAGCCTGGTTGTAGAGGGATGAGAGGTGAGAGGTGTGGGGTGAGGGGTGAGAGTTTTTTTCTGTGGGTAATAACGACTGAGCCAGAGTCTGGAACGTTTTCTTGCCCTCGGTAGTATTAATTGGGGTTCCTATACCGAAATGACGGGCCAGCACACGATACACGTTACCATCGACGACGGCTGCAGGGAGTCCGAAGGCGATACTGCCGATGGCAGCGGCTGTATAGTCGCCCACCCCTTTCAGTTGACGGATTTCCTCGAGTGTCTGAGGGAAATGCCCGAGAGCAACAATCTGGCGAGCTGCGAAATGAAGGTTACGGGCACGACTGTAATAACCGAGTCCCTGCCACTCGCGAAGCACCTCATCTTCGGTGGCGGCAGCAAGTTCATCCACTGTAGGCCAGCGGCGCATGAACCGTTCCCAATACTCCCATCCCTGTTTCACCTGCGTCTGCTGGAGAATAATCTCTGAGAGCCAGATGGCATAAGGATCATGCGTCTGTCGCCAAGGCAGATCGCGTCCGTTCTCACGGAACCACTTCAGCAGGGTAAGGGAAAAATCGCTATTCACTATTCACTCATTACAGTTTTCCCTGTTCGCCAAGATAAGAATCTTTGAAGCCGAGGAAATAGAGCACGCCGTCGAGACCGATGGTGTTAATGCTCTGCTTGGCATTAGCCACCACACGAGGCTTAGCGTGGAACGCAATGCCCAGTCCTGCTTCAGAAATCATCGGCAGGTCGTTGGCGCCGTCGCCCACGGCAATGGTCTGGGCAAGGTTCACCTTTTCGACCTGAGCAATCAGTTTGAGGAGTTCTGCCTTCCGATGGCCATCAACAATTTCACCCACATACCGGCCTGTCAACTTGCCGTCCTCACCAATCTCCAATTCGTTGGCATACACATAGTCGATGCCGTATCGGCGCTGCAGATACTCGCCGAAATAAGTAAATCCGCCAGAGAGAATAGCAATCTTATAGCCACAGCGCTTGAGGATAGTCATCAGACGGTCAACACCTTCGGTGATGGGCAGGTTCTCTGCAATCTCCTGCATCACGCTAACATCGAGCCCTTTTAACAGAGCCACCCTACGGGTAAAACTCTCCTTGAAGTCAATCTCACCGCGCATGGCACTCTCGGTGATGGCACGTACTTCGGCTCCTACTCCGTTACGCTCAGCCAGTTCGTCGATACATTCAGTCTGGATTAGCGTAGAATCCATATCGAAACAAATCAATCGGCGCATGCGACGGAACATATCGTCTTTTTGGAAAGAAAAGTCAATCTCCATCTCCTGAGACAGTTTCATCAACTTCGATTGCATCTCCTGACGGTTCACAGGCTCACCACGCAACGAGAACTGGATGCAGGCACGGATATGCTTGCCCGGGTTCTTGATGCTCTTACGCCCTGTGAGTCGGAGGATGGAGTCGATGTTGAGTCCCTGATCGGCCAGAATGCGCGTAGCACCCTCTATCTGTCGAGCCTCCAACTGGCGTCCCAGCACCATGAGAATATACCGGTTCTTGCCTTGATGGCCCACCCAGTCTTCATACTCATCATCGCTGATGGGCGAGAAACCGATGTTCACGTTCAGTTCTGTGGCCTTGAAAAGCAGTTCTTTCATCACCTGACCAGAGTGCATCTCGTCCATGCGGATGAGAATACCCAGCGAGAGCGTGGAGTGGATGTCTGCCTGACCTATGTCGAGTATCTGTGCGTCGTACCTTGCGAGAATGCCCATGATTGAGGCCGTCAGTCCCGGTCGGTCCTGACCTGTGATTCTCACTAATATCTGCTCTTGTTTTATCTCCATAATTGATTTCGTTGTTTCTTGTTTTTAATCTGCTCCATTGACTATCGTTCGCAGAGAGCCGTACAAACGCTGTCCTGGAAGGCGCGCCCGTCAGCACTCTTCATCACACCCTGATTAATGATACAGAAAGCCAGTAGATGGTTGTTGGCCGCCGTCACATAGCCTGCCAATGACGACACACCAGTCACCGTCCCCGTCTTAGCCTTCACGCGGCCGTTGGTCACGGGGTCTGTCATGCGCTTCTTCAGCGTACCATCCTGTCCGGAAATTGGCAGCGAGGGTGCCAGGTGAGAGTAGATGCTCGGATGACGATAAGCATAAGTCAGCAGTTTCACCATCAGTTCGGGCGTGATATAGTTATAGAGCGACAGTCCGCTACCGTCAGCTATGCGGTACTGGATGTTCGTCACACCAGCTTTCGACAGTTCCTTCTTCACCAACTGACGGGCATGAACCGCCTTGGCTGGGCGCCCGCCCTGTGAGGCCGCGATCTGAAAGAACATCGACTCGGCATAGAGGTTGTCGCTCTCCTTCATCATCGGCACAAGGACATCCTGCAGGGTATGGCTCACCGCACAGAGCGTCAGCGTCTCACTTGGCAACGAGCCCGTGGTGATGGGGCTCTCTACCATGATGCCGGCTTCACGAAGGCGGGAGGCGAAGACCTGCATGAACTCATCATTACGCGATACGAGCAGAGGCGACAGCTGCGGATTATCGTCATCCCAGCACCAGCCCTCACCCAACAAGTCGGGTTCCTTGAAGTTCCTGACAGCTACCAGACTGCCACGGATGGTTTTCACACCAATGGCACGCAGGCTCTGTACAAAGGTGTTCATATTCGTATCGTCAAACATCGGATCCATCCCACCCACGCAATACAGATTACCTGAGAGGATGCTGTCGGTAACCGCTCCCTCGTATTGGAGTGACGTGCGGAAGGGATAACTGCCACCCAACAGGTCGATGGCCGTGATGGCCGTCAACAGCTTCATGGTCGAGGCTGGCCGCAACGTCTGTTTCTCCCCGTGACGGTAGAGCGCAGAGTCTGCTGTTAAGTCATACACCATCAGTCCCAACTGCGTCCGTTCGAGCAGCGGGTCGTGCATCAGAGAATCGAGTCTTGACTGTATCTTAAAACTTACTGAGTCGGTCTGCGCCCGCAAACCGACAAAAGAACTTACCACTAAAAGGGTAACAATATATTTTTTCATCGTTTATTCTATTCAATTCCGCCGGTATCGGGACACCAATTTCCGTATGGCCTTGTCCAACGACTCCGATGGTTCTATAATGTTATACGAACGCCAGTAATCCGGGTCCATAAAATACTCTACTTTATCATAATAGGCGTCGTGCGAGTCAAACGAGTTCCTACTGGCGATGGGCTGTACGCCATCCGAAGAACTGTCTGTTACCACCATCTCACAGGTAGCCGTGAACGAGGTGGCGAAGAGACGTCTTTTCCAGTCGCAGTTGAAACGGAACGTGTTCCGTAGGTAACTGATGCGCGTCACACCATCTTCATAACGGTAATCGACGACACTCGACAATTCTCTCGGCTTAAACCTCACGCCCAATGGTTTCTTTACGAGCATGGTACGCGTTGCCTTGTCCTTGTCGCTCATATCGAGATCGAGCTCAATGCGTGTGAAGGCGAGTCGCTCGCAGTCGATATAGAGTTTGCCGTGATAGAGAGCATATGGCATCGCACAATCCGGCTCCATCATAACCACGAACTGCTGACGGTCGTTGATAAACTCCGGAAGCCCCATCGTGAACTTATAGGCATCGAGATTCTCCTTGTTTAAAAGGAACTCACGGTTCTTCACCAGATCCATCACGACAGCCTGTACCGGACCGCCCATCACTTTCACGCCCAACGTGTCGCCCTGCTTCTGACTCAGCAGTCGGCGCCCCTTGACGATGGCCACCCGATCGCGCCCGATGCTACGGTTATAAGGTGTCTTGTACAAATCCTCAACACCTTCGGCCACATAGATGTAGTGCTTGCGCTTCATGGCTGTCTCGCGGTAGAAGCCTTTCAACAGTTCCGGCACCCGACTGTAGTTGTCGGGTATCTTGCTGATGGCGATATCGACGAGTTCACGCGGATCTTCGTTCAGCACGATGATCTCACGCAGTTGGATGGTCTTCGGCTGGAGTTTAATCTTCAAGCCCTCCGCCTGACCTTCGCCCACCTTCACCCGTCTGGTCTTATACCCCACATGTGATACGGTGATACTGCCCGGCATCTCCGGCAGTTTCAGCGTGAAGTCGCCGTCTTCGTTAGTCACCACCGACACTCTGCCAGCAGAGATACTCACCTGCTGAAGGTCGGCGCCAGTCTTCTCATCTACCACATTGCCGCTAATCACCACTTGCTGAGCGAACACTGCGAGCGGTGCGAGCAACAGGATTATCAGCCACAGTCTTTTCATCTTCGTCTTGGTTTTGGTGCAAAGATACAACTTTTTTTGTAAGAATGCAACTATTATCCAAGAAAATAATTACCTTTGCACCAAATAATCAATAACAAATCAAAGTATGGTCTATAAATATGATTTTCTGGTCATCGGTGCAGGCGTCGCAGGAATGAGCTATGCACTGAAGGTGGCACGCGCCAACAAAGGCCGTGTATGCATGATTTGCAAGACCTCGCTGGAAGAGGCAAACACCTCGTTTGCCCAAGGCGGCGTGGCCTCGGTCACCAACATGAAACTGGATACCTTTGACAAGCATATCGCCGACACCATCATCGCCGGCGATTACATCTCCGACCGCAAAGCCGTCGAACAGGTTGTCAGGAAAGCGCCAGAGCAGATTCAGGAACTTGTCAACTGGGGTGTGAACTTCGACAAGCAGGACGATGGTTCCTTCGACCTGCACCGCGAGGGCGGACACTCGGAGTTCCGTATCCTCCACCATGCCGACGATACGGGTGCGGAAATCCAGCGCGGACTGATGGAAGCCGTGCGCCACAATCCCAACATCGATATCAAGGAGAATCATTTCGCCGTCGAGATTATCACGCAGCACCATCTGGGTGTGCGCGTCACCCGGCGCTCGCCCAACATCCAATGCTATGGCGCTTATGTGCTCAATCCCAGCACGCAGAAGGTGGATACCTATCTGGCCAAGATGACCGTAATGTGCACGGGCGGCTGTGGCGCCGTCTATCTCACCACTTCAAATCCCGTCATTGCCACGGGCGATGGTATCGCCATGGTATATCGCGCGAAGGGAACGGTGGCCGACATGGAGTTCGTGCAGTTCCACCCGACAGTGCTTCATAATCCGAAGGAGACGCATCCTGCCTACCTCATCACCGAGGCCATGCGCGGCTATGGCGGCATTCTGAAACTGCCCAACGGTGAGACGTTCATGGAGAAATACGACGAACGGTTGTCGCTGGCACCGCGCGACATCGTGGCACGTGCCATCGACAAAGAGATGAAGATCCATGGTCTCGACCACGTGTGTCTCGATGTCACCCATAAGGATCCAGCAGAGACCCGCCACCATTTCCCGAATATCTATCAGAAGTGCCTCTCGATAGGCATCGACATCACCACTGACTATATTCCCGTGCGCCCTGCTGCCCACTATATGTGTGGCGGCATCAAGGTCGATCTGAACGGCCAATCGTCGATTGAGCGACTTTATGCCCTCGGCGAATGCTCGTGCACAGGTCTGCATGGCGGCAACCGTCTGGCATCCAACTCGCTCATTGAGGCAGTGGTCTATGCCGACGCTGCAGCCAAGGACTCTCTGGCACATGTCGATCTCTACGATTTCAACAATGAGGTGCCCCGCTGGAATGATGAGGGTACGATGACCAATGAAGAGAAGGTACTCATCACCCAGAGCGTAAAAGAGGTGAATCAGATTATGTCGAACTATGTGGGCATCGTGCGCAGCGACTTGCGCCTGCATCGTGCCTGGGACCGTCTCGACATGCTCTACGAGGAGACCGAACGGCTCTTCAAGCGTGTCAAAGCCTCGAAGGACATCTGCGAACTGCGTAACATGATCAATGTGGGTTACCTCATTACCCGCTGGGCGCTGGAGCGCAAGGAGTGTCGCGGACTGCACTTCACGACCGACTACCCCGTCCACGCATACGATAAGAAATAAGGTAAGAGCATAACGACAAGCCCTTAACTTCACGTTAGCGGGTTAAGGAGAATTTCAACGACAATCCGAAATCACGGGTGGTCGTGGGATAACTGCTGCTTGAGAGCAGAGGCGTGTTGGTTTGCTGATCAAAATAGGCAGTAAGCGTCATCAGCCGGCTGAGGGTATAGTCGGCCATAAAGGAGAGTTTGAAGGCACTGTTGCCACTGGAGGCCGATGACACACCCGAGGCTATATCGCGGGTGATGGAAGCCTGACTGCGGAAGGAGACATCTAGGCGCAGGTTCAGGTCGTGGTTCACGCCCGACTTCGAAGCTGTGGTCTTGCCAGTAGCGCTGCTCTCACTATTGCTACTGACGGCCTTACCATTGGACTTTGAGCGCTTCTGAGCCTTACCCACCTTCCGGCTGATAGCTGTATTGAAAAGGCGGAAATCCTGAATCTTATATCCCAAGCCGATAACCCAGTCGCGACTGAGGGCTTCGTTGAGCTGCACACTTGTCATCGACAGATTGAGCACGCGTGTGGTTCGGTACTCGATTTTCGCCGTGAGGTTATTCTGGAAAGTAGCATCGACTCCGAGCAACGGCGAGAAGGCCTCGTTGATGCTTACCGTAGAGACATTATACATCGAGGAAGGCTGCAGGGCACCCGACTGATCCTTGACGAAACCCCATCCGTTCATATATTCCTGCCAAGCACTGTAAGAGGCATAGCTGCCGACGCTATAGACACTTTTATAGGAATGGCTGAGATTAAGACTCTTCAGATGGTCACGCACCCAGGCCAGACGCGACAATCCGCTGTAACGCACCGTCCAGTTGGGCAACATCCGCGTGATGGCGGGGAAAATGCTGAGCGACTTGCCGGCTCCCATCGTATAGGCCGACAGGAAGGCTGGCACCATCACATCAGCACTGTAGGGGTTGACCTGACCGAACGTACCGGGAGCGCCTACATACTGAGCCTGTACCCTGTCTCTGAAATCGGTCAGCAAAGAGCGGAAACGATCGAAAACATCCGACTGATAGCCATTCGAGGCATCGCCCATGCCTGCCAGAGAGCCTTTCAGCGAGATGGTGGTCATATTGAAAGAACCGCTGTGGGTAGTAGGTTTGCCTGAATACATATACTGGATGCTGCGGGCACGGTTGTCGGTGCGGGAGGCATTCAGGTCGATCTTCAGATCACGGATGGGCTCCAGCACCGCCCTGATCTGCAGATCGCTATTGCTACTGATGTTCGCCGGTGTCGAGAGACTGTCGTTGAGCATCAGCCATTTGTTATCCAGTGCCTTGTCAATATATCCATCATCGATGACACCGAAGGCAAAGTCAAGTCCTGGCGACAATCCGCCCGATGAACGCTGACCGAAGGCATCGCCGATATTCGGTAGGAAACCGGGCAGGAGCATCGAATAGTTACTGCGGTAACTGACGTTGACAGAACGAACCATCATCAGGATGCGCGCCAGGGTCTGAGCCGGCCGATACCACCACTCATTTTCTCTCGACGGCTTCGCCACAATGCTGAGTTTTATCTGGACCGTATCAAGCGACTTGATGAGAATCTTGTTCTGGTCAATCACCTTATAACTGATGGGGTAAGGTGTGCCGTCTTTGCGACGGGCAGTGACAACAAGCCGTTTTGAACCCTTGTTATGAGCGACGGTCAGCGTAGTGTCTGGGCGCAAGGTTATCTCGCGCTGATAGGCATTCTTGGTCTTCTGCAACTGTTTCTCGTCTGAGGCCGTAGCGTCAGCCGTTTTCTTATCCGCCGGTTGCTTACGTCTGGACGGCCGACGGATGGTCTGAACCTGAGGTCCCCGCTTGAACCGGTCGTTGACTTTCTTCAAGAAGGGGAAATGATTATAGAGCACCTCCATGTTGAAGGAGCCGTTGATGTTCAGGCTGCGATTGCTCGAAACCGTGTTGCCCAGCGTCGAGCCGTCATCGCGCTTCGTGCCACGTGTCCAGGTATAACGGGCATTATACGAGGCATCGGCGTTGATCCAGTCGAGGACAGGCAGTTTGTTCAGCGGCAACTGGTAACTGGCAGTAACCTGCTGCTGGTAGTCAAGCGGTGTTCCGAGGTTCTTGATGCTCTGCCATACGGAGTCTTTCCAGGCAGAATAGCGGTCGGGATAGAGATCCTTATTGACCGGTGTGTATGGCTCTTCGATCTCGGCATGGGTGGCCGACTGGAAATTAAAGTGCAGATTCTTGGTGAAATCCCAGCGAAGGGTGAAATCACGGTTCCAGAGGAACTGCTGGCTGAACGTCAGGGGCAGGTTCTGATTCTCGATACTCTCGAGGTCGCGTTCCTGCAACTCATAATAACTACGGGTGATCTCCGTGTTGAACCCGATATTCTGTGGCAGATAGTTCAGACCTAAGGCCTTGGGGAAATTGAGCCATTTCGACTTGCCCTTCAACTTCTTGAACGGCTCCAAGGTCTTATAAACCGGCGAATAACTATAGTTCAGTGCTCCCCGCCACTGGTCATCCTTCTCATAGACTGTAGTCTTGCCCGAGGTATAACGATGGGCATGACTGTAACTGAACGAGAAGTTTGCGGGGTCGTAGGGCATGGGGTGACGTTTGGTCTTCAACCCCCAGCGCATGTTCGAAACAGAGAAATTGCTATTGGTGGTCTTCGTGACGGCAATACTTTCGATGCTGTCGCGCTCATGCCGGTCGGCAGCCACGTCGAGAGCCTCGTCGAGCCGCATGTCAGAATCGAGAGGATTATAACGGGGGCGCACTTCTTCCTTCGTCAGTGAGTAATAGAAAGGTATCGATACCTTCGCCTTGTCGGGGAAGAACTTACCGAGTTCGAGAGAGGTGGTCACACTATACTGTTTCTGGGTGTCAGTAGAACGCTGCATGACACCCTCCTCGAGACCGCCGAAGCCGTCGCTGACATAGCGCCCGGTCACATTCACCGTGCCCAAGTCTGATAGTTGGACGTTCATCGTACCCGAGGCTGCCCAACCGCCCTCGTTATCTGCTTCCAGCAGGCGCAGTTCATTGACCCACACCTCGCCCGACTTCACCTCGCCCGAGATGTTACGCACACCGATCATCATCACCTTGACCTCACCAAGTGTCGGGTTACCCAAGATGCTGACTTTGTTTGCCGGCTTTCTGGGATCGAAGCCGCTGTAGAGTTGACTGAACGAAGCCGCTCCCCTCGCCTTGGCCAGATTACGTTCCTTCTTCAGGTTGGTGAACACTTCAACATCGATGTCGAGCATATTCTCTTCGGGCCATACCATCCGGCGATCGGCTGTCGAATAACGGCTATAATCGCTACGGTCGGGTGTGAGCGTCAGCGGTATCTGATACTCGTAATAGTTGTTCTTGTAGTCGCTGCCCAGACGGATAAACACAGCCAACTGCTTATCTTTCAGGTTGGTCAGATCAGGCAGAAGGTGGTTGGCATGCACGAACATCTGCATCCGGCGATAGCGGCGCAGGTCGAGCGTAGTCTTCTTATAGACAGCCTTCGACTCGTTTTTCTGCAAATCGGTAGCCACCATCTGCAGCGCCTGCTCATTCTCCTCGACTAACTGGGGCTGAGAGGGGTCTGTGGCTCGGCTGATGCCCGGTGGCAAGACGTAGTTTACTGGCTTCTTGTCGTTGTTTTCCTCAATGTTTACCGCACTCACCTCCAGCATTCCACTCTCTGCGCCCGTGGTAGAGAGACTCTGCTTGTAGAGGCGCCACTCGCCGCGCACCAGGTTCAGACTGCCGAAACGAAGCACGATGGGTTTCTGGAAGCCTGTCATGAACATACGCATGAAGCGAATACTAGTGAAGTCGCTGATGCTACCTTCCTTGTGCTGATAATCGACTAGGGGGATGCGGAACTGGTACCAGTTGACATTAGTGGTCTCACCATTACGCAGTTTCACGCTACTGGTACGCATGTCTGAGATATAACTGTCGTCTGTGGCCACACCATTCCGATAGGCCTCCAAGATTTCAGGACTGATGCGCACCTTGTACTGAAAATAGCGTTCAAACTCGTTGAGGGTATAGTCTTGGTTGATGTCCTCCACGTCGGGACCGCTCTTATAACTGGTATCATACGACTCCGTCTGATTCTCCGTGTCGGGCGAGTTGCCCTGTGGGTTGTTGATGCGTTTGTATCGCCCCAAGATGCTCTTCTCTTCATTGTCGTAGTCGGTGCCGCGGAAATAGTGATAGTCGTCACCGGCAGGGTCGTTGCGCCAAGCCTGGATGATGCTGTCATTGGTAATCATCCCACTGTTGACAACGGCATCGAGCCAGTCTTTGTAGGCACCATACTCGCGCTCCTCATTATCGTTCAGACCGTTGAGACCTACATCCTGCAGGTTGCGTGAGCCACTACTGGTGGCAAAGGCATAGGTCTGTGTAGCCTGTACGGGTATCTTACCCCACTGAGTGGTCGTATAAGAGTCGGTCCCATCAACAGGCATGCCGCTCTCATAGAATTTCTTGCCATCGCGGAGCACGTCTTCACTCACCTCACCGAGATTGAAGTATAGGTCGCCTGCATAGTCGGAGGCTGTTCCCGCTTCACGGGTGTAGATAAACGGGTCGAGCAGCCAGAACTCGATATACTCGATATTGGCCTGCTCGAAGTCGGTAGTCTCGAGTTTACGCATCATACCTCCCCACTTCGTCTCGGGCTGCTGCAGCGTACCGTCGGCATTCAGGTCATGCGTCAGGTTATAGGGGCCGCGTTCCTGAGGGTAATAGGCCAAGTCGAGTATCGGAAGAGTCGAGGTGGCACCGTTATAGGTGCTCTGCTGACGATTGGGATAGAGTTCTTTCACATAGACCTCACGCACATAATGGTTCGACAACTGTTCCAGGTCGCTCTTGATGTGGCTCGGCGTCAGTGTCGAACTGCGACGGGTGAAGATAGGATCGACATTATACCATGCCAGCAAGGCACGGTTGTAACCACTCGTCACACCTTTCCTGTCAGCAGACTCTACAAACAGCGTCGGCACACTCGACAGTGTCCAGGCCTTCGGATTGCTCACATCGATATAGTTCTTTGAATTCTCGAAATCATCGATATACGAGGCATTGTCCTGCGTGCCACTGGCCGTTCCTGCTATCAACTGGGCAAACTCACCCGTGAAGGAGATATGCGAGGGCTCTTTCACATGGAGGAACGGTATCTTATTAAGCATCGAGGTAAGCCACTGCGACTCTTGTTTCCAGTTGACGTTCAGTCCCCACAACGTGTTGCTCAGGGGCTCTGCTCCCATCGTCACCTTCGATGTGAGAGCCTGCTCGGAGAGGTGCATCAGCGTACCGCCTAACTGGAAATTCTTACTGAAGTCGTACTCCCAGTTGAAGCCAACCATCGTCTTGCGCTGCATGCCGTAGTCGGTATTCGACTCCAGCGATACATTGACATTGGTTCCAGCATCGATGATGCTCTGGTTCAGGATCGTCACCTCACCCGCCGAATAATCCACAGAGTAGTCGCTGCCCTCAGTCAGTACCACACCACCAGCCGTGACGACCACGGAACCCGGCGGCACATTATAAGCGCCCAAGGAGATCACATTTGCCGAGGTGCCCTTATATTGACCTGTCATAATGAACTTATCCTTCTCGGCAATCTGCTTGGCGGCCGTCTTCGTGGAATCGTAGAGTTGGGAGAACACGTATTTCTCGGCTGTCTGGGCATCCATACCTGCTGCCCGCAACTGTTGACGGAGGTAACTACCAAAAGGCTCTGCCGAAGGAAGGAACACACGACCATTACTCACCGTATAGCCCTCTACATAGTCGAAATAGCCATTAGGGTTACGGCGGTTGTTATTGTCAAGACGGTCGCACCCCAACAGTTTGAGCAGCGTGCGGTTTTTCACCTGAGGTTCAGGAATATACGTCAGATATACGCCTGCCGTATCACTCTGGTATTTGATGTCAAGACGGAACTTGGTCTTTTCCACCGTTGAAGCCAGGTAATACACGTTTTTCATCATCAGCCGCCAGTTGGCCTGTGTGGGATTGTTGGATGTATTCTTCAACGACTTGACGAACAGCGCCTTCGAGGTTTCGGGTTGATCACTGGCAAACTCGCCCACCTGATAGGTGACACCGCCATAGGTAAACTCATAGGCCACCGCCAGCACCTGATCAGTCTGCAGACCGGTCTTCAGTGATATATAGCCCAACGATTTGTTGACTGTGTATTCCGACGACGATAGTAACCGGGCACTTGATAGTTTCTCATAGTCACGTCCTACTTCGAAACGGCTGATACCGGCCAAGACAGTGTTGGTCTGGTCGATATCACGGGCATCGGCATAGTTAGTCGTCATCTGACTGTATTCCGTGTTGGCCTGATTGCCCGGCACCGCCTGTTCCGTCAGTTCCCAGCCGTCATAACTCACCTGTGTATTCTCACCCAGGTCGGTCAGTGCCACGATGTTACGGGTATTGGACGTCGTGCCGGTCTTATTCGTCACCCAGATTTCCACACGGTTAATCACGATACCCGTCATCACGTTGGGCAGTTTTGACATCGCCTCGTCGTAGTGCTCACGGAAATAGTGAGAGAGGAAGAAATGGCGATTCTCTTCATAGTCGGCCACGTCAAACTCGAAGAGGGTGGTCTGGGTACCGCCTTTCGACGAAACGCTCTTGGTAGATGATTTCTTCTGGGAGAGCACGGTCTGCAGTTTCAGTTTTCCGAACTGCATATCGGTACGAACACCAAAGAGGCTGCTGGCGCCCTTCACCAGCGAGTTGTTGGAAGGAAAACTCACGTTACCGGCTTCCACCAGTTTGATGATTTCGTCCTCCTTTCCCTCATATTTCAGTTTCAGGTTCTGCGTATCGAAGTCGAAGGTGGCATCGGTGTTGTAGTTCAGGTTCATGTTCACCTTGTCGCCCACCTTTCCGTTCACGTTCAAGTTGATTTTCTCGTCGAAGTCGAACGCTGTAGTCTTCCGGTTACGGATGGGCAGCGAGGGGTTGTCGATGTTCTTCATCGTGGCACCCAACTTCAGTTCGGCCGTTCCCTGTGTCTTAATACGCACGCCACCAGGGCCGAATATCTTCTCGGCAGGACCGAGGTCGAAGTGCATATCAGCAAACGAGAACTTGTTCTGATCTTCCTGTTGCACCTGAACGGTATTCTTCTTGCGGAAGAATTCCTGCATCATCCGTCGTTCACTCCACTTACGGTATTCGTCGGGTGACATCAGGACAGGCGCATTCAGATAAGAGTCGCCAATCTTCGAACCGACATAATAGACATTGGCAGAATCGTCGTACTCTACCGTCTGCCGGATGTTATCGGGGCGCCGCAGGTCGAGGGCCGAGGAGTCGAGGTCTTCCACGATGATGGGCGCGGTCTTTTGCACACGGAAGCGCGCGAGTAAAGTATCTTTTTGCGCGCGTAAAGAATCTTCTTGGGGGGAGGGGTATAATTCGCGTGCCGTCGAAGAGCAGAGCACTCCGAACAAAGAGGCAGAGATGCCAATGACACCCAGCCTTCGGTATATCATGAGCAGACCCCGTTTCAAGTCCATTCTCCTACCACTCACCTCTTACTTCTCACCACTTACTTCTTAACACTCACCTCATACCCCTCACAACTTACTTAATTTGCTTGAGAGCGAGTTTCACCACCGTTTCCACGGGGGCATCGGGCTGTTCCTGAAGAATCTGGACCACCACTTTCTGACTGGGGGCAGGCGCAAAGCCGAGCATCGTCAGTGCAGACACGGCCTCATCCCTTACCTCAGTGTTCACCGGAGCAGTCGTAGAACCGCCCGCAGGTATCTCGTCGGCAATGCCTAAGGCCACGATCTTATCGCGCAGATCGACAATGATACGCTGCGCCGTCATCTTACCGATGCCCTTGATGTTCTGAATAAGCCGGGCGTTACCCGTGGAGATGGCATTGCACAATTCGGCAACACTCATGCCCGACAGCATCATCCGTGCCGTGTTGGCACCTACACCATTGACCGTTATCAGCAAGAGGAACATCTCGCGTTCCTTCCTGTTCACGAATCCATAGAGCAGGTGGGCATCTTCGCGGATAGCCTCATATACATAGAGTTTGACTTCCTTCTTTCCCTGTATGGCACTGAAGGTGTTCAGAGAGATATTCAGACCATAGCCTACACCTGCCGCCTCGACCGTTGCCATGGCCGGTGTCAGGTCTGTCAGTTCTCCTTTAATATATTCTATCATACGTACACATTTACTTTTTTACAATAAAATAACGCATACGGTTTACATTTTATTGTATTTACAGCCCGAATCGTTACCAAATGTCACAAAATGAAAGTTTATCGTTAATTTTTCAGGCAAAATGATACGAATTTCAGCAAAAAGCATTACTTTTGCCGCCTGAAAGATTGTAAAGACCAACAAAAGACATAGAATTATGAAAAAAATCAGAGCAGCCGTCGTCGGTTACGGCAACATTGGAAAGTATGCGCTCGAGGCCCTGGAGACAGCCCCCGACATGGAAGTGGCAGGTATCGTTCGTCGCAATGGTGCAGAGAACAAACCCGCAGAACTGGCACAGTATGAGGTGGTCAAGGACATCCGTGAACTGAAAGATGTCGATGTGGCTATCCTCGCCACACCTACTCGCTCATGCGAGGAATATGCCAACCAGATTCTGCCCCTTGGCATCAATACCGTCGATTCATTCGACATCCACACCAATATCCGCGGTTACCGTGAGCGCCTGATGAAACTGAATCAGGAGACGAACACTGTCAGCGTCATCGCTGCAGGCTGGGATCCGGGGTCTGACTCTATCGTACGCACCCTCATGCAGAGCCTCGCTCCAAAGGGACTTTCATACACCAACTTCGGTCCTGGTATGTCGATGGGACACAGCGTCTGCGTTCGTTCAAAGGCTGGTGTGAAGAATGCGCTGTCGATGACCATTCCCCTCGGTGAGGGCATCCATCGCCGCATGGTCTATGTGGAACTCGAAGAGGGTGCAAAACTCGAAGAGGTGACTGCTGCCATCAAGGCCGATCCTTATTTCGCTTCCGACGAGACGCACGTGTTCCAGGTGGAGAGCGTCGATGACGTGCGCGATATGGGACACGGTGTGAACCTTGTGCGCAAGGGTGTCAGCGGTAAGACACAGAACCAGCGCCTGGAGTTCAACATGTCGATTAACAACCCAGCCCTCACAGGTCAGGTGCTTGTCAACGTAGCCCGCGCCTCGATGCGCCTGCAGCCCGGCTGCTACACGATGGTCGAGATTCCCGTCATCGACATGCTCCCCGGTGAGCGTGCCGACCTTATCGAACATCTGGTATGATTAATATCGCCATCTTTGTATCAGGCAGCGGTACAAACTGCGAGAACCTAATCAAGTATTTCACTGACCACGAGCGCATTCACCCTGCGCTCGTCGTCAGTAATAAGCCCGATGCCTATGCACTGGTAAGGGCTGAGCGCCTCGGTGTGCCGACAGCCGTCACGCCCAAGGCCGACCTCCATAATCCCGATGTGATGCTGCCACTGCTTCGTCAACACGACATCGGCTTCATCGTGCTGGCAGGCTGGCTGCCTCTTATCCCTGATTTTCTCATCGAGGCTTACCCCCACAAGATCGTCAACATCCACCCTGCCCTATTACCCAAATACGGTGGCAAGGGCATGTGGGGCCATCATGTGCACGAGGCTGTGAAGGCTGCTGGAGAAACAGAGACTGGCATGACCGTCCATTGGGTTACTCCTGTCTGCGATGCCGGAGAAATCATCGCCCAGTTCCGCGTAGCCCTCTCTCCCGACGATACCGTCGAAGACATAGCGGAGAAAGAGCACCAACTGGAAATGGAGCACTTTCCGAAAGTCATAGAAGAGATTCTTTCATGATAAAACCTCCTACTGGGGCCTGGCCCTAGTAGGAGATTTCCTTTATTCCGGCTGTAGTTCAACGTACGTTTATATTTCCCTCCCTTCCTCCCTTTTTCGCTCGAAAGGCCTTTATATAAAGGGGTGAAAGTAGGGGAGGGAGATCTGCTATCCCTCCCGTCTCCCTCCCGTTTTCACTCCCCTATCCTCACGCAGCCTTGACATTCTGCCACGCCTTCTCACGTTCGGCCATTTCAAGCATGCTTGATGGTTCTAGCTTACTCGAAGCCTTGAGGAAAAATCGAACCTTTTAACATTTCATTTTGCTCAATATAAAATAAGGTGAGGGAAAAACGTTAAAAACGGGAGGGAGACGGGAGGGATAGC
>JAEEGF010329117.1_pt1 | contig 38497 bp, 27 predicted proteins | sample 9134171 | NCBI WGS metagenome assembly JAEEGF01 (sample SAMN16246542, study PRJNA631951) | gut metagenome | biome: gut microbiome; feature: rumen; material: AP-attached | host: Bos | place: Iran: Karaj | collected 2018-10 | reverse complement strand
GGCGTATCAAAAAGATCGCGAGGGCCATCGCCGGCTCCCTGAAGATCTCAGGACCCTTCAATATTCAGTTCCTCGCCAAGGAGAACGCCATCAAGGTTATCGAATGTAACTTGCGTGCTTCCAGGAGTTTCCCGTTCGTGTCCAAGGTCCTGAAGATCGATTTCATCGAGCTCGCGACCAAGGTCATGCTCGGGCTCCATCCCGCGGCACCTCAAAAGAGCGCCTTTGACCTTGATTATGTCGGTGTCAAATCTTCCCAGTTCAGTTTCGCCCGTCTGGAGGAGGCTGATCCGATGCTTGGAGTTGACATGAGTTCTACTGGAGAGGTGGGCTGCCTTGGTGATGATCTCAACGAGGCGATACTCAAGTCCCTTCTTTCTGTGGGTCAAAAGATTCCTGCGAAAAGGATTCTGCTCTCGACAGGCGATCCTCGTCAAAAGGCTGACATGCTGGCCAGTTGCCGGCTCCTTGTTGACAAGGGCTACGAGCTCTTCGCCACGGCCGGAACCTACAAGTACTTAGTAGAGAACAGTGTCCCTGCGACAAAGGTTCTCTGGCCTAGCGAGTGCGACAATCCGAACTTCAAGGGTCGCTTTAAGCCAGCTGTGGAAATGATTCAGAACAAAGAGGTTGACATGGTAATCAACGTTCCTAAAGACTTCAGCGAACTGGAGCTTTCCAATGGCTACAAAATAAGGAGAGCGGCCATCGATTTCAATGTTCCGCTCTTCACTAACGCGCGTCTCGCTACAGCTTTCATCCGCTCGTTCTGCAATATGTCCCTGGACGAAGTCCAGATCAAATCCTGGGATCAGTATTAATTCTTCTTTTCCCGGGCTTCCAACCTGAGTTTCAGCTCCGTGACGTATTTGAATATGTGATAATCCGCCACGGTGCATCTCATGTCTCTCAGGAAAAACAACCGATCATCATGAGTGGGGCGGTCATAATACACATCACCTTTTTTATCCTTCTCCTTATGCTCCATGTAGGATTTGAGCGTGTAATGATTAATCTGGATAGGGATTGTCATGGTTTTCCGCTTCAGATACCAGCTCCTATACAATGTATGGCCGAAAGCATCGACTGGAGGAACCGGTTTGCCATTAGAAACAGTCCAAAGGCAATGGAACATGGACTTGTTCTTCTCAGAGCCGAACAAGTAATCGAAGTTTGAATTGAAAAAGCATTTCCCCTTCGTGTACAATTTTTCCGAGGCAACCACAAAGTCTTCAGTAACAAGGCGTTTCGTGTCTCTGTTGATCATGCCTCCTGAACCGAAAAACCTCCAGTAAACCAGCACGGAGGGCCTATTGGAGAAACGGTCCAGGAATGTGACCAGCGATTCTTCAGTGACAGGGACGAGGAATTCATCCACATCAATAAAACCGATCCAGTCACTCTCACTTTGGAACCGCCTGATGCAGTCTTCATACCCTTCGACTTGAGAATGCTCTTTCGGCCATGGGATCAGCGTGACCAATCCTTCTTCCAGATAACTCTTGATCACACTCTCATATCCATCGGAAGAATTATTGTCGTACATGTAAAAATGATCCACACCAACCATCAAGTGGTACTCAAGCCACTCTCGGAGGTACAGCGCCTCATCCTTGAACATAATGCAAAGAGAGACATGATACTTTCTCTTCTCGTCTTGTTTCGGCTTGGCGTGTCTGATAAGCCAAGATGTGCGAATGTCCTTGCGGAAAGAGGCGAAACGCTCCCGGAGACCCATTTTAATGGGGCGGAAATAAGTGAAATTATTATTTCCTATCACTGTTTTGCCTCTCAGCGGACAGTTCATGGCTGGGGGTGTGATTAATAGGAGTCGTAGAACTTGGCGTCACGGGGCGAAACCTTATTCATGTTGTCCAAAAGCTCCTCGTTGGTTTTGTATTCGTCCATCAACTGAAGCATGAAATTCATCGCCTCAGTGGGATTCATGTCGGCCAGAAGCTTACGGAGTATCCAGATCCTGTTCGCGACATCGCGGCTGTACAGCAAGTCGTCACGCCTTGTGCTTGAGAGCACCACATTGACGGCGGGGAATATACGCCTGTTGGCCAAGGTCCTGTCAAGCTGGAGCTCCATGTTGCCGGTACCCTTGAATTCCTCAAAGATAACGTCATCCATCTTGGAACCAGTCTCCGTCAAAGCGGTAGCGAGAATAGTCAGGGATCCGCCTCCTTCGATGTTGCGGGCAACTCCGAAGAATCTCTTAGGTTTCTGGAGGGCATTGGCGTCCACACCACCGGTAAGTACCTTACCAGAAGCAGGTTGTACGGTGTTATAAGCCCTCGCGAGCCTCGTGATGGAATCCAGCAATATGACGACATCATGACCGCACTCGACAAGTCTGCGGGCCTTCTCCAAGACCATATTGGCGACTTTGACATGCCTCTCGGCAGGCTCATCGAAGGTGGAGGCGACGACCTCCGCCTTGACGCTGCGGCTCATGTCAGTGACCTCCTCAGGACGCTCGTCAATCAGAAGCACTATCTCATAAACCTCAGGATGATTGTCAGCGATCGCGTTAGCTATAGACTTGAGAAGCATTGTCTTACCAGTCTTCGGCTGGGACACTATAAGACCTCTTTGGCCCTTTCCGATAGGAGTGAACATGTCCACAATCCGGCAAGACACATCATTTTGGTGGCCATGGCCGAGAAGGTTGAATTTCTCATCAGGGAAGAGGGGAGTCAGGAAGTCGAAAGGCACCCGGTCGCGGATATAATCCGGTGTGCGGCCGTTGATGTATTTTATCCTTACAAGAGGGAAATATTTGTCACCTTCTTTCGGAGGACGTATTTCGCCTGTGACAGTGTCTCCGGACTTTAAGGCGTTGCTCTTTATTTGGTTCTGGCTGACATATATGTCGTCAGGAGAATTCAGGTAATTATAGTCAGAAGAGCGAAGGAATCCGTAACCGTCGGGCATAATCTCAAGGACTCCAGTGGCCTCCACAGTGCCCTCAAACTCGATTACAGGGGGCTTCGGCTTAGGTTGGTTCTGATTATTATTGCCCTGGCCTGGCTGGAACTTTTGCGGATTTTGTCCGCCTTGTTGCTGTCCTTGCTGGAATTTATTTTTCTGTTTCTTCCCGAATCGGGGCTCTTCCTGAGCGGCAGGATCGTCTTTAAGGTCATCAAACAGCTGGTGGATAAACTCCTTTCCATCAACGGGTTTCGCTTCGACAGGCTTGGGAGCCTCTTTCGGAGCCTCGGCGTCGGGATTGGGATTTGTGGCTTTATCGCCCGCATCCGGAGTAACCTGTTCTGTAGGCTTTGACTTAGGCTTGCGACCTCGCTTGGATGCCTGTTTAGGAGCTGGGGTCTCAGCGGGAGCGGCATCGGGGGCCTGAACCTGCTCTTTGGGCTCTTCCACGACCGCGGCGGGCTGCTGGGAGGCAGACTTTGGCTTCCTGCCACGCTTTGCCTTAGGCTTCTCCTCTGCTTTGGGTTCCGTTGTGGCCTGAACCGGCTCTGACGGGGCAGGAGAGGGCTTAGGTGCCTCAGAGGCCTGCTCTTTCTTTTGTTGAGCATCCTGCTTCTTTTGCGCCTCTGATTTCTTCGGCCTGCCTCTTTTTGATTTGGGCCTCTCTATGGGCTCCAATGAAGCCGCCCTGGCCTGAGCGTCTAATATTTCATAACCAAGATCTTCATCATTCAGTTTCCTGACGTTTTTAATCTGAAGTTCCTGAGCGACATTTTCAAGTTGCTCTCTACTCATCTGAGTGAGTTCGAATAAACTGTATGGCATAAAAAAGGGGTTTTCTTATCTAAGACAACGCAAAGATAATGAAATTTAATAAATAATCAAACTATTTATCCCAGTAGCTCGTGCTCTTCTTGAACCGCAGCAGGTCCGCCAGAGCGGCCGCGTTCGCCGATATTATGAACGAATACGACTGATACATTCCGGAAGGCACCCACGAGACAGCGATGTTGAAGCAGTGCAGATCGTAACGGAATGACATTTGGGAAGTTGTCATCTTCATAGCCACGAAATCCCATCCGGTCTGCGCCTGCACCGACATCTTTGGCGTCAGCTGCAGGTTTCCTGAGACTCCGAGCGTCTGGGTGTAATTGTCTTTCTTGAACAGCTGCCCGTTGGTGTAGCTGTAGGTCCTGCTCATGGACAGGGAGTAGTTGAAGTTCAGGCTCCAAGGCACGTTGGGGTTTGTGTAATACAACCATCCGCCGGGAATATATTCGCCGGTCACGGGATGGTAATAGATTCTTCTGTAATAGTCCGCGGCACCACCACCGCCTCCGCCACTTCCGCCGCTTCCATCATTACCCTCGACAGCGCCCTTGCCGCTCAATGAATATGACATGGAGGCGCTGAAGTTGGTCAGACGGAGCGGGGCACCTTTCTGGGTGAAATTGAATTTGTTGATCCTGACACCACGTTCATTAATGGCATACGGGTCGAAATTGAGGTTACCATTGATGCCCAACTTGCCGAAGATGGAGGTTGACATCGTGATACCCACATTATTCATTCCGAGGGAGTCAGCAAGGAAGTTGTAGCCGGTGTTGATATTGAACTGGTCAAGGAGCTTGACCTTTTTGGAACCCGTGCCGGTTGTGTCGCGGGCGTCCCTGACCTTCGCCTCGAGATTGTTTCCGATTGAAAGGCTCATCGTGGCGGAACTACCCTTGCCAGGCACGGAGTTCAGCTGGCCCTGGTATTTGTTGTATTCAAATATCCTGTCTATTCCGAGGGTGTCCTTGTACGCCAAAGTCCTGTAGCCATTGAAAGCCTTCGCCTTATCCGGGCTGAGACTCATGCTGATGCTGGGGGAGATGACGTGGCGGACAGCCTGCAACTTGCGGTATTTCCCGAAATTGTACATTCCGTAGATTCGGGTGCTCATAGAGACTGAACCGGAATAGTTATGAGTGGCTCCGAAGGTGCTCAACGGGGATGACATCTTCGTCTCGACCTTGTTTGTCTCGGGATTGAAGAAGGCGTCGGTCTCCCTGAAGAACCAGTTCATTCCGTAACTCACGGACGGAGTCACATTCAAGTAATTGAACAAGGTGAAATCAGGCAGTCCGATATTGAAGTTGTGGGCCATTCCATTGGCGAACTTGTCCAAAAATCCCGGATCCCCGAACTCTGAGGCCTTGAAATTGATCTTGTTCTGCAGCGTCGTGTTGTATGCCAAGGAGAATTTCTCGTAGAACCTCTCCTTTCCGACCCTATTCTTTATCTTGAACGGATAGAACCTTGTCACAGAGAATGTGACATTCGGTAGTGTGAAGCTGTAGGAGCTGTCCCTTGAGTTCTGGCTGTGCAAGGCGTTCAGGGAGAGATTGAATTTTCCGCTCCAGTTCTTTGAGAATGAGACGGATGACGAGATCTGGTTCTGAAGGGCCTCAGACACAGAACGGGAATTGTACCTGCTGTTCGAAGGACTGGAGAAGTTTACCGACGCGGAGAATGATTGCCCTGGATGCGCCTTGGAATCTTGCGAATGTGACCACTTCAATCCGAAGTTCTTTGTCTGGAAAAAGTCCGTGCTTCCTTTCTCACCAGTCTGGTCAACAGAGTAGTTGAATGCCAGGTTACCGGAGAACTTGTACTTGACCATGTACCTGGAGTTGACATTAGCCGCCCATGAGCCGAGTGTGTAGTAGTCCCCGGTCAATGATAAGTCAAAGTAGTCGCCGATGACGAAATACATTCCCGCGTCCCTCATGTAGAAACCGCGGGCATTCTCCTCTCCGAATGACGGCATCAACATTCCTGTAGCTCTCTCCGGACGCTTGGGAATAAAACCGAACGGAATCGTAAGGAACGGAAGATCAACATCTTCCACGACAAGATGAGCCGGGCCGAAGACTGTCTTCTGGGAAGGCCTTGTGATGACCTTAGCTGAGGATAGTTTAAGGTAGTAGTGCGGATGCTCGAGGTCGCAGACAGTGTATTTTCCTTGGGTGATGTTGATTGACTTGTCCGGAAGCATCTTTATGTTCTTGCCATGGAGAATGCCATCGTCTTCCTGGGTGATCATGTTGGTGATCCTGGCCTTACCGGTGTTGAAGTTGTAGCGGATCTCCTCCATGTTGAACGTCTGCTTGCCCTGAGTCATTTCCGGTTGTCCTTTCCACGACCGCGAGAGAGAATCGTAAGTACCACGGGCAAAGACAGTTCCGGTGTTCATGTCATATTCCATGTAGTCGGCCTTGAGTTTGATGTTCTCATAGGTCACCTCGACGTCACCCCAGTAGAACATCTTTCTCTGTCCGTCAGCGAAAACCTGGCGTGAGGAGTCTTTGGCGGCCGAGAAGGCCGGTCTGGAAATTGAGCTTTTCTCAAGAAGGTCAAGTGAATCGGCTTTGGCTCTGTTGAGCGAATCCCTCCTGAGGGAGAGGGAGTCCCGCACCAGTGACAAGGTGTCCGCGACTGGCAGGCTATCCTTGATGGCCGTCGAATCGGGCACCTGAGGCTTCGCGGTGTCTTGAGCCGCGGTCTGAACCCGCTGCCTACGATTGCCCCTCGGATTCTGGCCGAAAACGGTCAGCCCCGTGAAGGCAACCACAAGTGTCGCCAATATTATAGTATATAGGTGCTTCTTGATATGCGAATTTTTTTTAAATTTGCAATCAACAAATATACGACTTATTTTGAATATCATCCGCAATTTTCTTGCCGTAATGGCTCTGACCGCCGTTTTTCCCGCCATCTCACCCTTGTTCGGGCAGGATTCGGCGTCACATATCAAGTTGACTACTGTTGTCATAGATCCAGGCCACGGCGGGAAGGACGCGGGGTGCGTCAGCCCCAGTGGTAAAACCATGGAAAAGACCGTTGTGCTGGACATAGGCACCCTTCTGGCCGAGAAGATCAAAGCCACCTGTCCGGATGTGAAAGTTGTCATGACCCGCACCGACGACAGTTTCGTGGAGCTTCAAGGCAGGGCCGACATTGCCAATAAGGCGAAAGCCAACCTGTTCATATCCATCCATGTCAATTCCGTGGACGGAAAGAGGACCGGGCCTAACGGTTATTCCATCCACACTCTCGGGCAATACACAAGCAAAAAGCGCGACCTCTATGCCGGCAATATGGAAGTCGTCCGCAGGGAGAACTCCGTCATCATGCTCGAGGACGACTACACGACAAAGTACGAAGGTTTTGACCCCTCGGATCCCGAGTCATACATATTCATGAACCTTATGCAGAACTCCTTCCTCGAGCAAAGCCTCAAGTTCGCCCGCTTCGTGGACGAGGAGATGAAAGGTGGAGCATTCAAGGCGAGCCGGGGGATCTCGCAGGATCCTTTCTATGTCCTTTGGAGGACCGCGATGCCAGCCGTTCTCGTCGAGTGCGGGTTCATGTCCAACCCTACCGACAGGGGAGCCCTTATTACTGATAAAGGTAAAGAAAGGATAGCGTCCGACCTTCTTGCCGCTTTCGTGAGGTACAAGAAAGAATATGATGGCGAAGGCTCCACTCCCTCCCGTGAAAAGGAACCGGCTCCGGAAATAAAACCGGACACGACTGATGGAACCACTCCTGAAGAAGTGGCTGCGGAGGCGACGGGAGAAGTCTATTATGGTATCCAGATTCTCGCCTCATCAAAGAAGATGTCCCTGACGGATCCATTCTTTAAAAAGAATAAGGTCGAGATGCTAAGCACCGGGAAAATTTACAAGTATTTGACCGGTTGCTCTTCCGATCTTTCCGAGGCTAAGAAGACGTTTTCAACAATAAGGGTTTCATATCCTGATGCGTTCCTTGTGAAGGTTGAAAACGGGCAGGCGACAAGGGTCAAATAAGGCCAATAACGGAAGTAACTAATAATACGATATTTAGCATTTTGGGCTTTTTGATATAACGCTGATTATCTGTTAGTTACGTCAAAACGGCTAATTATGCCGCTCTTTCTATTTAAGGAAAATAAAAAACAAAAACAATATAAAAAAAGATTTTTTATAAATTAATTTTCCTCCATTTTTGCACTTACAAACCGAAGGGGGAGACTCCCCGGATGTTTCATTTTTCATAAGTGTTTAGATGGCTGAACTGGAAAGACATATTTCAGTGTGGAATGAGTGTCTTCGGATCTTCGAACAGAACGTCGATCCGAAGCAGTTCAACGTCTGGTTCAAGACCATCGTGCCTGTCTCCCTGGAAGAGTCGACCTTGACAATCGAGGTCCCGACGGATTTCTTCCGCAGCTACCTTGAGGACGCTTATCTCCCGATCATCAAGATGGCCCTCAGAAGGGTCATCGGCCCGGATGCGAAGCTGATGTACAGGATCCATCCGGTCAGTAAGGAAGCCCCCATGGTCTTCAGCGCCGCCCACAGTGGTGTCCCTGAGAACAAGGCTGTGATGCTCAACACCTTCCAGGCATCCGGCAATCCCGGTCCTTTTGTATTCCCCGGCCTTCAGAAAGTGAAGATTAATCCCCGTCTCAATCCCGCTTATTGCTTTGAGAACATGGTGAAAGGGGAGTGCAACAAGATGGGCATCAACGCTGGAGTCAGCATCTCCCAGAAGCCGGGCAAGACCCCTTTCAACCCTCTCTTCGTTTTCGGAGGTCCCGGATTGGGCAAGACACACTTGGCCCAGGCCATAGGAATTGCCATCCATGACGCTTATCCAGACCTTATCGTGCTCTATGTCACTGGCAACGAGTTCAAGACCCAGTACATGAACGCCACACAGCAAAACAAGCTGGCGGATTTCATGGCCTACTACATGAGGATAGATGTGCTTGTGGTCGATGACATCCACGAACTTGTCGGGCCGGCCTCGCAGAATGCTTTCTTCAACATTTTCAACCATCTCCACCAGTCGGGCAAGCAATTGGTCTTCACCTCGGACCGCGCTCCAGTTGACATCATGAATTTCGAGGAGAGACTTCTCTCAAGGTTCAAGTGGGGTCTTTCGGTCGAGCTCGAGAAGCCTGACCAGGCGACAAGACTGGCCATGCTGAAAGCCAGGTGCTTCCGTGAGGGAGTCACAGTCAGCGATGAGGTTCTTGAACTGCTCGCGACCAAGATCAGGTCCAATTTCAGGGAGCTCGAAGGAGCGCTGATCTCGCTTATAGCCAACGCCACCCTTTGCCACGAGGAGATCACGGCTGAACTCGCCGAGCGGGTGACCGGCAACATAGTCAGCGATGAACATGAGGAGGTCACTATGGACAAGGTCCAAGATGTGGTGTGCGAGTATTTCAACATCACAAGGGAGACCCTCCTGTCGAAGACAAGAAAGAGGAACATAGTCCAGGCCAGGCAGATAGCGATGTACTTGAGCCGCAATCTCATAGGCGGTTGCTCGCTGTCAACCATCGGCATGGAGCTTGGAGGAAAAGACCACGCTACAGTGCTCCACGCTTGCAACACGGTGTCGGATCTGATGTCCACTGACAAGCTGTTCAGGCAATACGTTTCTGACATCGAAAGAATGCTCGTGCCTGTAGCCAGATAATAAAATACTGGCTTTCAATGAATTCATCCAACGTACTTGAGATTTTCAAGGACATCACGCGTATCCCGCGTGAGTCCGGTCATGAGGAGCGAATGTTTGAGTTCCTCTGTGGTTTCGCCGAGAAAAGAGGCCTTGAATACCACGTCGATGAGATTGGCAACGTTTGCATTATAAAGCAAGCGTCTCCAGGCAAAGAGAATGTCCCCGCTCTCGTCTTGCAGGGCCATCAGGACATGGTCTGCGAGAAAAGGACAGGAGTCGAGCATGATTTCCTCACCGACCCCATCAACTATGTCATTGAGGACGGCTGGATGGTCGCCAAAGACACCACTTTAGGTGCTGACGACGGTATCGGAGTCGCTGCAATGCTTGCCCTTTTGGAGAGCGATCTCCCTACAGGCCGTCTCGAATGTGTCTTCACTGTCTCTGAGGAGACCGGAATGGACGGCGCTTTCGGTATGCTTCCAGGTTTCTTCACAGGTAAGACACTCATCAACCTCGACTCTGAGGATGAGGGGCAGATGTTCATCGGTTGCGCCGGTGGTCTTGAAACCATGGCCACCTTTGATTACGACCGCGAGCCTTTCACCCCAGGCTTCGCTCCGGTTAAACTGGAGATCACCGAGGCTGTCGGAGGCCACAGCGGCGATGACATTGACAAAGGAAGGGCTAACACTATCCAGCTCATGGCGAGATTCTTAAGCGGTGAATTGGGTGACAATATGCAGCTCATCATGTTCCGTGGAGGCAATAAGCACAACGCCATCGCGCGTGAGTGTGAGGCTATTGTTGCCGTTCCTGACAGGCCAGCTTTTATCAGCCGTTTCCAAGCGTTCGCAAAGGACGTCAAGAGTGAGTATTCCAGGACCGAACCTTTCCTCCGCCTAAGCGCCGAGAACTTCAGGTGCACTGAAAAACCGATTAACTCCGATGTGGCCACAAGGTTGGTCCGCTCGCTCTTCGCTTGCCCTCATGGTGTGGATTCCATGTCCCAGGAGATCCCAGGCCTGGTTGAGACTTCAACCAACCTGGCCGCGGTGCGTATGCGCAACTCCGGGAAGATTGAGATCCTGACGAGCCAGAGAAGCTCGGTGGCCTCCGAGAGGAGGATGATCGCCTCCAAGGTGGAGGCATGTTTCCGCCTGGCTGGCGCTACTGTCGAGCACACCTCTGAGTATCCCGGATGGAAACCGAACGTTGACTCAGCTATTTTGAAACTCTGTGTCGATTCCTACAAACGGCTATTCGGACGCGAGCCCGAGGTCAAGGCGATCCACGCCGGACTTGAGTGCGGACTGTTTGGTGAGAAGTTCGGTGACCTTGACATGATTTCCTTCGGTCCCACCCTAAGGGGTGTCCATTCACCAGGGGAGAGACTTGAGCTCGCCTCACTCGACAAATTCGTCGACCATCTGGTCGATGTTGTGACCTCATTCGCTTGATTATGATTAAGATAGCTCCTTCAATTCTGGCCGCGGACTTTCTCCATCTCGAGAGGGATGTGATGTTGGTCAACGACCATGCGGATCTCCTCCATTTTGATGTGATGGATGGTTGTCTGGTGCCGAATCTCTCATTCGGTTTCCCTGTCATGGAAGCCGTCGCGAAGGTGGCCACGATTCCGCTTGACGTCCACCTGATGATAATCAATCCCGACAAGTACATCGAGCGGTTCGCCAAAGCTGGCGCTTCGCTCATCAGCTTCCACCTTGAGGCTGCCGATGAGGCTGGAAAGGATGTCCGTGAATACATATCCCTCGCCAAGTCATGCGGTGTCAAGGCTGGTGTGGCCGTCGATCCGGACGTGCCTGTCGAGCGTTTGTTCCCGTACATCGAAGATGTGGATTTCTTCCTGATCATGTCCGTGTTCGCCGGATTCGGCGGTCAGAAATTCATTGAGGAATCGATAGGAAGGATCGCCGCTCTGCGCAAGGAGATGGAGCGCGTAGGGATCGTGAAAGACATAGAGGTGGATGGGGGAGTCTCGGGTTCCAACGCCAAGGCCCTGGCCGATGCCGGAGCCACTATGTTAGTGGCCGGCAGCTCTGTTTTCAAAGCGGAGGATCCAGCTGCCGCAATAGCTGGAATGAAACTTTAGATGATGTAACTTATCTCTTTGAAGGCGAACTTATTGAGTTCGCCTTTTTTGTCTTCCAAAAGGAGCAGGCCATCCTCGGTTGTCCCGATAATCCTGCCCTCGAATGTCTCACCTTCGGGACATCTGGTGTATTCATAAAAGGAGCCTTTCCGGTAGAGAAGACGCTCGTATTCTTCGTCCGCCGCATCGGGTTTTCCTCTGAGCACTGTGGTGAACGAATCCGCCAAGGATGAGGCAAGGATTTCCATCTCATCTTCCAGATTATACTCTTCCCCCGTCAAGAGAGTCATAGAGACCGGGTTCACGATCTGAGCCGGGAAGTCACGCTGATTGACATTGACTCCTATCCCTACGATGGAATATGCCAGATTCTCACCATCCAGAACGCTCTCAATGAGCATCCCGCAGATCTTTTTATCACGCACGTAGATGTCGTTCGGCCATTTGATAGAGCAACCGATGCTCTTTTTGTTGAGATAGTGTACAACGCCTAGAGTGGCAGCCTTGGTGACGACGAACTGCCCTCGGGCATTCAATGGGGGAAATCCACCCTCTCCGAACCTAAGAAGCATTGAAAAGGTAAGGTTCTCGCCTTTCAACGCATGCCAGGAATTGCCCCTTTGCCCACGACCCGCTGTCTGGAATTCCGCCGCTATGACTGACATATTGTCACACTCGGAAATCCGCCTTCTAAGCTCATCCTGAGTGGAATCGGTCTCTTTCACCCATCTAATCTCAACCTTCATGTCCATTGGCCTGTAAATTGTTCTTTTTTATTATATTTGTAAGTTTTAACGCGAAAATAAAAAAGATTATCGATATGATCACACACGACCTGCGAGTCATGGCTGATGCCATGCTTGACAAAAAGGCCCAGAACGTAATAGGTGTCGACCTCCGGTCCATTGGCACGGCCATTACCGACCATTTCATGATTTGCGACGGTTCTTCCACGACCAATGTCAACGCCATCGCTGACAACGTCCTTGAGAAGATGAGAGAACTTGGCCGCAAGCCTCTCCGCATCCAGGGAATGGAGAACAATTTCTGGATCATCCTCGACTACGGTGACATCGTAGCCCACATTTTCCTTACCGAGTACAGGCAGTTCTACAGGTTGGAAGACCTCTGGGCTGACGCCCCGCAGAAGGAGTACAAGGACAGGCCCAAATCCAAAAAGACTCAGAAAGATGCCGAATAATGACAATGAACCCCGCCGCAAAGTCGTGCGAGTGCGGTTCAATTTCTCCTGGTTCTACATCCTGCTGATCATTGTGTTAGGCTGGCTGCTCTTCAACAACAGCGGTGCCAATCCACAGAAGGTCGAATGGGCGGAGGTGAAAGAGATGTTCTCGAAAGGGGACATCAAGGAGATAGCTTACATCCGCAACGATTTCAAGGGTAACATAACAATCAGGCCAGACCGGCTCTCCAAATACGCCGACAAATTCGGCGGCAAGGTCCCAAACAGTTCGCCTCATTTCATATTCCTGGTCTCTGACAAGTTTGATGCGGAGAAAGAATTCGGTGAATTGAACGCCACCCTGTCTCCGGCCGATCAGGTGAAGATAGTTGTCGAGAACGAGAGCCACGCTTGGGCGGACATTCTCGAGTGGCTGATATTCCCGATCCTACTCATCCTTATGTGGGTCTGGATGTTCCGTGGTTTCAACAAGAACATGGGAGCAGGCCCCGGAGGTGCAGGTGGAGGAATATTCAATGTCGGGAAATCCACCGGAAAACTCGCTGACAAGGACAAGGTCAATGTCACCTTCAAGGATGTAGCAGGCCTTTACGGAGCTAAGGACGAGGTGATGGAAATCGTTGATTTCCTGAAGAATCCGCAAAAATACACTTCCCTTGGCGGAAAGATTCCCAAGGGAGCTCTCCTTGTCGGCCCTCCCGGAACAGGAAAGACCCTGCTCGCGAAGGCTGTCGCGGGAGAGGCCAATGTGCCTTTCTTCTCCATCTCCGGATCCGACTTCGTCGAGATGTTTGTCGGTGTGGGTGCTTCCAGGGTTCGCGACCTTTTCCGTCAGGCCAAGGAAAAAGCGCCTTGCATCGTATTCATAGACGAGATTGACGCTGTCGGGCGCGCGAGGGGCAAGAATGTGGGCTTCTCATCAAACGATGAGAGGGAAAACACACTCAACCAGTTACTTACGGAGATGGATGGTTTCGACACCAATTCCGGTGTGATCATCCTGGCGGCAACCAACAGGGCTGATATCCTTGACAAGGCCCTGATGCGCGCCGGCCGTTTCGACCGCCAGATCCATGTCGAGCTGCCGGAGCTCAAGGAGAGGGAAGAGATATTCCTTGTCCACATGCGCGGGCTCAAGATATCCAAGGATTTCGATGTCCGTTTCATGGCCCAGCACACTCCGGGTTTCTCCGGTGCCGACATAGCGAATGTCTGCAACGAGGCCGCCTTGACCGCTGCCCGTAAGAACAAGCCGGAGATTGACAGGCAGGATTTCCTGGACGCTGTCGATCGTATTGTCGGTGGTCTGGAGCGCAAGAGTTCCATCCTCACTCCTGAGGAGAAACGAACCACGGCATACCATGAGGCTGGCCATGCGACTGTCGGTTGGCTCTTGCCTCATTCCGATCCCGTGTTCAAGGTCAGCCTTATTCCAAGAGGAGAGGCCCTTGGTCTGACCTGGTATCTGCCGGATGAGAGAAAGATACTCTCCAAGTCTTACCTGATGGACCAGATGTGCTCTCTGATGGGCGGAAGAGTGGCCGAAGAGATCATTAACGGTGAGCCCGCGACAGGCGCTCTCAACGATCTCGAGAGGCTCACAAGGATAGCCTACAACATGATCCAGTTCTATGGCATGGGAGACAAGACCGGTGAGTTGTCTTTCTTTGATTCCACTGGTGCAAGAGGCTATGACCTCACCAAGCCTTATAGCGAAAAGACCGCTGAGGTGATGGACCAGGAGGTCAGGGAGCTGGTTGACGAGGTCCATGCCAGGACACTGAAGATCCTTACGGAGCATATGGACGGTTTCGTGACCATGGCAAAGCTCCTGCTTGAGAAGGAAGTGATATTCGCCGAAGACATTGAGAAGATCCTCGGCCCGAAAGTGAAACCCGCCGGTACGGAGGAAGAAGCGGCAGCGGCGACAGAACCTCAAACGGACGAAAGCGATGAATAACGTTACGGTCAGGACCATCTCGGGAGTCGCCTTTATCTTGATAATGGTGGCTTGCCTGATGTTCAACAAGTTCCTGTTCGCCGGCATGATGGTTTTCATCATGTCAGTGATGCTTGTGGAGTTCTATGAGATCACCATGGGCCATAGCTACACCTTCTCAAAGGTGCTGGCCATCCTAGCCGGCATATTCCTTTTCGGAATCCTCTTTGCCGCTTCTACCTACCACATCCCGATGCGTTTCATAGCCCTGGCTATGATCCCCGTGTTCATCGTGATGATCAACTCGCTCTATGTCAAAGACAAAGAGGAGTATGGAAAGCTCTCCAACATCTACACAGGACTGCTTTATATAGCCGTCCCGATCGCGCTTGGCAACTTGATTGCCTTCGACAAAGCGGGCAATTTCAGCGGCAACCTTCTACTGTGCTTCTTCATCATCATCTGGTGCTCTGATGTGGGAGCCTTCGCTTTGGGAATATCCCTTGGCAAAAAGTTCCCCAAGAAGCTTTTCCCGACCGTTTCTCCCAAGAAAACATGGATCGGTTTCATAGGTGGAGTCCTCATGTCAGTCCTGGCCGCTTTCGTGCTGTATGAGACTGGTTTACTGAAGTTTCCGCTCATTCATTCCTTGATCCTGGCCTTTATTATGTCCGTGGCTGGTGTGTATGGCGATCTTTACGAGTCCCAGTGGAAAAGGGTCTTCGGAGTTAAGGATTCAGGTAATATAATCCCTGGCCATGGAGGCCTGCTCGACCGTTTTGACAGCACCCTGATGGCCATGCCTTTCGGCGCGATCTATCTTGCCATTTTCGACCTTCTGTAAATAAAAAGAACCTCACGATGAAAAGGATTGTCATAGATAAAGATTCCAAGGGGACTATCGCCGTCTATTGGGCTGTCAGCCTGGTACTTGCGGCGCTTGCCATTCTATTCATTCATCCTTTGTGGCTCCTGATTCCCATCCTTGTATTCTTGGCCGTGTTCGCCTTTTTCGTTTTCTGGTTCCATAGGGTTCCGGATCGTGAGATTCCTGAAGGAGACGAGACATTGGTCACCTCCGTCGCGGACGGAAAGATCGTTGTCGTGGAGAGAGCGTATGAAGGGGAATATTTCAAGGAGGACAGGATTCAGGTGTCCATCTACATGAATTTTTTCGATGTTCACACCAATTTCTGGCCGATGACAGGCGAGGTCTCCTACTACAAATATCACCCCGGAAAATACCTTTTCGCCTTTCTGCCCAAATCCTCGGAGAAAAACGAGCATTCATCCACGGCCATACGCAACTCCCATGGTGAAGTATTCTTCAAGCAAATAGCCGGAACTTTCGCCCGCAGGATTGTGTGCTATTCCAAAGAGGGGATGAAAGTCGATAGGGGACGGCAATGCGGCATCATCAAGTTCGGCTCCAGGATCGACATATTCTTGCCGCTTGATGCCGAGATTCTTGTCAAGGAAGATGAGTTGACCGTTGCCGGGGTCACAAAGATCGCCAGACTCAAGTAGTCTTTTCCGCTTCAATCAGAGCCAGAAGCTTATCTACAGCCTCTTCCTGAGGGACATGCCTCAAGACGGGGCTTTTTCCTTTATATATTGAGACTTTGTGGTTGCCTTCACCCACATAGCCCCAATCAGCGTCCGCCATCTCACCTGGCCCGTTCACGATACAGCCCATGACTGCAATCACAGTGTCTTTTAGATGAGAGGTCTTGGCTTTCACCTCCGCCAAGGCAGCATGAAGATCGTACATGGTTCTCCCACATCCCGGGCATGCGATATATTCAGGCCGATAGAACTTTCTGCGGGTTGCCTGAAGCAATTCATCCACAAGGTAGGCGCCCTTGCCGGAATCTTCTATTGAGACGGGTTCTCCATTGTCATCAACAAAGTCACCACACAACTCAAGGTCGTCCAACTCTTTATCTAACAATCGTTTCCCGAAATCGCAAGACACATCCAGCAACAGTGTCTCAAAAGAAGGGGAGTGATAGGTCGCTACCGCTTTCCCGGCACTGATAGATACGGATGTCATCGAGGAAACTATCTTGTGCTCATATCTCGCGGCCAGATACTTCGCTACAGGAAGCTCCGCCTCAGGATCCTCTGTCAGAGACACACGCAGAGTGTCTCCGAGTCCCTCTGAAAGGAGAGATGAGATACCGACACAAGACTTGATCCTGCCGCTGTCGCCATTCCCGGCCTCAGTGACTCCCACGTGTAGCGGGAACACATGACCTTCTTCCTCCATGGCTGTTTGAAGCGACCTGTAAGCATCGACCATCACCCTTGTGTTGCTGGATTTAAGGGATACAACAACATTTGTGAAGTCCTCTTCCACACAGATTCCAAGCCACTCCATGGCTGCCTTTGCCATAGCCTCAGGAGTGTTGCCATAGAGATTCGTGATGTATTCCCCGAGCGAACCATGATTGATTCCAACCCTTATGGCGGTACCGTTGTCCTTGCATACGCGGATCAGATTCCTGAATTGCCTGACAGCCTCCTCGTGATTCTTATGGAAATTGCCCGGGTTGATCCTGACTTTCTCGACAATAGGCGCGACCGCGAGCGCGGTCTGCGAAGAAAAATGGATGTCGGCCACAAGGGGAGTATTGATTCCCATCCTGCGGAGTCTCTCCTTTATCTGCCTCACAGGCTCGACATCAGGCAGCCCTGGAACAGTTATCCGGATCATCTGAGCACCTGCCTTGGCAAGCCTCACGCATTGATTCACAGTAGCTTCCACATCGGATGTGTGGGTGTCGCACATTGTCTGGACGACTATTGGGGAACCACCTCCAATAAGTACATCACCTGCCCTCGCCGTTAATCTCTCCATCTGTCTTTGGATTAAAAACCTGCTCGTACGCTTCCTTGCGCAGCTGTCCTTTGCTCTTGCCCGAACGCTTCGTGAGATGGAAGTAGAGTCCGGCAGTCAGCATTCCATCAAGGGGATATGCGAACCTATAGAAATCAGGACTGAAATAGTCAGGATGATAGAGGGAACCCCAACCGTACCTCACCGAAGCGTTGACATGGAACTCGAAAGGATCGAAAACGAATCCGAAACCAAGCCCACCAGTGATTCCGTAGTCATACCGGTTGTCCCATTCCCTGAAATCATTACGGATCTCTTCCGGAACATAATCCCCGATACGCTCAATAGAAAGGCGGTAGCCCGCATAGATTCCAAGATCGACCATAACCTTGAAATGGAGCCCGTCGGAATGGAAATGCGCCATAAAAGGCACTTCAACGAACTTTATGATGGCCTTCTCGGCCCCTTCTAGAGTTGGAGTGATTCCGGTCTCTTTATTCTCTTTGAACATGTAGCCCTCATGGGAGTACCTTACACCGGTCTTCAAACCGAAGTTAGGACTGCCGTCGAACAACTTACCGTACTTTGTCAGATAGACACCCATCGTTTGGGGAACGAAAAGGTTACCTTGTGTTTTCGATGGGTTGAACTGCATGCGGCTGACAGAAGCGCCATACTCAACTCCAATCATAGTGTAGTCGTTGAGAAAGAACACCTTTTTCAAGGTGTCCGCTGGATCCACATCCTGTGCCAGCGCCCTCCCACAAGGCAGGATGGCCGCAAGGAGAGCCGTGAATATAGCTACGGTGATATTCTTATACTTGAGCGTCATCGTCTTCATCTTCTGCTTTCTAATCCGCCATAAACTGCTCCACATCAAGGTTTTGCTCAATCTCACTCCGCTCCGGAATCTCAAAAGTGTCCTTGTCCCCATCCTTTAGGAAACGCACTTTCTCCGGTTGTCTGTGCTTCAGGAGACTTCCCGTGTCCACAATGCCATTGCGATTGATGTCTTCCGTTATGCGGATGCAATAGGATCCTTTCTTGAGGTAAGGGAATAACAAGACGGCATCCTTTTCAACTATGTATTCCCGGAGGACATTCGTTTTCTGGCCATTCAACATGTGAACGATGTACTTGTTCTTGACACCTGTAAGGTTCAGGCTGAAGGAACTCAAGTTCTCGTCCTTCGGAAGTGCCACCTTGACTTTGGTGCTGTCATTCCAGAAACCATTGATATCCATGAATGTCCGATGGGGGACTTTGAACTCATATTCATAACCATCAAGAATCTTGACCTGCGGCTTGATTATGTAGTGCCTCAGGTCCAAGGAATCCCTCTCTATGGTGAATTTCTCTTTCTGCTCCACTTGCTTGGGATTGATCGACTTGAATGATAGACTGTCGAAATAGCCAAGGAAGGGTGGGGAAGTGAATGTCATGCTGATGCCGTCATGCTCGAAATTCTCAGGAGTTGCCAATAGGGTTATCGGGCAGATAGTGTCGTTATGCTCGACCTTCTTCTTCGTTTTACCCTTTGGCTTGTTCTCATCAATGAGGCTAAAGTTTTCAGAGGCAGGGACAAGAGTGCCGGTAGTGTCTGTCTTCCAATAATTTACGTATAACTTAAGGGTGTCAGGCATCTTACGGGAGTCATTGATCCATAGAAGGAGGCTGTCTTGCTGGACATTGAACTCCGTGATGACCCTCTCCGCAGGAAAACCCTTGAACCACAACGAGTCAATCTTAGCCTCGGGTGCCATAAAGGTGATGTAGGCTGACCTGTCGCCAGTCCTTTTCTTATTCATCACCATCTGCTTGGAGGGCTTCTCCCGGAATACGTTGAAACTGAGGTCCGAATGTCTGGACAAGCAGCTCACAGTGTCCTTCATGTCGTATTTGGCAAGTTCCGGAAGAGTGTCGATGACAACATGCATGGGCCTTACCAGGGAATCGATGAAACCGATCCTGTCCTCATCCGGATCATATATGCTGTTGCCGTTGCCATCAACGATGGCATAGGCCCGGTAGAGAGTGTCCTTTATATTTCTTATTGAGAAATAGCCCCAGGCGTCTGTTCTAGCCGCGGCGACAGGCCGGTCGAGGAACACAGCGGAATCCCTGTGGTCTTTGTACAGCATGACTGTAGCCCCTTGTATCGGTTTGAGATTCTCGCAGTTATAGACGCTTCCGGTTATGAACATGGAGTCAACAGACTCGCCGGTTGAGAAATAGGTCGCATAGCCTGGGAAGGGATTGCTCTCGTTGTTGTCAACCACCGCTCCGGTAATGTCTAAGGTATAGGTCATGTCCGGAAGAAGATCCTCTTCGAAATAAACCACCACGCTCTTACCCTTGAGCTTGAACTTGGGAGACTTTTTCTGAGGAGGGGAAAGGTAGATGGCCTTGGGCTCCTTCACCACCACATATTCATTGAAAGTGAACACGATCTCGGCACCATGTACCGGAACTTTCATCGAGCCCGGCTTGGGACTGACCTTGACTACGACTGGTGGAATGGTGTCCTTCAAGCCGCCTTTGGGGGCCTGCGTGGTGTTGGCGCAGGAATGACTGAAGACCGACATGACGATAACCACCACAGCCGGGATAAGGGGGAAATATCTTGAGATGAATTTTCTCATAACTCGGTTCTTGCTACACTTTGTATGCCATCAATCGAGGCGAGCTTGCGGATCATCCTCTCAAGGGCTGACTTGTCATGGACACTGAGGTCGATGTAGCCCTCGAATATTCCTTCCTCAGTGCTTAGCAGCACTTTTTTCATATTGACTCCCATAACAAGGGAGATGTATCTGGAAATCTCATTCAAGAGTCCAACCCTGTCGATGCCCTTCAACGCGATCCTGGCGGGGAAAGCCTTCTTCTCGCCCTCATTCTCCCAACGCGGCACGACAACCTTGTCACCATGTTTGGACGCGAGACTGTCAGCGACCGGACAAGTCTTCTTATGGACCGTAATAGAGCCGTCGGGATTCTTGATTCCAACCACGGCATCCCCAGGAATGGGCCTGCAGCAGGTCGCAATCACATATTGCCCATCCTTGTCCTTGTCGGCCTGAGGCTGATCCTTACGCCTGCTGAATATCGAGAAAGGCCAGGAGAGCCCCCTGCTGGTGCTCGTAGGAACAAGTATGTCACCGATGGCATCCATCGAGATGAGGCCCAATCCATAGCGGAAATAGAGCTCCTCGGCGGCCCGTCCCGGGATGTTGAAGAATTTGCAAAGAATCTCCTCTGAATCGGAATTAAGCCTGTACCCCATCGACTCAAGTTTGGCGGCCATAGCGGTCTTCCCACCTTGAGCGATCTCTTTCTTGTTGGACTTGAAATAGTCTATGACCACATTACGGGCGTGGCGGGTCTGGAGGAATTGGAGCCATTCACGCTTGGGCCGCTCATTCTCGGCTGTTATGATCTCGACTTGGTCGCCTGTCCTAAGGACGTAAGAGAGAGGCACAAGCCTCATGTTTACCTTAGCCGCGATAGCCTTGTTGCCTATCTCGGTGTGGATTCCATATGCGAAATCCAGGGCGGTCGATCCCTTTTGGATGGTCTTCTGGTCGCCCTTCGGCGTGAAAACGGTTATCTCGCTGCTGGTGAGGTCATTATGTATGATATCCAGAAGCTCCAGGGCATTGACATCAGGGCTGACCAGAATCTCTTTGACTTTCTCCAGCCACTTGTCCATCTCACTGTCGTTCTCGCTGATGTAGCCTTCTTGCTTGTATGCCCAATGGGCGGCGATACCTTTCTCCGCGATATCATCCATCCTCTTGGAACGGATCTGGACCTCGATCCACACACCCTTGTCACTCATCACCGTACAGTGCAGCGCCTCATAACCGTTGCTTTTGGGATGTTTCACCCAATCCCTGACTCTGTCGGGCTTGTAGCGGTAGATTCCGGTGATAATCGAGAAGATGTGGTAGCACTGATCCCTCTCACTCTCTTTCGTCCCCGCTTCTGGAGTGAACACGACCCGCAAGGCATATAGGTCATAGACCTGCTCGAAGGTGATGTTCTTGGTCTGCATCTTATGCCAGATCGAGTAAGGGGTCTTGACTCTCTTTCTGATCTGGAAATTGAAGCCTGACTTCCTTAAAGCGGCATCGATAGGCGCGATGAAGTCATCAATAGGCTTCTCAAGGTCGGTGATGTTCTTTCTGACAAGACCGGAGATCTCATTGTAGGCATCCGGCTCTTTATATTTGAGCCAGATGTTCTCCATCTCGGATTTGATCTCATAGAGACCCAGACGGTGGGCGAGAGGAATGAATATGAACATCGTCTCGCTCAAGATCTTATCCCGCTTGTATTCAGGCATCGAATCAATCGTCCTGCAATTATGGAGACGGTCCGCCAACTTGATCAGCACGACTCGGACATCGTCATTCAAAGTCAGGAGGATGCGCTTGAAATTCTCAGCCTGAAGACTTTCCGAATATGTGTCCGACTTCTTTGCCCGGTCTTCGTTGTCAAGGACTATCTTGATTTTGGTAAGTCCTTCGACCAGACTTGCGATCTTGTCCCCGAACAAGTTGCGGAGATCGTCCACTGTGTAGTCCGTGTCTTCCACCACATCGTGAAGAAGAGCGGCCGCTATCGACTTGTAACCGAGCCCGATATCGCAGACGACTATCTTCGCCACCTCGATCGGATGTATAATGTAAGGCCCGCCGGAGCGCCTGCGAACATTCTTATGAGCCTCGTTCGCGAAGTCGAAGGCTTTCTGGACTATCTCCAGCTCAGCCTCATTGGCGCACCTCTTACGGGCAGCCTCCTTCAGCTGGGCGTAGCTCTCGGCTATAACATCATAATCCTGCTGCGTGAACTTGGAGAAACTCATGCCTCAAACCCATTTATGTCTATTGACTCTAATCTATTCATGGCCGCCTGCCTGGCCTCTTCCTCCTCCTGATGGAACATCTGGAAAGTGTAGGAGAACTGCGCCCCGTACAATATGATAAGCCATCCGAACCTCAGCCACATCATGAAGAGCGGCAGCGCCGCGACAGCACCATAGACCGCGTTGATGCTGGTGACCAATACCTGCGTCTCGAGGTAAAGGTATTGCAGAATGGTGAAGAGGATTCCAGCCCACAGGGCGGCCTTCAAAGCGAAACGGTATTCGACCTTGGTGGCTGGGATGAATTTGTACATCACCGAGAGAAGCATCACTGCGACCCCGGCGAAGATCAACCAGCCCAAGAAGGACTTTATCTTATCAGAGATTCCGATGCTGTTGGGAATCAGATCAAGGACGTGTGAATAGACGACCGTACCAGCGAAGAACAACAAAACGACAAACGGGATGAGAATCATTATAAGAATGTCCATCCCGTAGCTTTTCAGTGCCTTCCGCTGAGGTTTCCTCACATGCCAGACATTATTGAACACCTTCTCGACCCTGTTCATCATCCAGATGACGAGCCAAACGAATGAGAGCGCGGTGATAACTCCGAACACGCCTGACTTGGAGGCGTCAATAATGTTCGAAGCGCTGTTCATAATCGTGTCGATGACAGTCTGGTTGATGTCGGCAGAGTACAAGGCATCCCGAAGGACATTCTCAAGTCCGAATCCGCTCGTCACGGCGAAGGATACCGCGACCAAAGGAACTACAGCGAGTGTGCAGAAATAGCTCAAGGCGACTGATTGGAAACCGAGCTTCTCATCAGCGAAATTCTTGAAGGCGTTTATCACCACCTTGGCGTCACGGATGAATCTGGCGTTTGCCTTGGAGAGATCCTCCATATTGAAATGCCAGATGTCATGGCCGAAGAATTTGCTCAGCCACCGGAAATAAGTCTTGATTTTGAATATGATATCACCGATCCATCCCATAACTCCCTAGAATAAAGTCGGTTCCACATTATCATCGCCATCAGGGACGGCCTCTTGGGAAGTGGCCGCACCAGGAATCATCGCCATGAACTCCTCTTCGCTGATTATCTTGACTCCCAGGTCGCCAGCCTTCTTGATCTTCTCGGGACCAGGCTTGGAACCTGCGAGAAGAAAAGATGTCTTGCCACTAACTGAGGAGCTGTTCTTGCCGCCATTCACCTCGATCAGGCGTTTCATCTCGTCGCGGGAAATGGAGAAATTGCCAGAGATAACAATCGTCTTCCCGGCAAGTGAATCCGATGTGGCCACAGGCTCAGAGGCAGAGAACCGAAGGCCGGCTGCCTTCAACCGTTGGATCTCATCGATGTGCTTCGCGACATGGAGAAAATCATAGACACTCTTGGCTATAACATCACCGATGTCCCTGACTTCCAGCAACTTCTCAACTGAAGCGTCGGCGATTGAGTCTATATCACCGAAATGCCTCGCAAGCTCCTTGGCGGTAGTTTCTCCCACATAGCGGATCCCGAGAGCGAACAAGACCCGCTCAAATGGTACCGCCTTAGAAGCTGACAAACTCTCAAGGAAACGCTCCGCGCTACGGTCTTTCCACCCGTCAAGCATCAGCAGTTGGGCTTTGCTCAGGGAATAGAAGTCAGCCGGAGTCCTGACGAGTCCTAGGTTATACATCTGTTCAACCGTGGCATCTCCAGCCAGGACATTCATCGCTTTCCGGCTCAAGAAATGGACTAGCCGTCCTTTTATCTGAGTCGGGCACCCGTCTGTGTTGGGACAGAACCACTTAGCCTCATCGATGTCCTTCACTAGGGGAGTCCCGCAATCAGGGCAAAGCGTCGGAAAAACAGGCCTGACAGAGTCGGAAGCCCTACGGGATAAATCGACATCGATAATCTTTGGAATGATCTCGCCTCCTTTTATGACCTTCACCCAATCGCCGACCCGGATGTCCATCTGAGCCATGAAATCCTCGTTGTTGAGCGTGGCTCTCTTAACGACAGTACCGGCCAATTGGACCGGGGATAGATTGGCGACAGGAGTCACTGCGCCTGTCCGGCCAACTTGGAAGTCAATGGATATCAATTGAGTAAGGGCCTCTTCCGCCTGAAACTTGAACGCCACAGCCCAACGAGGGGACTTTGCCGTGTAGCCCAGGGTGTTCTGGAAGTCAAGCTCATTGATTTTAATGACGATGCCGTCAGTGGCGAAAGGCAGGAATTTTCTCTGCCTGTCCCAATAGTTGATATATTCCTCGACACCGTCAAGACCAGTCACCACTCGGCGTTCATCAGAGACGGGCAGACCCCAGGACGCCGCGGCATCCAAGGCCTCTGAATGGGTGGCAAAAGCCACACTTTGCGCGGGGATATGGTATAAGGTGCACATCAGGCCCCTCTTGGCGACCTCTCTTGAGTCCTGCAATTTCAGGGAGCCAGAAGCCGCATTCCTAGGATTAGCGAATGGTTGGTCCTCATTTTCAACGCGTTCCCTGTTGAGCCTGTCGAAAGAAGCGTATGGCATAAGGATCTCGCCCCTGATCTCGAACTCTTCCGGCCAACCTGTTCCCTTGAGCGTCAGGGGAATGTTACTGATCATCCTGACGTTGGCGGTGACATCATCTCCTACCACTCCGTCACCCCGGGTGAGCGCGCGGAACAGCTTTCCATTCCTGTAAGTCAGGCAGATAGCCGTTCCGTCGAATTTCAGCTCGCATGAATATGAGAACCCCACATCTCCCAGCTCTTTCTCCGCCCGCCTGACGAAATCCTCAATCTCGCCAATGTTGTAGGTGTTGCCCAGGGAGAGCATGGGGTACTTATGGGGGAACTGGGCGAAGCCCTTGTCCAGGTCGCTTCCAACCTTCTGGGTAGGGGAGTCGGGGGTGAGAAGGTCAGGAAATGCCTTCTCAAGGTCCTCAAGCTCGCGCATGAGATGGTCATAGTCGAAATCACTCATAGTCGGAGCGTTTTCGACATAGTATCTCCTGCTGTTCTCCCAGAGGGTCTCTTTCAGTTCCGCCACCCGTAACGCGGCTTGCTCATGGTTCATATCCCGAGGCATATTCTAAAGATTACAAATTTAACGAAAAATGACGATTAATTCTCGGAAATGGATTAAATTTGTCGAAATAAAGAGAGATAACAAACACATAAAATATCTATCATGAAAGATTCAATCATTATCCTTTGCGGCGGCGGCCCCGCTCCCGGTATGAACACTGTCGTGTTCTCAGTGGCCAAGACATTCCTTTCCAACGGTTTCAGAGTCATTGGACTCCATGAGGGCTACAGCGGCCTGTTCAACAAGAACCCGCGCTACGAGGACATCGACTTCCTCAAGGCGGACGCCTATTTCAACAGGGGAGGATCCTATCTCCAGATGAGCCGTTTCAAGCCGACCGACGAGGATTTCGAGAAGAATTTCAACCTTGCTCTTTTCCAGGACAACAATGTGAAGCTTCTGGTCACTGTCGGTGGCGACGACACCGCCTCCACCGCCAACAGGATCGCCAAATTCCTTGAGGCCAAGAACTATCCTATCCACAACATCCACGTCCCCAAGACGATCGATGATGACCTCCCTCTCCCTGACAATGCCCCGACTTTCGGTTTCAACTCAGCCAAGGACGAAGGCGCGCACATCGCCCGCACTGTCTATGAGGATGCCCGCACATCAGGCAACTGGCTTCTCATCTCCGCCATGGGCCGTTCAGCCGGTCACCTCGCTTTAGGTATCGGTGAGGCTACTCATTGCCCTATGACCATCATCCCCGAGATGTTCAACAAGACATCCATCTCTGTCGATAAGATCATCAAGCTCACCCTCTCCGCCATTCTGAAGAGAAGGCTTAAAGGCATCCGCTACGGTACCGTGGTTGTCGCCGAAGGCGTGTTCCATGATCTTGAGCCTGAGGACATTAAGGCTACCGGAGTCCACATGACCTACGATGAGCATGGCCACCCTGAGCTTGGTAAGATCAGCAAAGCGGTCTTGTTCAACGACATCCTTGAGAAGGAGTTCAAGAAGGTTGGCATGAAGGTCAAGACCCGTCCTGTCGAGATTGGTTATGATGTGCGTTGCCAGGACCCTGTCGCCTACGACCTGTCATACTGCACCGAGCTTGCCATGGGTGTCTATGAGCTTTACACCAAGGGCGAGACTGGTTGCATGGTCTATGTCGATGTGAACGGTGATCCTAAGCCGTTGTACCTCAAGGACCTCCAGAATGCTGAGGGCAAGATTCCTCCTCGCCGTGTCGATATCGATGGTGGAATCGCAAGGAACTATTACAAGCACATCTGCGACTACATTACCCCTGAGGATTATGAGGCCGCCAAGGCGATTGTTCCCAACCCTGAGGACTACGATTTCAAGAAGATCCTAAACTGGTAATACGGAATAGCCGGAACCTTTCACGGGGACGCTCAAGGTGAGCGTCTCCGTTTTTTCATATCCCATGAAATCAAGCGCTTCCGTAGGGACGCACACAGTAACGGTGGCATCTTCTTCCGAATAATTACAAACGAATAGGGTCGCTTTTCCGGAACCTCCGCGAAGGAAGGCGAAATGCTTGTCCGGATCGAAGCCGTCATTCCTGGAATTGAAATAACAAAGGTCGAATGTTTTCTCACCGAAATGGCTTGCCGCCAAAGACAGGATCTCTCTGTACATAGAGAGCGTAGTCTTCTCATTCTCAGTTATTTCCGAGTTTCCATGAATATGTCCGAAGAGCCTTCCAAGGGACCCTACGCTCCACCAGTCGAATATAGTGGTCCTGCCATCCAAACCGCTGAATCCTTCCGCTTCCATGCCCCTTTCACCGATTTCCTGGCCGAAGTATATCATGTAAGGAGAGTCATTGAGCAGCGCTCCCGCACAAAGGAGAGACGCGGCCTTGGCCGGATCCCCTCCGAAGAAATTCGAGGCGAAACGGACCTCGTCATGATTCTCGATGAAATTCAGCATCCGTCGCTGCAAGTCGCTCAGAGACTGCCAGTTCCAAGTTATCGACCTGGCTGTCCCGTGATGCTCCGCGATTGCCCGCAGTGAGTCATACAGCCCCGATTTGTCGTAAAGGTAATCGAAACCGACTTCTTCTATGTAGAGCCGGTAAAGATCCTTCTGGTAAACTTCAGCGATAAATATGACATCCGGGAACTCAGTCTTGATCGCGGCGATCAGCCACTTCATGAACTGCCAGGGCACCATCTCTACCATGTCGCAACGGAACCCATCAACTCCTTTCCGGCACCAGTAACGGACGATTTCCAGCATCCTGTCCCAAGTGGGCGTGTGGAAGTCACAGTAATTCAGCCTGATAGTCTCGTACCAATCATTGACCCCAGGGGAAGGGGAAAAGCAATTGCCGGAAGCTTTCGCTGGATTCTCGTAATATCGTCCACCGTTGGGTAAAGTCAGTGGCTCGCCTGGATAATAATAGAAATCGTTAGCCGGCTTCCAATGATACGAAGGATCATCTTCGCTCCCCAGATCCCCTGAAATGGCCTTTCTGGACATTCCGACCTTCCCGTAATCCCTGGACACATGGTTGGGAATAAAATCTATGACAGCCTTCAGATCCGATGCGTGAGTCCTATTTAACAAAGACTCAAACTCAGCTATCCTATCGTCAGGATTATCAGCAAGATATGGGTTAACATCAAAATAGTCGGTGACAGCATAGGGGGAGCCTGCCTTACCTTTGACCACCGCCTGTCCCGAAGCTTTGAGACCAGGAAAAGACTCCGTGGTCGCATGCCTGATAATCCCGGTGTACCAAATGTGGGTGACATGCAGATTATCCTTGAGCCAGGTCAAAGTAGGGGAGTCTATAGCGCTGAATTTGCCACATCCATTCCGGGCCAATGTCCCGTTCCGGACTGGTTCCTTGACCTGGTTTCCCCAGAGTCTCGGAAGCATCTGATACACAATCATTTTACTCATTCCGCAGACCTATTACTGATTTGCCTGAGTTCCGGTCGATAAAGCCTGTCAGTCCTTTAGCGGACCAGACTTTGGTGAATGTGCCCTCGTATTCAAGATCAAGGGAATTAAGGGCTTCAAAATCAATTGATCCTGAGCCGGCATATTCATCAACCGAAAGGTAACCGACGCCCAAAGATGTGATGTTCTGGAAGAAATGGGTTCCTTGGCTAGGCTCGATCCTGAATCCGTCCATCCCATATTCAATTACCATGCGGGCAGCGGATATGTCAGTCCAACTGACTGGTACACCGAGTGTTGGAATAGACGAACCCCATCTGCCAGGTCCGATCAGGAAATAGGATTTCCCTTCCTTTACTATCTTGGCGTTAATGCTCGCAATCTCTTCAGCCATTTGTGCTGTCCGCATCTTGTCGAAGACATCTGGAAGAATGGCCACAATCAGTGTTGAATCCTGGAATAATCCATTGCCCAAGGCGTTATCGCTCTTGACGAGAACCTTGGACATCTCGCCACCGACATCCTCGATTGAGGCTGACTGGAATGAGGAACCTTCCGAGACAGGACGGACCTGAAGCAACTCCAGCACGGCCTCCCGCCCTCCGCATCCCCTCACGGGATCGAGGGCGAACTCAATCTCAACCTCTGACATGAGCTCGTTCTTGCATATTTCCATAATCTCGGACAAGGCCTTGGCCAGCGGGAACCTATCGTATTGGAATATACCATCGAACGAGATGACCCTAGGCCCCCTCACATTCATTCCCGGCTGCATCCTGTCGTCTCTCGCGACATAAGTGGAGACAACAAGTTCCGGCCTGTCGAAATGTTCCAAAGCTTCAGTGACAGGGATCCGGCGGAGATTCACACCATCGTTTCTGGAAATCTTGAACGCCCCTGGACTAGTGTCGAGCACATACATCTCTGTCTGGGTGTCACGCATAGCGAGAGAAGGGGAGGAGAGCTGAAGTATCTTCTTGGTTGACTTGGGATTAACCCTGAGTGTACGGCCCCCGTCCACGACTGTTTTGCCAAGTCCGAAAGCCACATTGAGGATCCCGTCGGAAGGCTTCTCAGAGCCTATAGGATAGGCATTGGATGATCTGGCCACACCTGAGAGCATGGGATAGAAATCATCGCCATGGCGTGAACCGCAGATGCTCTGGATTATAATAGCCATCTTCTCCTCACCGATCAGATTGCCGCTTGCTTGAATGTAGGCGCGGCTTCCAGCGAAATAGGTCGAGGCATAGACACTCTTTATGGCTTTTGTAATCTCCCTGAGCATCCTGTCTTTGTTCTCAACCAAAGGGCACATGTAGGTCGAGTACACGCCCGCGAAAGGTTGGTAATTACTGTCCTCAAGCTTGGAGCTGGAACGCACCGCCACTGGACTGTCAACTGTGGCCACAAAGGCGCGGAGATTCCCCAGCAAGTCAGCAGGGAGTATCGACGCCACGAACTCAGAAAGGATTTCGTCGTCAGACAGCTCAGAATCAATCACATGCTGCAAGCCGTTCTCAAGGATGAACCTGTCGAACCACTCCGTGGTCACCACAATGGTGCGGGGAATGGTTATCCTCATGTCAGGGTATTTGTCCGACAGGGAATACTTCATGACAAGATGGTTGAGAAAGGCCAAACCCCTGGCTTTGCCGCCAAGAGAACCATCTCCCATTCTCGCGAACCAGAAATAGTCCTGATATGTGTCTTCCTTGAAATCCGCTATGACACCCTGCCCGATCATCTGGTGATACCTGTGGATTTGTTCCAGCAGGAACTGTCGGAACAACTCAGGGTCGGTGTGATGCTCAGCCTTGAATGTCTCCGCCAGATTGAACAGGCCACGGGCATACAACCACTTGGAGAACATGTTCCTGGAAGTGTTGCTCACGAGCACCTGGTCAGGAATCTCGCCGATAATGTCCTCAAGCTCAGTCAGGCTAGACGCCCGTCCGCACTCGTTGCCTTCGGCATCTTTGAAAACAAAGTCACCGAAGCCGAACTCTTCTTTCATGTAGTCTCCAAGCTGCATGAAAAGTGTCCTTGAGTACTTCTTCAGGAAACCGACTCCAAGTTCCTCAGCCACTTTTGCTATGCTCCCTTGGGATGACTGCAGCAGGACCGGCATCAGCGGGTCATATTCCTTGATAATCCTCACAAGGTCAAGGCCGGCGTCAAGCTTTTCCGACTTGCTGCTGTCGCCCTTATGGATAACCATTCCGACATCCGAGATGACCCCCATTAGGTTCTCCTTATACTTCTCGAAATACGCCAACGCGTCCTCATAGCAGGTGGCCAAGAGGATCTTAGGTCTGGAACGTTTGCGGTATTTCTTCTGGTCGTCATTGAGGAACTCGGTGAGAAACTCGCGGCTTTGTGTGATCAGAAGTTTATATAATTCAGGCAGATAGGTCGAATAGTAACGGACGGAGTCCTCCACCAGCAAAATGGCTCTTACCCCGACGTCGAACACATCATTCTCGGCATTGACCGAATCCTCGATCAGTTTCACAATGGCGAGAATGAGGTCGGCATTGCCCAGCCAGCTGAAGACGAAATCTATTCCCGAACGGTCATTCTCGAATATCCTCTGACGGACGGACTTTGAATAATGGATGAGCATTATGAACGGGATCTTGGAGCCGTCCCGCCGCAACTGAGCCGCGAAAGAGAACACCTCCTTGTCCCGGTCGTTGTACATGCATATGATCATGTCAATCTCCGAGTCAGCCTCGAGAATTCTACCGGCCTCGTCGGATGAGTTTGCCCAGATGAAAGTCGGGGGATTACTCAGGTTCAGTTCCCTGTATTCGCTCACGATCTGACTCTCGATCCTACCGTCCTCCTCTAGCGTGAAAGCGTCGTAGTTGCTGCATATCATCAGGATCCTCCTGATCCTCGATCGCATCAATGATTCTTCGTTCATGACTCAGGCTTTGGAAATCAAACGTCTGCGAAATTCCGCCACTGTCACGGCTGTGGCAACCGCCGCATTCAAGGACTCTGACCCGGGATCATCGGGCGGATATGGAGGGATATAGAGCCTCTCATTTATGGTTCCCGCCACCTCTTTTGAAATCCCGTTGGACTCATTACCTATGACAATCAATGACTTAGTCAACTCGCCAGTGTTCAGTTCCTTTTTGTAGATGTCCATCCCGTCGAGGAAAGTGCCATAAGCGTCTCCGCCAGAAAGGGTGAAGAAACGGCATAACCTCGATATGTCACAATAATGGAATTTGACTCTGAATATGGCACCCATCGTGGCCTGAACAACCTTTGGATTGAACACATCCACCGTGTCCATCGATGCGAAGACGGCCTCAATACCGAACCAGTCGGCAATTCTTAGAATGGTTCCTAAATTACCTGGATCACGGATCCCGTCAAGCGCGAGGAATAACCCGTTCTCCGGCAGTGAGAAATATGCTAAATCCTTGATAACCAGATCGGCAGGTTTGCGGATGACAGCAAGGGCAGGGGATGGGGTAGTGAGCAAGGTCATCCGGGACATGGCGTGAAACCCGATCTCGGAAGTCTTGTAAACCCTGAATACATCGAAAGAGGATCGGGAAGCCTCCTCGACCAGTTTCTCGCCTTCCACCACAAACATGCCCTCAGCGTCCCTGAATTTTTTCTGTTCAAGGGACTTGACAAACTTTATCTCGTTATTGGAAACAGGAACGCTCATAAATCAGTGACCAGATGATGAACAAATATATTAATATTCTTTTTATTTTTGTAGAACCATGATGCCAAAATCTCCGAAAGCTTTTCTGATCCTCCTTCTCGCCGCCGCGCTGCTCTATTCATGCAGCACGACCAGGTCGCTTGAAGACGGGCAGTACAGGCTGGCAGGCACCAAGGTAGAGATGGAAGGGGACAAGAAGCTCTCGCCCAGGGAATTCGAGAAGTATGTCCAGCAGAAATCAAACAGCTATCTCATTTTCGGATGGAACCCTTTCCTGAACCTCTACAACCTCTCCGGTCGGGACACCAGCCGTTTCGGGAACCGCATACTACGGAAGATAGGTGTCGCTCCGGTAGTCTATGAACCCGCCGCTGTTGATGCCTCGGTAACAAACATCAAGAGACATCTCGAGTATCTGGGGTATTACAATTCAAAGGTCGGCAGTTCAGTTAATTATGATGGCCGGAAGGTTAAGGTTCTTTACACTGTCGAACCCGGGAAACAGTATAAGATAGGCAAACTGGAGTATTCGATACCGGCAGGGGAGTTCAGCGATGATTTCTTCGCCGACACCCTCAATGTCACGATCAAACCCGGGGATTACCTCGCTGAATCGAATCTGGAAGAAGAGACCGTACGTTCCGCCGAATGGATGAGACGCAACGGCTGGTTCGGTTTCAACAAGAACTACTATTCATTTGAGGCTGACACTCTTGCCAAGAAGGACACGGCTGACCTCGTGATGTTCATTAAAGAATACACCAGGAACCAATCACCCGAGACCGCCCAGCCATTCCATAAATACTCTTTCGGGGATGTCACTGTCTCATGGGATAAAGAGTTACGGTTCAGTGAGCGTGTTATCAAGGACATGAACACCATCCGCCCCGGTTCCTTGTATGATGAGAGGGAAGTGAGGAACACCTATTCCCGACTGTCTGCTCTCAAGGTTTTCAGCGGTGTCAACATCGAGCTCGATCCAAGGGACAGCTCCGACGTGGTTGATTGCTCCATCAACCTCACCCCTTCCCGGATCCAAGGTTTCAAAGTGAACTATGAGGCCTCCACCAATTCCAGTGGACTCATAGGTAATTCCCCTCAAATCAGCTACTTCCATAAGAATATATTCCATGGTGGCCAGTGGCTGAACCTCAGTTTCCTCGGCAATTTCCAGTTCATGTGGGATAACAGGAGCATCCAATCCAATGAGTTCGGAGCCTCTGTGGGTTTGAGCTTCCCTGAGTCTCTCGGACTTCCTAATTCCCTTTTTACCGGTCCCAATGTGCCAAGGACTGAGATCAAGGCTTCGTACACCTTCCAGGACCGTCCGGAGTATTCGAGAACCATGATCTCCGCCTCATTAGGTTACGCCGGATCGCTTTCCAGGGGCAGGTTCCTTTACCAGATTTACCCCATACAGTCCAAGATAGTCCGTCTCCATGACATGGACCCGGATTTCCATCGGCAATACAGCGGCAACCAGTTCCTGTTTAATGCCTACATGGACCATTTTGACGTCGGATCAGGTGGCATGGTGTACTATTCCACATCCTCAGACATCAACCCCAAAGTCTCTTACAAGTACATCCGTTTCCAACTTGACGCATCCGGAAACGTACTCAGCCTGTTCAATCGTTGGATGGAGGAAGACAGGAGAGGGAAGAGGAAGATCTGGGGAATACCATATTCCCAATATGTGCGCTCTGAACTCACCCTCGGCCACACGATTTTCCTCGGAAGGGACAACAACCAAGCCTTGGCTTTCAGGCTCTTGGGCGGCTACAGCCTCGCCTACGGCAACTCATTCACAGTGCCTCTCGAAAAGCAATTCTATTGCGGTGGGGCCAGCAGCATGAGAGGATGGCAAGTGCGAACCCTGGGACCTGGACGTTCAAAGATGGCAGAGGCGATGATCATCCCCAGTCAGACCGGAGACATAAAGCTTGAGGCAAATGCCGAGTACAGGTTTCCTATGTTCTGGAAACTGTCCGGAGCACTATTTGCGGATGTCGGAAACATCTGGTATTCAACCGATTGGGGAGACGAAGGCTACATAGGCCACGATTTTCTCAAGAGCATAGCCGCAGACTGGGGGCTTGGTGTCAGGGTTGACCTTTCCTTCTTGGTCCTGCGTGTTGACATGGGTGTCAAGCTCTACGATCCCACCATCGAGACCGGAGGCTGGTTCAGCCCTTCGGATTGGAAGCGCAAGGATTCATTCGCGCTCCATTTCGGTGTAGGCTATCCGTTCTAGTCCAGCCTCTTAAGGGCACAGACGTTCTCCACATGCTGTGTGTGGGGGAACATATCGACTGGCTGTACAGCTGTGATCTCATATTTCTCACATAGGATCGCCAAATCTCTAGCCTGTGAGGCGGGATTGCAACTGACATAGACAATCCGGGCAGGGGAGGCATCGAGTATCACCTTAGCGACATCAGGATGAATACCCGCTCTCGGGGGATCAAGAATGATCACATCAGGTTGTCCGTGCTCACTGATGAACTTGGAATTCAGCACGTCTTTCATGTCTCCGGCAAAGAACTCACAATTAGTTATCCCATTCGCAGCGGCATTGGCCTTCGCATCCTCTATGGCTTCTGGAACATATTCGATACCAATTACTTTGGAAGCTTTCCTCGAGACAAATTGAGCGATGGTTCCGGTGCCGGTGTAGAGATCATAGACAATCTCATCTCCAGTCAACTCGGCGAACTCCCTCGCGACGGTGTAAAGCTTCAGAGCCTGGCCGGAATTGGTCTGGTAAAAGGACTTGGCACCAATCCTGAAGGTCAGCCCTTCCATCGTCTCCCGGATAGTCTCCTGTCCCTTGTAAAGAATGCAATCCTGATCGCCGATTGAGTCGTTTAACTTCTTGTTAATTACGTAATAAAGCGATGTTATTTGCGGAAAAGCTTCAGCAACGGCATCGAGCATGGCCTCACGCGTTTTCTGGTTCTCATAGAAGAAACACAGGATAACCATCAGGTCGCCGGTGTCCGTGGTGCGGATAAACATGTTCCTTATGAAACCCTTATTCTCCCGTATGTCGAAGAACTCGAGACCATGCTCGACCGCATATTTCTTACAGAAAAGCCGGATGTCGTTGGAAGGATCTTTCTGAAGATAACAGTGCTTGATGTCCAGGACTTTGTCGAATAGTTTACCGACATGGAAACCAAGGCCAAGTCGATCCTCAGGAGCCACAGAATCCGGATCCACGCCCCATTCGAACCACCTTTTACTGGAATATGTGAATTCAAGTTTATTACGATAATAAATCGTTTTATCAGAGGGGAGTGTCGGACGAATCTCCGGCACTTTCAGATGCCCAAGTCTAACTAATTGGTCTTCAACCTGTTGTCTTTTGGCCTCGAGCTGCAGGGAATAGGGCAGAGGTTGCCATTTGCAACCACCGCAAGTCCCGAAATGCTCGCAAAAAGGCTCGATCCGGTCTGGAGAAGGCTTGACAATCTTGGAGACGAATCCTTCGTAATAATTATGATGTTTACGTGTCAAACGGATATTCACAACATCACCAGGAACAGCGAACGGAACAAAAACCACAGCGCCGTCCCAATGAGTCAAAGCTTTACCTTCAGCGGCGCAAGCCTCGATCGTGACATTCTCCAATGTTATGTCCACTTTTTTTCTAGACATGGGCAGGGTAGCGTCAAGCTACGTTTAAGTTAACATAATATAAATTGTATAACAAATAGGCTACAGCAGGGAAGCCAGAGCGTCAGCGTCGAATTTGGCTTCACTGTAGCCTTGTTTGAAAGTCGTTCCTGGTGCGAGAATTTCGAATCCGGCTGACGCGGCCATCTCATCAAGCAATTTCACACTGGCCGCTGCCCATGTGAACGATCCGAACGACAAGAACTTATGTCCTTTAACCGCTCTATCGCAAACGCCTTCCATAAGTTGCCTTACAGGTGGGAAAATTCCATTATTATAGGTCGGCGATCCAAGGATCAGCGTGTCGTACTTGAATACATCCCGCAGCGCGAATGAATAATTCTCTTTAGTCAAATCGTGTATCCTGCAAGAGATTCCGCGATTCTCAATGGATTTCGCCAACGCCTCAGCGGCTTTCTTGGTATTGCCGTACATCGATCCGAACGCCAAACAGACACCATGGTCAGCCTCATAACGGCTCAACTTATCATACAAGGCGATCACATCGGCGATGGAGTTCTCCCAAACAGGTCCGTGAGTCGAGCATATACGCTTGATTTCCAATCCGTTAAGCTTTTTAAGTGCAGCCTGGACCGGGGCTCCATATTTGCCGACAATGCTTGCGTAATATCGGGTCATTTCGTCCTTGAAAGCATCAAAAGTGCCTGATTCAGCGTCAGTTACACACTCAGGAACAGCCTTGAACGTGCCAAAGGCATCGCCGCTGAACAGTGTTTTCTCTTCGCCGCACCAAGAAACCATGGTTTCCGGCCAGTGTACCATCGGCACCATGAAAAACTGCAGATTTACCGCTCCTAAAGGCAGCGACTCCCCTTCTTTCACGACCTTAATCCCCTCTGTGATACCATAATAGCCCTCTATCATCGCAGCGGCTTTCGCATTGGTGACTATCTCACAACCAGGATATTCCTTTCTGATCATCGCCTGCAGGGCGCTGTGATCCGGCTCCATGTGGTTCACAACCAGGTAATCAACCGGCCTGTCACCAATCTCCGCTTTAATGTTCGCGATAAGCTTGTCACCAAAGTCAGCGGCCGCGGTATCTACCAGCGCCACCTTCTCGTCAACAACGAGATATGAATTATAACTGACACCATAAGGTATCGGCCATTGTCTCTCAAAAAGGTCGGTGGACATGTCGTTCACACCGACATACCGTATTCTTTCAGATAGTCTCATACCATGTCTTTATCTAAGGGACACAAATTTACGAAACTTATTCCGCTTTTTGCTAAATTTGTGTCGAAGCTAGCCCTCAAATACAAGAATAGGGTTACTAACAAAAAAGTTACAAAGGTTTACTTTTTTGTTTTATTAATTAAAAAACAAATAGTTATCTATATAATATGCTTGATGACCAAATAACGGCTCAAAGCTCTATGCTCCCTCCCCTTCCGGAGAGAATGAGGCCTGTCAGCCTCTCTGATTATGTCGGGCAAAGGCATTTGGTAGGCGAAGGTTGCATCCTCAGGAACATGATATCGAGCGGCAACCTGAGTTCTTTCATCCTTTGGGGACCTCCCGGAGTCGGCAAGACAACTTTGGCTGGAATCATCGCGGCCTCGCTCAAGCGGGACTTCTACACTCTCTCTGCGGTCAGCGCCGGTGTCAAGGACGTCCGGGATGTCATTGACCGGGCTAAAGGGCGTTCGGTTTTCTCCCAAGGCGCTTCTCCGATCTTATTCATCGACGAGATCCACCGTTTCAGCAAGTCCCAGCAAGATGCCCTTCTCGGTGCGGTTGAGAATGGGACAATAGTCTTGATCGGAGCCACGACTGAGAACCCATCCTTCGAGGTGATCACTCCCCTTCTGTCACGTTGTCAAGTCTTTGTGCTGAAATCCCTCGAGGTAGAGGACCTTCAGACACTCTTGGATCGTGCCCTTACTACAGATGTGCTGCTGAAAGAGAAAGACATTGAGGTCAAAGAGACGGAGGCTCTTTTCCGTCATAGCGGCGGTGACGCACGGAAGTTATTGAATATCTTAGAGATAGTTGTTGACTCTTTTGCTGGCAAAGGTGGCAAAATCATCATCGACAACAAGACTGTAACTGATTGCATACAGGAAAACCTGGCGATTTACGACAAAGACGGTGAGATGCACTATGACATCATTTCCGCATTCATCAAGTCGATCAGGGGTTCAGATCCCAATGCTGCCATCTACTATCTGGCCAGGATGCTCGATGGTGGTGAGGACCCTTTGTTTATAGCGCGTCGCCTCTGCCTGTCCGCATCTGAGGATGTCGGTCTGGCCAATCCAAACGCGTTGCTTTTAGCAAACGCTTGTTTCCAGGTTGTGCATCAGATCGGTATGCCTGAGGCCCGGATTCCTTTGGCTGAGGTGACGGTCTATCTGGCCAGCTCTCCGAAGAGCAATGCTTCGTATTTGGCTGTTGAGAAGGCACTTGCGAAGGTCAAGGAAGACAGGACCAAGGCGGTTCCGCTTTATTTGAGGAATGCCCCGACTAAGCTGATGGAAGATTTGGGCTATTCTGATGGTTACAAATATGCCCACGACTACCCGGGCCACTTTGTCGACCTTGAGTTCATGCCTAAAGGCCTCGAAGGCACGGTCTTCTACGAACCGGCCCCGAATCCGCACGAAGACCGTCTCAAAGCCTATCTTCGTTCCTGCTGGCCAAAATACTATTTATAATCGTCAGAACAGGCGGTCGACGGAGGCGATGACTTCTTCGGCGGAGAGGTCGGGGCTGAGGATCAGGTCGGGCTTCTTGAG
>JAEEGF011694040.1_pt1 | contig 38526 bp, 35 predicted proteins | sample 9134171 | NCBI WGS metagenome assembly JAEEGF01 (sample SAMN16246542, study PRJNA631951) | gut metagenome | biome: gut microbiome; feature: rumen; material: AP-attached | host: Bos | place: Iran: Karaj | collected 2018-10 | reverse complement strand
ATAAAGCTTGTAATACTCGTCGGCGTTTTTGATGGCGTTTCTGATATCCTGAACGCCTGTCAGGACTGCGTTTAATGTAATGAAATTTGAAGAAGTGTGATTTGCGATAACGCGGGCAAGGGTTGTTTTTCCCGAGCCCGGCGGACCGTAAAAAATGACGGAAGTTAACTGGTCTGCACTGATAGCGCGGCGCAGAAGACGGCCCTTTCCCACAATGTGGTCCTGACCGATGTATTCATCAAGGTTGCGGGGGCGCATCCTGGAAGCGAGAGGTTCTTTTCGATGTGCAGTGTCAAACAGATCTGGCATTATTCTCGGTTCCAGCTGGCACGGCCAGGGTAGAACGCCCACATGCCCACGTTCTGGAAGGTTGCAGATGTGTTTGATGATGAGTCTTCAAAGTCCATGCTTGCGTACAGGTCAGATTCTTCAAGCGCTAATGACGGATCAAGAACCAGTGTCTGCCATACCTGATAGTATGAAGAAAGGGCAGAGGCTGCGTTTGACGAGAATGTGCCTGTTGAATTCGACGGAATGTAGTATCTGAGGCTTGCGTCTGTTGTTGTTGCGTCCAGGATGACGTTTTTGATTCCTTCTGATGTTCCCACGAGGATTTTGTCCTGTGCATAGGAAAGTGAGTAAATTGTTCCAAGATCAGGATCTACAGAAACCCAGTCGCTGCTTCCTGTGTAAAGATATTTGATTGAATCGCTGCTTCCGGTGTAAATGCAGGTTGCGTCTGTTGAACTTGTTTCATTGCTTGTCATGGAATAATTGTCGCTGAAGTAGTAAACGCCGTCCAGAAGTGCAACTGACTGGCTGCTTGTTCCCAGGTTTACATAAGTTGAATCTTCAGTAATCACTGTTGCTTTACCTGCCTGGAGTCTGTAAACAAGACCTGCATAGTTTAAGAATGCGGCGCGGTTTGCGGCTTTTGGAGAGTTTGTTCCAAATACTTTTGTGATTGAACCTGTATATGTGAGGGTTGAAATATCTGTTCCGTCTTCGAGTTTTACAGTATTCCAGGTTTTACCGTCGTCGTCGCTGTAATAAATTGAATATGACTTCGGTTCGTTTTCGCCGTCGTCTTCAACTGTTTCAATTTTAAGGCTTGTAAGGTAAAGGTATGAGTCGCTTGCGCTTATGATTCCTGTGATAAGTCCTGAGGGTTTGTTTACAGACTTCCACTGGCCGCCGTATAATCCTGTGACAGATGAATTTTCTTTTACGTCCTTTCGTTTGATTGTTCCGAGACTTGTGTAAAGGTATTCACTGCCGTCAGTGCCTGAATGGCGTGTGATACAGAAAACGTCTCCGGAAACCTGGGCGTCCGTGAGTTTTACTTCCGTACGGATTGTGTCAAAAATTACTCCGCTGCATGAGCAGAAAAGTGCTGCACAGGCAAGCACTGCGATTTTAGTTATTGAATTCAAATACTTTTTCATCTGTGTATATCCTAGAAGTGGTATCGGGCTGAAATCATTGCTGAAGAGAACAGACCGTAATCGTTTTTGCTCGGGTCATCATACCATTGCGGCATGTACATAAAGTCGTAGCGTACTCCAAAAGACCAGCTTGGAGTTGCCCTGTAGAATACACCTGCCTGCGGCTTAAGCACGAGGCCAGGGAAGTATGTGCGGTTAAGATAACTTTCTGAAGCAACGCCGACTCCCATTGTGAGCGGGAATTCAAAACGTTTGAAATTCGGCTGGAATGTTGCGCTCAAAACAAATGGAACGTAAGTAAAAATGTTTTCGCCGAGTGTAGGGTTGTAACCGAATGTTACATCGATTCCAAGATCAAACCATGATGTCAAAAAACGGTGGTAACCCAGAGTTCCAGCACCGCCTGTCTGCATCTGGCCCGAACGGAATAAAGGAAAGCTTCCTCCAAAGTTCATCGGGAATGTAACCATAAGACCGATGTTGATGTACTGGTCGCCCGGTTCATTCAATGTATAGTTTACTGCAAATTTGTCGTCATTTTCTTCCGGTTCTTCCTGACAGAAAGCTGCTGCGCCCAAAGTTAACAATGCGCAGACGAGAGCAAGGGACTTTTTCATTGATTCCTCTTTTGTTTTTTAGAGATTCTCATTATTATTAAAACAATGTAGTATATTGAATCATGATTTTACCTTTTTGAGGGTATAAATTCAATATAAACGGCACTTCCACCACACTGCAGTGGGAAGGGCTTTATCTAAACAACAAGTTAGTTTGCCTGAAGGTTACACGGGCAGAATATTAAAATTATGAGGTATACAGATGAGTGCTCAAATTATTGACGGAAAGCAGATTGCGCTTGATGTTCGCGCAGGTGTTGCAGAAAAAGTAGCTGCATTAAAAGCAAAGGGAATTACACCTTGTCTTGCTGTAATTCTTGTAGGCCAGAATCCTGCCAGTGTTTCTTATGTTACAGGAAAAAGAAAGGCCCTTGCCGAAGCCGGCATGCTTGACCGCAGCGAAGAACTTCCGGAATCAACTTCAGAAGAAGAACTGCTCGCTTTAATCGACAAATTGAATAAGGACGACAGCGTTCACGGAATTCTTGTTCAGCTTCCTCTTCCAAAGCACATCAACGAAGACAAGGTCATTATGGCAATCAGCCCGGACAAGGACGTTGACGGATTCCACCCGGTAAATGTCGGAAACCTCGTAATCGGCAAAAAAGCATTCCTTCCGTGTACACCGCACGGAATCATTGTTCTCCTTGAACGCATGGGCGTTGAAACAAGCGGAAAGCACGCCGTTGTAATCGGCCGTTCAAACATTGTCGGAAAACCTGTTTCAATCCTCCTCTGCCGCAAAGAAACAAACTGTACTGTAACTATCTGCCACACAGGAACAAAAAACATGGCAGAAATCACACGCCAGGCAGACATCATCGTTGCAGCCAGCGGTCATCCACACACAGTAACTGCTGACATGGTAAAAGACGGCGCTGTTGTAATCGATGTCGGCGTAAACCGCATTCCTGACGCAAGCAAAAAGAGCGGCTTCCGCTTGATCGGCGACTGTGACTTTGACGAAATCAAGGAAAAAGCTTCGTTCATCACACCGGTTCCGGGCGGCGTCGGCCCAATGACAATCGCAATGCTGATGTATAACACATTGGAAGCTGCGGAAAACACCGTAAAATAAATGCTTAAATGTTGAGTTTTTCAAATTATCTATAAATCAAATCTGCCTCTCAGCGAGAGCACGTCAACAAACCTCGCGGTGAGCAAAGCTCAGGCGAGTTTGTGCCGTAACCTCGCTTACGGCAGACTTGGACTTACTGATATGTGAAAAACTCAAAACTTGACATATACCTACGTTTTGCAAACACTTGTGAAAGTATTAAATACTTGGCAAAAGTGGTAAAAAGTTTTAACCTGACACTGCGCAGTTTATGAGACCTCATAATTCTCCTGCGCGTTATAAATTAAAATTCTTATGGAGGCGGTGACACGGATCACCATTTTATCTATGGCAAAAAGCCTTTCAAAAATTTCTTCCACAATCAGCGGATTCTTTGCTGATTACAAAATCCTTCTTAGAAGTATTCCTTCTTTAACAGTTACAGTTTTTGTACTGTCGGTTGTTTGCGCAAATCTTATGGCAAACAAAGAACTCATCAACTACAAATTTGTTGCGCTCGACTGCGGCTTTGCATTCAGCTGGATTATGTTTTTGTGCATGGACGTAATTTGTAAGCGCTGGGGACCAAAGGCAAGCGTTAAGATTTCTCTTCTCGCACTTTTCATCAACCTCTGCGTCTGCCTTTCGTTCTGGGCTTTGACAAAGGCTCCGGGCAACTGGGGTGAATTCTACACAACCGAAAATCAGAGCGTTAACGATGCTCTCAATTCAACCTTTGGCGGAGCGTGGTACGTCGTTCTAGGCTCAGCACTTGCGTTTATCATGTCTTCTGTCGTAAATGCCGTTTTGAACAGCGCCATCGGTTCAATCTTTAAGAAAAATAATTTTGGTGTGTTTGCCCTGCGCTCATACGTTTCTACAATCATAGCGCAGTTTGTGGACAACATGATTTTTGCAACCGTAGTTTCAAAGTTTTTCTTTGGCTGGACATGGACCCAGGTTCTGGTGTGCTCCTGTATCGGAGCCGTCTGCGAACTTTTGGGCGAAGTCTTCTTCTCAGGTTTTGGCTACAGGGTAGTCTGCCAGTGGGAAAAAGAAAATGTCGGAAGTGCATATTTTGACTATCAGGACAAATTGAATTCAACAGGGCGCGAATGAACATTTTAATTACCGGAACATCCAGTGGCATCGGAAAAGCCTGTGCCCTTAAATTCCTGAATCAAAAGCATAAAGTCTGGGGCCTTGATATTCAAAAGGCATCGATTGAACATCCGGATTATACTCATATTGAATGCGACATTTCTGACGCAAAAGCACTTCCTGAGCTGCCTGCAATGGAAATAATCATCAATAACGCGGGCGTTCAGAGCGCAACAAATGAAGTGTGCTTAAAGGACATAAATGTCAACTTAATCGGAAGCATGAATGTGACCAACAAGTATGCATTTAATCCAAGTATAAAATCAGTTCTGTTCAATTCGTCGGCGTCTGCCCTGACCGGAAATGAATTTGCTTCTTACGCTGCAAGTAAGGCAGGACTGATTGGCTTTATGAAAAACGTTGCGATTCGACTTGCAAATGATTTTAAGGCGACTTCCAATGCAATCTGTTTTGGCGGTGTAAGTACTGAACTCAACGAACCGGTAATGAAAAACCCTAAGCTCTGGAACAAAATCATGGACGTGACTCCGCTCAAAAAATGGTGCTCAGTTGATGAGGCCGCTGAGTGGTGCTATTTTCTGACGGTCACAAACACATTTTGTACAGGGCAGGCAATCGAGGTTTCCGGCGGGGAGAGAAACTGCGCCGACCTCTTTGTCTGGGAAAACTGAAATTTTTTGATTTTTTGATAGGGTTGAACGCAGAGTTGTGTTATTATTGAATTAATACTCTCTTTTTATTAAGGACAGAAATATGAAAAAGACAATTTGCGGATTTTTACTTGGTTTAATTTGCCTGTGCGCGGGTTTTTCAGAGAATTTAAAATTCAAGGTTCAGGGACCGGAGCGCAGTTACAATCAGATTCAGGTTATTAATCAGACAAAATACAGCAACTTTGACTGCAATGTTTACCTTTTACAGAATAAAGACGGCAAGGACATAATCAAGGAAAACCTCGGCTTTCTTCACCTCAAGGGAAAGAACGACACCTGTTCAAACCGGACTTCGGTTAAAAAGGGCAGCCTGATCGGAATTTCTCTTTCCAACGGCGCCGATGATGTAAGCTATGTTCTATCGTACGAAGATTTTCCTTTCTTTGACATCGTTCAGATTTATCTGATAGACGCCGACTCAGCCGCAAACAAAATGAAAGAGGTCGGCCAGGAATTTTAGCGCGGGGCGCTAACTACAGATGTTTAAGAGAAGCCTTGACGATAGAAAATGAATGTAATACAATGTATTACACAAGGAGGCGTATATGACTAATTCAGCAGTAATTAATTTCAGATCGAATCCTCAGACTAAAATCAGAGTAGAACGCCTGGCAAAAATGACCAAACGTCCTGCATCATTTTATTATAATTATCTTCTTGATGAATACCTTGATGATCTTGAAGATATTTTTCTGGCAGAAGAAGTTGTTAAGAATATCAGAAGCGGAAAAGAAAAAACATACACACTTGCCGAAGTAGAATCTGAACTTGGATTATGAAAGTAATATTTTCAGAAACAGCATTAAAAACCTTAAAAAAAGTTGACGGAAGTGTTCGCAGGCAGATTGTAAAATATGTACATGAACTTGAAGAGCTGGAAGATCCCCGTTCACGAGGAAAAGGACTTTCGAGTAATCTTGCCGGCTTGTGGCGTTACCGCGTCGGAGACTGGCGTCTTATATGTGAGATAATAGATGACAAGCTGATAATAACACTTCTTCGCATAGGACACAGAAGCGAAGTCTATGATTAATAATACAAGCCGGGCTGACCGTTCAAAACTGGTCATGCCCGGTTTTTCTTTTTTCAGGATGCACAAATTATCCTTATTCCCCGCGTATTGTCAGTGCGCGGGCTGTGTTGTAGGCCTTTTTTAAGCCGACAGAAAACAAAACCGGAAAGAGGGCGTTGTACATCTTAAAGGATTTTTTGCCGCCCCGTGCATACCAGGCGCACTTTGTCTGTTCCCAGATTTTAAAGACGAGGGGAATCATGCACAAAAACAGCGCAATAATGTGACTGAACTTTGGCTTTTTATCTACGGGCAGGACTTTTCTGACTGCACATTCAATTTTTTCCATTGCGCGCCTTAATTCAATCTGTGTGGTGGTGTTGAATAAAAGGCTTGCGGTCAAAATCATGCTTGCAAGCCGTAAAATCATAACTGTCGTATCAAGTGACTGCTTTTTTAATAATTGAACCTGATCTTTCTGCCCTGCAATAACATTGATTCCAATATTCATAAAAAAAAGAACATACAGAATCAGCGCAAAAAACAAAACAGGCTTTAAGTCTGCACATATTTTTTTTACCGGAAACTTTGCCAGAAGCGCGGTACTAAATTGAACTGCAACAAGACCCGTAAGAATTTTCCAGTCCAGCACAATTACAAGTATGCTTAAGAGCGGAACGAGAAAAAGTTTGATGAGGGGATTCATTTTATGCAGAAAAGACGTTCCGCTCATGTAGCTGAACGCGGTCATGTTCTTCATCTTTTTACTTCCAGATTAAGTCGTTCAAATTGTCGTAGCGTGCGAGGGGATTACGGATGTTCCAGGCGGAAAGATTCTGCTTTAAGCCCTCGGATGGAGTTCCGTCAAAAACTTTTTTTCCCTGGAAAAGCACGATAAAGTGGTCGGCCAGGCCCAGGCATTTTTCAAGTTCGTGGGTTACGATGATTACAGTTTTATTGTGGGCCTTTAAGGATTCAATAAGTGAATTAACCTGTTTTACTCCGCCGTAATCAAGGTTTGCGTACGGTTCATCAAGAATTATGACCGGAGTCTGCATTGCAAGCATGCACGCAATTGCAAGGCGTCTTTTCTGCCCGCCTGACAGAAAGTGTGTTGCTTCATTTTTTTTGTCCAGAAGACCTGTAAAAGAAAGTGCGTCCTGAACCGACTGATTCAACTTGTCGGGAGAAAAGCCTAAGTTTTTTGGGCCAAACTCAACATCTTCCAGGACAGTCTCCCCAAGAATTTGGGTTTCTGCTTCCTGAAAAACAAGTCCAACCCTGCCAAAGCCTGTAACGGTTCCGCTGTCGGCCTTTTCGAGCCCTGCAATTATGGAAGTTAGGACCGTTTTTCCGGAGCCGTTTTCGCCGCTGATAACAACGCACTCACCCTCGTTAATAGTGAGGCTGACATCGAGGAGTGCGTTTTTTGTGCTGTCAAAGCCTTCAAAAGACTTGGAAAGGTTTTTGACCTGTATTGAATTCATAACTTTGTGCTTTTAGTCTGTGTTTTTATCTGTTGAATGAAGATATTGTGCAACAACAGGTCTGAGTTTAAGGGAAAGTGGAATCATAATCAACATTTTGATTACATCTCCCGGCAAAAAAGGAAGCACTGCCGCGCCCATTGTGTATGCAAATGCAGTTTTATCCTGCGGCACTTTGCCTGCTCCTGCTGCCCACATTGCAAATCTGATAATTCCAGGAATGTAGAGAATTATCGTTCCTGCAATAAAAGCAATGCAGACACGGATTACCGTTTTTTTACTGAGTTTTTTTTCTGAGACAGAGGGCTTTCCAGCAATAAGTCCTGCGGTAACAGCTCCGAGAAAGTAGCCGATGATAAATCCGCCTGTTGGTCCAAAAAGAGCTGCAAGTCCGCCAGAACCGCCTGAAAAAACAGGAAGCCCGATGGCTCCCGCAATGACAAAAAGAAGGGTAGGAGATGCTCCGTAAATGCCGCCGAGAACGACAGCACTTAAGATGCACAACATATTCTGCAGAACAATCGGAATAACTCCTACCGGAATTTTCATAAAGCAGCCGATGCAGATAATTGCTGCAAACAGGGCTGTAAAAGTGGTTTTTAAAAGGTTTCTATTCATGATAAGTGGAATATAGCAGATTTAATTCAAATTGTAAACTTAAAAATTGTAATTTAAGTTTACAATTAAAAAGTTATAAAAGAAGATGTGACAACAAAAAATTCCTGAAAAAAAATGACTTTTTCGGGGCGTTAATGTGATATAATTATATCCGGAATTTGCTGATAAAAATTCATGGAGATTATATGTTCAAATCGCTCAAAACTGCCTTCATAGCATTCTTTGCCCTGTTTATTTTTGTTTCCTTTGTAATTCTTATTTTAGTTTCTACAAGAACCGTTCAGAACGTTGCCGTTATGTTTGCAGCGTCTCAGGGTAACCCTGTCGTAGCCAACGTAATCGAGTACATCGACGGGGACGAATTTGAAGGCTTTTTGAAAGGCGATATGACTGCAGAAAACCCGTATTACGAAGAAACCCGCACCTGGATGCTGGACTTAAAAAAACGCTGCGGGGCGGCTTATCTTTACACAATGGCCCGCTACAGGGACGGCACTTATCACTACATCATTGACGGCAGTGCAGAGCCGGATGACAGCGATAATTTCTCTGAACTTGGCGCAGAAGAAGATTTGTCTTCCTGGGGCATGGAGATTTATCAGGCCTTTGAAAACGGCAGCCGCATCAACACCCGTTTTGAAAAGCAGGAAGGCTGGGGCTGGATGATTTCAACTTATGAGGGAATCAAAAATTCCCGGGGAGAAGTAGTTGCTGTCGTTGGATGTGACTTTGGCGTAAACGATTTGATGAAGGTTCTTCGCGGACAGATTTTTAAACTTGCACTGTTCGGAACGCTTTTCATCGGTTTTGGAATTCTGCTCGTCTTTATCTTTACGACAAAAATATTCGGTTCAGTTAAAAACATTTCAGAGCAGATGGAGCAGATTTCAAACGGAACAGCCGATCTGACACAGCGTATTCCGGAAACAGGCGGTACAGAAATCAAAACTCTTGCCCGCAGCTGTAACAAGGTTATCGGAAGCATGGGCGAACTTGTAAAGAACCTTCAGGAACAGAGCGGCTTCCTTACACAGGCCTGTGCAGTTCTTGGGGAGAGCATGAACGCCCACATTGAACAGCTGGACCGTGCAGTGCAGAAGGTAAACGACATCGATACAAGTTCAACAGAGCAGACAAATGTAATCGGTTCAATCAGTGCAGGCGTAGATGTTGTAGAAAATGAATTGAAAACTATTGAACAGAAAATCCACGATCAGGGCGGTGCAATTCAGCAGTCGTCAACATCAATCGAACAGATTTCTTCCAATATCAACTCCGTAAACAACACCGTAGAAAAAATCTCCGGTGAATACGACAAACTTGTTGCAGAGTCAGAAAACGGTAAGGCAAAACAGGCCCTCGTAACCGAACAGGTTGCCCGTATTTCTGAACAGAGTGCAAGCCTTAACCTTGCAAACCAGGCAATTGCACAGATTGCTTCGCAGACAAACCTCCTCGCAATGAACGCCGCAATCGAAGCGGCTCACGCGGGCGAAGCCGGTGCAGGTTTTGCCGTAGTTGCCGACGAAATCCGTAAACTTGCAGAAACTTCTGCAAAACAGTCCGGCGAAATCAAAAAACTTTTGAGCAACGTAACAAGTTCAATTGCCGAAATCGGCGAGTCTTCTGCCGTTTCTGCCCAGTCGTTCCAGATTGTAGGAGAGCGCATTTCAGAAATGGACGGACTGATGAAAGAAATCTACAGCGGAATGAGCGAAGAACAGGCTGCCGCAAGAAGCATCCTCGAAACCATGCACATGTTGAATTCAACAACAGAATCCTTGACAGGCGCTTCACAGAAAATGCTCGGCGAAAGTTCAAAACTCTTTGACCGTATCAAGGACTTTAATCAGATGACACATCATGCCCGCGAACTTTCTGCAAACGTTTCTTTCTCAATGGCAGAAATGAAGAGCACTGCAAAGTCTGTAATTGATTCAAATATAAAGAATAACGACGCAGTTAATTCCCTTGTAGACATGATTAAAGGATTTACGGTATAAATCCTATTACCCTATTGACATAGTAGGTAATTCGCTGTATAAATAAATTATAGCCAGAAGAGAAGGCACCGCCGCAAACGCGGATTATCACAGGAGGAACTATGTCAAAAATTTATACCGCAGTTGACCAGCTTGTAGGTCACACACCTTTGATTGAATTTAAAAATATTGAAAAAGAACTTGGTCTCAAGGCAAAACTTGTTGCAAAACTCGAATATTTTAATCCGGCAGGTTCAGTAAAAGACCGCGTTGCAAGACAGATGCTTGATGACGCAGAAAAAGCAGGCAAATTGAATAAGGATTCGGTTATTATCGAACCTACATCGGGCAATACTGGAATCGGTCTTGCTTCTGTTGCAGCCGGACGAGGTTACCGTGTAATCATCGTTATGCCGGACACAATGTCTGTTGAACGCCGCCAGCTGATGAAGGCTTATGGCGCAGAACTCGTTTTGACAGAAGGCGCAAAAGGCATGAAGGGCGCCATCGCCAAGGCAGATGAACTTTCAAAAACAATCCCTAATAGCTTTATTCCTGGACAGTTTATAAACCCGTCAAATCCAAAAGCACATCTTCTTACAACCGGTCCGGAAATCTGGGAAGACACAGACGGTAAAGTTGATATCTTTGTTGCAGGAGTTGGAACAGGCGGTACAATTACAGGCGTTGGCCAGTACCTCAAAAAACAGAAGCCGGAAGTTCAGATTGTCGCAGTTGAACCAAAAACTTCTGCAGTACTTTCCGGACAGGCCGCAGGCCCGCACGGTCTTCAGGGAATCGGAGCAGGCTTTATTCCTGACGTACTCGACACAAAGGTTTATGACAAGATTATCCCGGTCGCAAACGAAGAAGCATACGCTGCAGGAAAACTCGCAGGTAAAAAAGAAGGCGTTCTCGTAGGAATTTCTTCCGGGGCTGCTTTGCACGCCGCAATCGGACTTGCAAAACTTCCGGAAAATGAAGGAAAGACAATTGTTGCACTTCTTCCGGACACAGGCGACAGATATCTTTCTACACCATTGTTTCAAGACTAAAAATACGCTATTATTTGCGTGATGATTGATATTCAAAACAGCGTCGACCATCGTGAAGTTCCGCTTCAGAAGGTCGGCGTTAAAAACGTTAAATACCCGGTCCAGGTACTGGATAAAAATAAAAAGGTCCAGAATACAACAGCCTCAGTAAATCTTTTTGTTAATCTCCCGCACAATTACAAGGGAACCCACATGAGCCGCTTTATTGAGGTCTTCCACAAGTATCACACAGATATTTCCATGAACAGCTTCCTCGACATGCTCGAAGAAATCCGTACAAAACTTGACGCAGAACGCGCCTTTGGCCGCATCACTTTTCCGTATTTTATGGAAAAAAAGGCCCCGGTGTCTGAGAGCACAGGCCTCATGGAATATACATGCAGCTACGAAGGCGAAGTTAATTCAATCCGTAATGAGGGGGAAGCCTCCCCCTGCGCGTCCACTTCGTCGGCCGCTACCCCCTCTGCGGGCTCAGACGCCGCCCGCAACGCCCGCTTTTTTATCTCGATCAAGGTGCCGGTTGCAACACTATGTCCGTGTTCAAAGGCAATCAGTGAATACGGCGCACATAACCAGCGCGGCTTTGTAAAAGTAAAGCTTTTGTATTCAAAATTTTTCTGGATAGAAGATGTGATTCAAATGATAGAAGAGTGCGCTTCGACCCCGTTGTACACAGTCCTCAAAAGACAGGACGAAAAGTTTGTAACCGAACACGCCTACGACAACCCGCGCTTTGTAGAAGACGTAGTGCGCGAAGTATACCTGGGGCTCAAAAAAATGGAATTCACCTGGTTTACAGTAGAAGCCGAAACAGAAGAATCAATTCATTTTCATAACGCCTACGCCTGCGCTGAGTATTCGGCAGAAAACTAACCGTGTCGTTTTGACGGCCCGATGAAACGGAAGACTGGAATAAAGAGACACCCCTTGTAATCAGGGAAATTGGAAAGGATTTTAAGTATGTGTTCAGCTCTGAGTCTTCCTGTGATGAGTTTTTAGTGACATTAAAAGTTAGTGTTTAGTGATACTAAAAGAATGTTTTTAGTGATACTATAAACTTGCTTTTAGTGGCAGTATAAACTATAATAAATCCATGATAGATATAGAATTAATCTTGAACACTTCAGCTCGTCAAGCGAAGGAAATAGAAGAAGTTGAATACAGCTATTCAGTGCCTCGTACTTCTGCAGACATTGCTCCCGCCCTGCCGGAATTTGCCCGCATCATAACGGGAATCCGCCGCTCAGGAAAGAGCACTCTGGTTAATCAGGATTTTTTGAAGGACGGCAAAAATTCATTCTATCTGAATTTTGATGATCCTGCCCTGTATGGTTTTTCTGCGGAGGATTTTCCCCTGCTTGAAGAAGCAATCGATCGTTTCCAAAAGGAAAATGACGGCTCAAAGTCTGTTTATTTTGATGAAATTCAGGTAGTGGAAGGCTGGGAAGTTTTTGTAAATGCCCAGCTTCGGAAAAATAATTTAGTCACGGTTACAGGTTCGAATGCAAGCCTTTTGAGTTCAGAACTTGGAAGCCGGCTTACCGGACGCCATCTGGACTATGAACTTTTTCCTTTCAGTTTTGAAGAATTCTGTCTGCTTAAAAAATGTGAACAAACTGCCGAATCTTTTTCTGACTTTCTGAAGTTTGGCGGCTTTCCTGAATATCTGATTTACAACCGGCCGGAAATTTTAAAGAGGCTTTTTGAGGATATTTTGATGCGGGATGTTGTGGTCCGCTACGGGATAAAAGATGTGCGCTCCATAAAGCTGCTTGCGTCCTATCTTGCTTCAAACTGCGGTAATCTTGTGACAGGCTCTAGACTTTCGGCTCAGCTTGGCTTAAAGACCACGGCCACAATTCTTGAGTATCTTTCTTTTTTTGAACAGTGCTATCTTTTCTTTTTTGTGCCGAAGTTCAATTATTCAGCAAAGGCTCAGACCGTTAACCCGAAGAAAGTCTACTGCATCGACACGGGAATGATTCAAAATGTCACGCTTTCAATAAATCCGGATATGGGCCGGATGCTGGAAAACGCCGTCTTTATAGAACTCCGCCGCCGCACAAAAAACATCTGGTATTATTCTGAAGCTTCTTTTGAATGCGATTTTCTATACGGAAAAGACTCTGTGCCTGAAAACGCAGTACAGGTCTGCTATGAGCTTACCCGCGAAAACAAGGAGCGGGAAGTTAAGGGGCTTGTGGAGACCTGCAAGAAATTCCCTGGGGTAAAGCCTTTGATTGTGACATTCAATCAGAAGGATAAGATTTCGTACGGCGGGATGATTGTAGATGTTGTTCCTGCGGTAGAGTTTTTTGGAGGTGCTGAATCATGAAAACATACAACTTCTACGGCTGGCAGACGGCTGAGTGTAAGCCGGTGGATTCAACTTATAAAAAGATAGAAAATCCACGGCAGCTTTATGACATTCTGAGCGAAATCTGGTGTGCCGAAACCTGCGCTCCTCGGATGAGAGAAAAATGGAGCCTGGAAAATAAGACTCTGGGACAGTGCTCGATTACGGCTTTTCTTGCTCAGGATATTTTTGGCGGGAAAGTGTATGGAATTCCCCGGGAAGGAGGAAACTTTCACTGCTATAATGTGGTTCAACTTTCTGATGGCAGCGAGTGCATTTTTGACCTTACAAGCGAGCAGTTCGGGGATGAAAAACTCTGCTATGAGAATAATCCCGAGCAGTTCCGCGAAGTTCACTGGAAAAAAGAAGAAAAACGGCTTAGATACGAGCATTTGAAGGCTCATGTTATGAAGAGGCTTGGGAGAACGTAATGACCTTAGAAGACGCAGAAGAATACATAGAAAGTGTCCGCTGGCAATATGCCAAAACTTATGTCACGGCTCCTCACGAATATACAGTTCTGGACTGGAAGCCGGAAACCAGGCAGCAGATGATGCACTCGTTCAAATTAATACCAAAACGATAAAAATTATGATACAATGGCCGTAAGGAACAAACTATGAACGAAAGTCAGCAGATTTTGTTTATGCAGATACGGATTTTACGCATGATGGCCGAAAGAAACGCAATTTCTTTGAAACAGGCGGCAGAAATTTTTGGTAAATATAATGTGCTTACTTTTATCCGCGAGGGATTTGGTATTTTTCATGTTGAAGGTGATGAAGCTGTTTTTGACGAAGTAAAAGCCTATCTGCAATCCAAAGGAGCTGCTGTATGAAAAAGTTAGAAGACGGAATGATTCTGTATCACGGAAGCTATTGTGTTGTAGAAAATCCAGATTTACAAAAATGCGCAATGTATAAGGATTTTGGCCGTGGGTTTTATCTGACAACTTCAAAAGAGCAGGCAAAGTCTTTTGCAAAGATTTCTGCAACTAAGGCAAAAGCAAAAGGTCTTATTCCTTATACTGAAAAGTACGCAAATATTTCATTTTACAAAGTATCAGGAGCAGATAGTCTTAACGGTTTCATTTTTGAAACTGCTGATGTGGACTGGCTTCATTGTATTGTTGCTCACAGAAAAGAAAATATTTTTACCGATATAAAGAATTCAATGAAGTATTATGATGTGATTTCCGGAAAAATTGCAAATGATGATACAAACGCTACGATTATTGCATACATGGGAAATCTATACGGTCAAATGGGAAGTGACCAGGCTGATAAAATGTGTATAAGTTTATTGCTGCCCGAACGTCTGCAAGACCAGTTCTGTTTTAGAACTGAAAAGGCACTCTCCACACTTGAGTATTTAAAAAGTGAAAAAGTAACTCTGGAGTAGTTTATGCCGAATGAAAAAACTTTACTTGCAATGGATTTGACTGCAATGATGGCAGTGGAACAGCTGGCAAATGAAACAAAGCAGCCAGAAGAAAAAGTTCTCCTGGATTTTATGGAATCCAGTACTGCAAAAATGCTTTATGATGATTCAACAAAACTCTGGTGGGATGGCCCGGCTGCAGCCGCAGAAGATTTTAAAAGTCAGAATAAATAACTGCAGATAGTTCACGTTTATGAAAAATCAATCTCCCCGCACTGCATATTATCATCTGCCTGGTCTCTTTGAGTTTTATGAACTGTACAGGGCTTTTCTTCCCCTGTGGCGTGAGCACCGGGACTGGTTTTATGACTGGTGCGATATCGGCTCTGTTTACGGGGCTCCGGCGGACTGCCTCTGGGGCGGGGGAAGGGCTGGTTTTGGTGAATCGGATGCGTCTGATGTTCTTGACCTGATGAACGAATACGGAATTTCCTGCAGGCTTACGTTCAGTAATTCACTTTTAAAAACAGAGCATCTTGCGGATAAAAAGTGCAATGAACTATGCAGGATGTTTTGTAATGAGCGGAACGGCGTGATTGTTCACTCGGATTTACTGGCGGAATATCTTAAAAAAAATTATCCCGAACTTTATCTTGTTTCTTCTACGACAAAGGTGCTCACGGATTTTTCTGATTTTGAAGCGGAACTGAACCGGACGGATTTTAAGTTCGTGGTTCCTGACTTTCGATTGAACAAGGAGTTCGGGCGCCTTGGAAAACTTACACAAAAGCAGAAAGATAAGACTGAATTCCTTTGTAACGAATGCTGCGATTTTGGCTGTAAAAACCGAAAGAAGTGCTATGAAAACGTAAGCCGTAAAAACCTTGGGGAAGAAGTTTCCGACCACAAGTGTGCTTCAGCGGATGCAGCGGGCGGCTACAGGTTTTCGCTTGCAATGAAAAACCGGGCATTTATCGGCATTCACCATATTCTTGAAACATACCTTCCGATGGGATTTACGAACTTTAAGATTGAAGGCCGCGGACTTGGAAGTGCGGTGGTGCTGGAGTTTCTTTTGTACTACATGACAAAGCCAGAACGGCAGCTTGAAGTGCGGGAATCAATTTACCTGGACTCCATGCTGGATTTATTTTAGACTCTGAAAGGGAAAGGTCTAATTGTGACAATCCCGGATTCCTGTGTTAAAATAGTCTGTAAATGGACATGGCTTTAACAGACATTCCATATCCGTTTTATTACAATCCGGGAGTTTTTTTATGAAAAAAAGTTTGAATTCTGCACTTCTCCGTTTTTTAATGATGGGGGGGGTATTAGTTTGTATAGTATTTACTGCCTGTGAAAACTTTCTTGACGGGGCGGTTTTTAAAAAGTCTGTTGAGAAAGAAATTGAATGGGAAAAGGCTGAATCTCTCAGCGTGCTTGTAACCCCGGAAGAAGGAACCGGTTCAACTGTTCCGTTCGGTAACTATGACTGTAAACTCGGATATTTTTTTGAAGTAAGCTTTACGGAAAACTACTCTTACAGTTTTATAAAATGGGCTGCGGTAAGCGCAGACAATTTGTCTGAGGAAATTGAAGGTGTTTTATTTGAAGATGCATCTTCTCCAAAAACCACTGTAAAATTTGCAAGACCCATAGCAAATGTCCGTATTCTGCCTGTCTGTTCCCAGAGAATTGCAGTTTCCGGAGAACCAAGTCCGCGTTACGAACCGAATGGTGTAGCCCGGGACCGTTCAATTTCTGTTACTTTTACAAAAGAATTATCAGAAGAAAATTTTATCTTCCAGCCGGAAGAGCTTCCTCAGGGGGCAGCCGCAAAGACTGATGATGATGGAAAAATCTGGGCCTATGTTTCAGGAAACCAGACATTTTTAAAAAATATTTCTATTACAAACGCAGATGATTTTTCAATTGCTGAGCATTTTTCCAGGCCGCAGGTAAACGGAAGGCTTCTTACAATTCCTGTAGATAAAACAAAACCGATTCAGTTTAATTCAGGTGAAGTATATAAAACCATTAAAGTAACCATTTCAAAAGAAATTTCAGATTCAGATAACATTAAAATGAATTATTCAAAAAGCTGGAATTATCTGATTACGGAAGCAACTGATGAAAAAGCAACGGTCAACCTGTCAGGCAATTCTTCGGAAGGTTCCGTTTATCTTGCCGGCACAAAGGATTATTCACTTGGACAGAAAATCACTCTTGCCTTTACGGAAAATACTGACTGGCAGTTTATAAAATGGGATTATGATTCTTCAGTTATTTATATTGATAATCCGGAAAGCATAAATACAACGGCCGTCGTCCTTGAAAAAACAACGGAAGATAATCCGACTCAGATTAGAGCCGTGTGTGCCCGTCGCCTTCGTCTTGCAGAAAACGGTTACGAACCTAAAACAGCCGGAAATGAAACTGTAAGCAAAAATTCTTCAATTCAACTTACGTTTGATCAGAACCTTCCTGCTGATGCAGAAGATCGTGCCCAGCTGGCAAACCTTTCAATAACAGTGGGTGGAACTCCTGTCCGTACATGCTTTAATGCGCCTGAAATCAGCGGAAAAACTGTTTCTTTTACGGCAAATAAATCGAATATGCTCGATGTAACTGAGGGACAGACTAAAACAGTAACAGTTACGATTCCGGCAGACTTTTATTATAAGCTCGATGACGGAACAAAAGTAACCTGGGGTGGAAACGGTTTTGCTTTTGATTACAGAATCGATTCTACAACCACACATAAGGCTTCCGTTGTTTTTGAAATGGAAACTGATTCCGGTACAATTACTCCTGCAGCCGGGCTTCATGAATATTCAGAAGGGCAGGAAGTTGCAGTTTCTTTTGTTCCCGCAGACGGCTGGGAATTCAGGAGATGGACAGTAAAAACAGGTGCAGGGGATGATGTACCTGCTTCAAAAATCAAAATTCTTGATCCGGATGCTCTTAGTACTAAGCTGATTGTTTATGAAGCGCTTTCAGACGTCAAGGTTCGTGCAGATGCAGTACTCCTTCCTGCCGTTTCAAGCTTTACCCCGGCCTACGAATCAGGCGGAAAGGACTGCGATACCCCGGTTGTAATTATATTTAATAAAGCAATGAAAACCGACACCTTTAACCTGTATTCAGAAGCCGATGCGCAGGGAATGAAGGGAACAATTCAGATTGTAAATCCTTCAAATGAATACGAACATTACGAAGAATACTTCAACGCTCCTTCCTGGTCAGCTGACGGAAAAACTTTGACCTTAAAACCAAAGAACACCATCCGCGATGCCCTGGTAAAAAATGACAGCGACTTAAGAAACATCCGCATAGTATTTGATATTTCAAAAGTGAGCGACACAGACGGCAACAGACTCAAAGAAGCCGATGCCTCATGGGTGTACAGAATTAATCATAATATGGAAACTATCGCTCCGACAGTTACAATGAAAATGTACAAACGCGGTTTTGATATTCAAAAGAACAGTTCTGATGAATATACTGCTGTGGAGAACGACACATACACAGAACTTTCTACACTTGCCTTTACAAATTTTACTGCAAAAACCTACCCTCTTAATCATGTAGGCGCGAAGATTTATTTTGATGCCACAGTCTCAGACGAGGGCTCTGGATACAAGCAGCTTACAATTCAGGAGACACTTATCAGAACTGTTGATGCAACTGTAACAAGTCAGGCTTGTAAAGCTAGTGAGCCTTATACGGCAGCCATGTTTACTAAACAGGTATATGAATTGCAGTCTCTATTCGATGGAGTTGTTCAACTGGATTTTGTTTTCGAAGATTACGCTGGAAGTAAAGCAACGCGAACCTGGTATGTGATTAAGGACACAACACTCAACGATAGTGAAGCATCAAAACCCAATTTACCTTTAAGAAATGGAAATCCAACTTCTAAGGATGCTGAGAAAAATTCGACGGCAAGCTACGGTCTTTATTTTTCGATTTATGATAATTTTATTAATAACAGAACTTCCGATGATAATGGCATTATTACAGAAGAATTTGATTTTAGAAATAATAACTTTTCCGGAGAAACATTTTATGAAGGCAAAAAAAGTTTATGTAAATATAGGTTTAGTTGGGGCTATTCGCAAAACAGCATCACAAATTCAGTAACAGGTTCTGAAGATAGACTGTTTTCATTCGACCGACAGGCAGATAAATATTGCTTTGTAAAACTGTCAATTTTTGATGAAGTTGGAAATGTGAAGACACTAAATATTAATCTACCTGCTCAATCCTGTATAGTTTCACGAAAAAAACAATCAATGGCTGTTCATGCTGGAGAAGGTATATTTACTGATTATTATTATAGCTTTGATTATGTTAATAAATCAGATGGATATATTGTCTTGTATACATTTCAGGAAAATACAAATTCAGCAGTTTCAGAATATAGAATTAGAGAAAATGCGGATTCATATGGTTTTAGGTTATCATTTTATTCATTTTTTGATACGACATTTTGTCCTGCCGGTATTTACAAACTTTATATTTTACCGTTTACAAAAATTACAAGTAATGTTTATTACTATTCGGCAATGCCAGAAAAACCTTATACACTGTATATTTCTTATGATAATGATGGTAAGCAGCTTGTAACGGATGTCGAGAATGAAACAAACGAACCATCGTTTCCAGAAACAATTTCATTTACAGTTGAAGATGCCTCAAAACAAAAAAATGCAGGAACACATACTGTTCATGTGTCAGACAATTTCACAAAGACACCAGGTTTTACTTATGGAGTATGTTATGGTGATTCTAATTATGCAGATTTTGATTTTACTGTTCCAAGTGGAAATTCATATACAGTAACGCTTTTTGCAAAAAACAATAATACTTCACAAGTATTTAAAAGTGATGACTATGACTATGACTATGGAACTATCAATGCTACTTACGACAATATAGCACCATATTTTGATGTTCATTGGGTTAACGATTACAAATATGTTTCCGCACCGAATAATGCATGGTTATTTTCAGCCTATAAAATTGGTTCTTCCTCCGAATATAAATTTTTTCCGACTGATGGCGGAGATGCTGGAATAGTTAAAAATACATTAGGATTAAATGAGTTCGATTATTATATGATTAGAAAAAGTAGTATTAAAGCTACAATAAAATATGATAAAAGTTCTCTAATTGGATTGATTCCTCAAAAAGCCTCTTATGATGAAGAATCTGCAACGCAAATTTGTTTAAATTATGATAACTTTGTTGAAGGTGATTATGATATTGTATTTCATCTTAAGGATAATTACGGAAATGAAGGAATAACTTCTTATTCTGTATCCAACATTACAGTTCCAGGTTCCCCTAAAGTCTATATGAATGATTCTAAACTTTATGTTGAAAAAATTAAAAAAATAGAAATAGAGAGGAATGACTTTTCAGACTGGTGGGAAATGACTCATATTAATGAACTTTCAGATAATAAATGGCAAAAATTAATGGGAAGAACTCAACGTGATAAAGATGAGCCTCTGGAGTTTTCATATTCTGCGGGAGAAAACACATCATTTTTTCAAATCTATACAATATATGAAAAAATGATAGGAATAATAAATGCTCCACATTTTAATTCTTGCTATACTTTTATGTGTCCTGCCTACGAACTCAAATCCGCTTCAGAAAAAGCCGCCTGCTGCAAAAGCAAATCTGTAATTCCAGGACTCGGTGGTGCATATCAGGTTTATTACGATGCACCATGTTTTGCCCACACCATGACATTCCCAACAGATATGCTGGGCGACCTGGACGTAAAACTTGCAGAAGCCAAAGCCATAGACCCAGCCGTTGATGATGAAACCTACATCAAAGCCATCTGGGAAACAAAAGGCCGCGAGTATGGCTTAAAGCTCATCAACAGCGTCTGGCTGGACAATACTTCAACCGCCACCTACACAGCCCCAGTCAGCGAGATTCCATCCGGCTACTCATACGTGACTATCTTCCACTTTGCCGACGGCACAAGCGTAATGAGTGAGGTGAAGCAGAAGTAGATTTTTCGGAAAGTGTATGGTATCATGCTTTTCAGGTGTTTTAATTGATTTCTGAAAATATAGTTCAGTCTTTTATTGAAAAGATTTCTCGTATAAAAGATGGTCAATATGTTGACTCAATATCACGAACCAGAGATGTTTTTGATGCAAGACTTTCTTCATATACTGCTCATTCTGAAAACTGGCTTCTTGGTGCCGTAGTTGGCGAAATTGGTGCTAACACATTTGACCATAATTTTTCCTTTCCGATTGATGTTCCGAAAGGGGTGTTTTGCGATTTCGATTCTGCACCACAGCATATTTTTATGTGTGATTTTGGCGCGGGATTAAAAGACACGCTTTCACGGGTTGTAAAAAACATTCAGAATGACATGCAGGCAATTCAAATTGCATTTACACAGGCCGTTTCTGGTCGGGCTCCTGAAATGCGTGGTAATGGTCTAAAATTTGTTATTTCTTCTGTAGTTGAAAATAAATGGGATTTTTATTTCCAGTCCGGAAATGCTGTATGCGCTGCCGATGGAAATGGGTATACTTTTATTCAATCAGATTATAATCATAAAGGATGCTTTTGTATTTTATCCTGTAAGGAGAATTAAATGACAGTAGATATGTCAACTTTTGGAGAGATGCTTATGTCGAGACCTGCAGGTCGAGAGGCTTTTCTTGGGGCCTCAGCATATCTTTTTAGGGATTTAAAAGACAATGATATTATTTCTCTTGATTTTGCAAAAGTAAAAGTTCTTGCACCATCGTGGGCGGACGAATTCATCACAGGACTCAAATCAAACTTTCACGTAAAAATTGAATATAAAAATACAGATAATGAATCTGTTTCTGCATCATTGAAGACAGTGCTTGAACCACTTGATGTAACTAAGTACCAGCGGGCCATCTGAAAACAGAACCGCTTCTTACCTGTATGTATAGAAAAAATCCCCTGTTTCTGCTAGACTTCCCTGAGTTTAATTTTCAGGAGTCATCGTGACATATTTTTTTGAAACTTACGGCTGCGAAATGAATATTGCAGAATCTGCTGCAGTGGAAAATCTCTTTATCAGCCGCGGCTGGTCTAAGGCCGAAAAGCCGGAGCTTGCTGACGTTGTAATAATCAATACGTGTTCTGTCCGGGGCTCTGCTGAAAACCGTATTTTCGGACGTCTGGGCTATTATTCAGGCGTAAAAAAAATCCGCCACAAAGAGCCCGGCGCAAAAACCCGTTTTGAAGAAATGCAGCCTGCCGTAAAATATGTTGAAGAACACGGCGTTGTTCCTTTTTATGTTGTTTTGATGGGCTGTATGGCAGAGCGTCTTCTGGACAGCGTAAAAAAAGATTATCCGGTTATTGATTTTGTCGTAGGAACTTTCGGTAAATACAAGTTTGGCGACATTATTACTGCCATAGAAAATCACGACAAACCTTTTGACATTAAAGAAGAAAGTGAATATACCTTCCCTAAAATCAGCTATGAGCAGGAAGCTTTTTCAACCTTTGTTCCGATCATGCACGGCTGCAATAATTTCTGTACTTACTGTATCGTTCCTTATGTGCGCGGAAGGGAAGTGAGCCGCCCGGCAGAGCAGATTCTGGCAGAAATTGACTATCTTTCAGGACGCGGTGTAAAGGAAATTACCCTTCTGGGACAAAACGTAAATGCCTACCGCTGTAAGGATGAAACTGCAGAGGGCGGGGAATTAAACTTTCCTAAGCTTCTTAAAAAAATCAGCCGCCACCTTGATGAAACTTCATCTTCCATAAAGTGGATTCGTTTTGAGTCATCAAACCCGAATGATTTTTCTGATGAATTAATCGAAATGATTGCTCACGACAAACATGTATGCCACGGCTTTCACATTGCGGCCCAGCACGGAAATTCTGAAATTCTCCGCCGCATGAACCGCAAAAATACGCGCGAAGAATTTATTGAACTTGTAAAAAAACTCCGTAAGGCAATTCCTGATGTTGAACTTATAACAGACTTAATGGTGGGCTTTCCGGGAGAAACAGAAGAGCAGTTTGAAGATATTCTTTCGTTCATGGAAGAAATAAAGTTTGAAAGTGCCTTCATGTATTATTACAATCCGCGCGAAGGAACTCCTGCCGCAAAGTATCCGGATCAGATTCCGGTTGAAGTAAAGAAAGCGCGCCTGCAGAAAGTGATTGACCTTCAGCTTAAACATACCGGCCAGGTGATGAAGAGCCGCCTCGGAAAAACAATTGAAGTTTTAGCCGACATTGTAAGTCGCGACGACGAAACAGAACTTTTAGGCAAAACAGAACAGAACGAACGCGTAGCCTTTAAAGCCGACAAAAAATTAATCGGCACCTTCGTAACAGTCCGCCTCGAATCATTGAGCGGCAACACATTTAAAGGTATAATGGTAGAATAAACTGCCCAGCGAGTTAAGTAAGAAGCGAAAGGGGGATATATGCCATTTAAACTTATTGGAATTATTATTCTGCTTGTTCTTGTTACAATTTTTTGTGGATTCAATCTCGGCGACGCGTATCGCTGCGACATCAACTTTGTATTTGTAACACTGCACAAAATTCCTGCCTTTTTGACAGTCCTGATTTCTTTCTTTGCAGGTGTGCTCGTAATGACTCCTTTTACATTCATCAAAAAGAGAATGTCAAAAGAAGAAATTGAACAGGCCGCCGAAAAGCAAAAACAGCTTGAATTAAGGAAGGCTCAGAAAGAAGAGCGTGCAAAAGAAAAGGCCGCTCAGAAAGAAAAAACTCTCGCCGAGCATGCGGCAAAAAAGGCCGAAAAGGAAACTCAAAAAGCACAGAAAGAACAGAAAGCACAGAAGCAGAAGGCAAAAGATGCCGCTAAAAAAGAAGAAAAAACTTCTCCAAATGATGTTCCAAAGGTTGACGGAGGCTCGTCAAACTGATGAAAAAACTCGCATCCCTGCTCTGTTCACTTTTTATTGCATCTGCGTTGAGCGCACAGACTGCACAGACCGCACAAACCGCACTTTCGCTTGCTAAGGAAAGCGCAAAAAAAGACACGATTGATCAGAGTATCCAGTACTTAAAAAAGCAGATTCCTTCTTTGACGGCTGCTTCCGACAAAAGAAGCGCATGGGCATTTTTAGGAAGCGTCCAGGAGCAGAAGGGCTTGTATCAGGATGCGCTTAACTCGTACGCAAGTGCTGCGGCAATCGCTGCAGGTGATGCAGAAGGAATGCCAAAAAAAACGAGCGAACAGCTTGTAATCGACGCAGTAAGATGCGCCTTAAGTTTTGGAGATTATAACTCTGCCCAGACTTATTTGAATTCTCCGGTGCGCTCCTCAAAAAACAATCAGATTATTGCATACGTAAAACTGTACGAGCAGTGGTGCGTCTTGTGCCGTTCAACAAAAATCAGCGACACGACAGAATCCGTTGCCATGCTCAAAACTTATTCAACCCTTGAATCTATGAAGCCGGTCTGCCCGCAGGTTTTGCTTACTTTGTGGCACATCACAGGCGAAAAGTCCTATTCAGACAGGCTTAAAAATGAATACCCAAAATCGCCGGAAGCTGCAATCGTTAAAGGTCAGGCACAGACTCTGCCGGCGCCATTCTGGTATTTTGTTCCACGCTCTTCCACATCAACACCGGATGTTGAACTTACAGGCACTGTCGTAGAAAAAAAAGAAAATTCAACAAAAGACAAGGCGGCTTCGGACAAAACTTCTTCAGACAAGACGGATTCAACTAAAAAGACCGCCCCTGAAAAAACAGCCGAAAAGCAGGAAAAAGTCGTACGCCAGCAGCTCGGACTTTTTAAAGACAAGTCAAACGCACAGGGCCTCGTAGACCGTCTCAAGGACAAAGGTTTTACAGCCACCATCACCAGCGAAGTCAGACCGAGCGGCACAACTTACTACATTGTAGCCGTGGATGAAAATTCAAAGGGCACAATGGGCGACGAGCTCCGCACAGCGGGCTTTGAGTGCTACCCGGTTTTTGAATAGAATCCGGCCCTTTATTGTACAAACAGTCTTTTTTCAATATAATCAGAGAACTATGTCACAAAGAAACGAAAAAGAACTTTGCCACTGGGCTGACCAGCAGGCAGAACGCATTATTAAAGCCAAGGGAGACAGAGATTCTTACACTTGTGCTTCTGGTATTACTCCGTCGGGAACAGTTCATATCGGTAACTTCCGCGAAATTATCACCGTAGATTTAGTTGTTCGTGCACTTCGCGACCGCGGCAAGAATGTACGCTTTATTTACTCATGGGACGACTACGATGTATTCCGTAAGGTTCCTGCAAACATGCCAAAACCTGAAGTTCTCGAAAAATACCTGCGCTATCCGATTACTATGGTTCCGGATACCTTTGACCGTGACGAAAACTATGCCCGTCACCACGAAAAAGATATCGAAAACCAGCTTCCGCGCGTTGGTATTCATCCTGAATTTTTGTATCAGGCAAGCCGCTACCGCGCAAACCGCTACACAGAAGGCATGAAAATCGCAATGCAGAAACGCGATGTTATCAAAAAGTGCCTCAACGAATACCGCGATGATGAACACAAAATGAAGGACAGCGACGTTTACTGGCCTGTTGCCGCATTCTGCTGCAAATGTAACAAAGACGAAACAGAAATCCTCGAATATGACGGCGAATACGGAATTACATACAAATGTAATGCCTGCGGCCACGTAGAAAAGGGTGACCTCCGCACTTCAAAAGAATTCAAACTCGGATGGCGTGTAGACTGGCCGATGAGATGGAACGAAGAAAAGGTTTGCTTTGAACCTGGCGGAAAAGACCATATTTCTCCGGGCGGTTCATACGATACAGCAAAACTCGTTTCTAAACAGCTTTACGGCTGGGACGCTCCTGTAACAATGAAGTATGACTTTGTAAAACTCAAGGGAGTTCCTGGAAAGATGTCTTCTTCAAAAGGAAAGGTTATCTCTCTCGTAGATGCTCTCGAAGTTTATCAGGGCGAAGTTCTCCGCTATATTTTTGCTTCAAACAAAGTTGATCATGAATTCTCAATTTCGTTCGACCTGGATGTTTTGACATTGTACGAAGCATACGACAGAACAGAACGCCTCGTTTGGGGAGTTGAAGAACCAAAAGAAAAGGATCCAGCAAAACGTGAACAGCTTCTGCTCCGCGAAAAGCGCCTCTACGAATTGAGCCAGATTGACGGCATGCCAAAAGTAATGCCTTACCAGGTTCCATTCCGTCTTTTGACAACTCTTCTCCAGACTTACTCAGGAGATGTTGATGCAGTAATCGCTTCTCTTGGTGACGTAAAACCAGAACAGGAAGAAACACTCCGCCGCCGCTGTGCATGCGCATGGTACTGGATTACAGAAAGTGCTCCGGACTGCGCTCCTGATATGTGCTTTACAATCCGCAATGACGGCAGCAAGTCAGATGATATTACAGGCGACATGCTTACAGCTGTAAAACGCGTAAGAGACGAAGTTGTACCAAAGATTGGAACTTTTGCAACTGACCGTGACTGCCAGCAGGCTATGTACGACATTGCAACTGAACTTGGTCTGGACGCAAAATCGCTCTTTACAGCCCTTTATCATGCGATTATCAATAAAGACCAGGGCCCGCGCCTTGCAAACTTTATGAAGATTATCGGTAAAGAAAAGCTTTCTAAGATTTTGAGCGTATACTGATACAGAACAAAGCGATTAAATAGGGCAGTGCCAGAAGTAAACTTGAAGGAACTGCCTGAAAGGTTGTAAAGTTCTGAATATTTGTCGCTGCAAACTGCGCGATACTAAAAATGAACACGGCTGCGATTGTAAGGGCCGTGTTTTTTTTGCCCAAAAATACTGCGGCAAGTGCAAGCCATCCTGTTCCGCTTGCAATGTTTGGGACAAAGGCCTGCAGACGGTTTGTCAAAACACAGCCGCACGCACATCCGCAGAATGCGGCGATGGTCAAAGCCATAAGTTCAAGGCGGCTGGTGTCAACTTTCTGTATTTTAAGAAGGGCCTTGTCCGTTCCGGTGATTCTAAGCTTTAGACCGGTGTTTGTTGCATGTAAAAATGCGACGAGAACTGCACTTATTGAATAGGAAGCGGCGGCGGTCACGAGGCGGATTAAAAATATATTCTGAGTTTCGCAGGTCTGTTGTAAAACTCCACGGCTTTTGAATATCAAAAAACTGAATAAACTTATGAGGGCGCCGGATAAAAGATTCAATGCGAGGTAAACGATAAATTCGTTTGAATTTGAAGACAAAACTGCCCTGAAAATAATCCTGAATAAAACTGTCACAAAAATAAGCGCAAGAACGGCGCCTGCGATTCTTGAAGAAGCTGCGTGGGTAAAGGCAAAACATGCAAAGGCGCCTGCATTGATAATTCCTTCCATAAAGAGGGCTGAGTGACCGCTTCTTTCGCTGATCAGGGCTCCGATTGAAGCAAGTAAAAGAGGCGCAGAAAATATCAGAAACGATAATATTAATTCAACTGAAAAACTCATTTTACCTTCCTCAATGCAATCAGTAAGAAAATCACTCCCTGGAAAAGCGACGGCAGATCAAAGCCGAACGTATTCTGTAAAGTCAAGTTTTGTGCAAAAGTAAAAATCAGACTGTAAAAAAGCGAAACAAAAATTATCACGACAGGATTTGATTTTGACAAAAGTGCGATGCTCAATGCGTTCCAGCCGGCTCCTGCGTAAAAGCCTGAGTGACAGGTGTAATAAGTTCCTGTGACGGCAAAAAAGCCCGCAAGACTGTGGAGTGCTCCGCAAAGGCATAACGGAATGCTCACCCTGCTGAATTTTGAGTAGCCGCTGTAAACTGTAAAGTCCGGGGCAATACCGTACAGATAGATTTTTTTTCCAAAATAAGTTTTTGTAAGAATAAGTGCCGAGAAAATGCAGATTGCAACGGCAAAAAAAGCGCTTATATTAAGGCTTGATGGCGGTAAAAGATTCCACAAATGCATGTTTCCGGGAATAAATTCTGTGCACAGAAGATTACCTTCCTTTGTGCGCAGCGGGCCTGCGATAGCCCCGTCAATCAGCGGAATCAGCGCAGAACTGAGCAGAAATGTTGTTAAAAGTTCATCGGCGCCCTTGTGGAGTTTTAACAGTGCGCAGAGAAAATTAAAAAGGACGCCGCACAAAACCGCTCCAAGCATTGCAGCGGTAATAACTGCCCAGGCCGGCATAAGAGTTGTGCGTACAAGAAAGTTTATAAAAATTGCGCCTGTAAAGCCTCCGAGATAAATCTGACCTTCGCCGCCGAGATTTACCTGGCCGTTTTTGAGGGCAAAGGCTGCTCCGGAAGAGGCAATCATCAAAAGAGAAGCATAATTCAACATGTTGCCAAAAAAGTAGAGGTTCAACTTAAAACTCCTTTTTGCAAAATGTAAATTTTATCAGTGTAGACAGTCGGAAACTCTGTGGAACTCAAAACGAGGACTGTCTTTCCGCCGTACGAAAGTGAACGCAGTCTCCGGCAAAAGGCCTGGGCAGATGCCTGGTCCAGCCCCTGCAGAGGTTCGCTCAAAATTATAAGTTTTGGATTGAGTGAAAGTTCCCTCTCGAGGATAAGTTTCTGGAGCATTCCGCCGCTCAAAGTGTCGGTCAATTCCTGGCTGCCTGTGTTGACACGCGCCCTGTTTATGATTGAATACGCAAAACCGTCGTCATCTTTTTTCTGATGAATGCAAAGCATCTGGCATACGGTCAGGTTCGGGTTTGAAGAAAGGTAAAGTTTGTCTGATGACACGAGTGCAACGGAGTTTTTTCCGAGACTGTTTCTGATTTTTTTGGGCGAGGCCCCGCACCAGAAAAGGTTTTTGTGTACAAGGTGCCTTCCCCGTCTGAAAGTGATTTTTCCGTGGATTGAATTATTACTCATTCCCGTCAGCAGCCGCTCAAGGGTTAAAAGCCCGTCGTCGCTCGAGCCCTGAATCAAAGTAACTTTTCCGCGTTCAAGGGCAAAGCTTGCGTCGATTATTTTTGGTTCATTCAGCGGGCTTGATTTTAAGTGCTCGTACTGGACCAGATAATCTGCGCTGCGCGTTCTTGGCGCGCTTAAAAGCGGATTTGTTGAATTTGTATTTTCTTCGTTTGCAAGAAAAGCAAAGCGGTTGCGTTCAAAATCGCGGCTGTTTTCGTAGCGTTCTGCGATTCTTCCGCGCTCGAGGACGGTGATTGTGTCGGTGTAAAGTTCTGCTTCGCTCATGGAGTGGGTGATAATTATGATATTCAGGCCCCTGTCGGCAAGAGGGCGGAGGTTTGCGTAGAGAGTGCGTTTTTCCTGCCAGTCCAGACGGCTTGCAGGTTCATCAAGAATTAAAATCTGCGGGTCGTAAACGAGTTTTGACAAAAGGGCTGCAAAAAAACGCTCGTCGGCTCCGCAGTTGTAAATGCGCTTTTTGAGATTTAAATCAGGACACCATTTTGCGCAGAGCTCGGAGATTTTTGCCTTTATCTGGCGTTTTGAGAGACGGCTGTTATTGCACAGGTAAATATTCTGGAGAATTGTGAGTTCATTTGCCAGAAGGGGAGTCTGGTCTATTTTTGCGACACCAGGATACTGTTCAATTATGTTTGCAAGAGTGGTTTTTCCGGCTCCGTTTTCTCCGAGAATGGCGTTGATTTTGCCGCTTTCAAAGGTAACGGAGATGTTTTTTAAGACTTCTTTGGCTCCAAACGATTTACTTATGTTTTTAAGTTTAATGTCCATTTCCGTATTAAATTTCGGAATTTTTGAGCTCTGTCTTTACCTGTTCAATCTTTGCGCGTACTTCTTCTGAGTTGGCCCTGATGTAGTTTTCGTTGTCAGTTACAAATTCAAGATATCCGTCTGAGAGTGTTCCGATTGTTTTTACGGAACCCCACTGAGTTTCGCCCTTTAAAAATTCAAAAGTAGACTCGTAAGCAGCCTTATCGTGAACAATTTTTGTGCAGCTGATTATTGTCATCGGAGCCTTGTCAAAAGCGTCTTCGTCAAACCATACGAGTTTAAGGTTTCGTTCGCGGGCAGTTACGATAACGCCCTGGCTTGCTCCACCGCAGATCGGAAGAATTACATCCACGCCCGCGTCAGCGAGAGAGCGTGCAAGTTCTGCGCCTTTTGAAGCGTCGTACCAGTTTCCGATAACCCTGAAAAATGTGCGGCACCACGGATTTGCCTTTTTGGCGCCCTTTTCAAAGTATGGGTAGAGAATTTCGTTCATTACCGGATATTCCTGGGCGGCGATAAGACCGACCTTGTTGTTTTTTGTTGAAAGGCCTGCCATGTAACCGCTTAAATAACTCTGGTATTTCTGGTTGTAGTTTACGGTGCTTATCTGGTCATTGTCTTCGCAGAAGGCATCAAGGAGAATAAATTTCTGGTTTGGAAAGTTCTTTGCAACCGGCTTGCAAAGTTCAGGCATTGAAGGGTTGGAGGAAATGATTACATCGTATTTTCCGCTTGCAGCAAGGGCAGTGATTCCCGGCTGCCACTGCGACTGGGTTGTGCCTGCTTCAACTACTGTAAGCTGAACCGGATCGGAGTTGTCCATATTCCACTCGTTGACCGCTTTCTGAACGCCTTTTACAACGTCGGCGTAAGTTGGGCTGTCCGCTATAATTCCCGGAACATATACTGCGATGCGCTGTCCGCCTGTGCGTGAGCACGAAAAACTAAAAATACAGATAAAAACTGAACAAATGATTTTGATATATTTATTGAACATAATGATTACCTTCTTCCTATAATTATAACAGAGTTAAAAAATTCTACAACTTGAATTCAAGCCCTTCAAACGCGATAATAAACTTATGAAGCGTTGTGTCATTGTTGGCGGAGCCCGGATCCGGGACTACGGTCGAGTCAAATCCTATCTCAGAAAAGACGATTTTTTTATTTACTGTGACGGCGGACTCAACCACAAAGATTCTCTGGGTTTTGAAGCGGATCTGGTGACAGGCGATTTTGATTCATTCAATTTGCAGAACGCTCCGGCCGGAGTTGAACTCATAAAGCTTCCGACACACAAAGACGACACCGATGTGTTTTTTGCCGCAAAAACTGCCCTTGAACGCGGTTTTACCGACTTTGTTCTGGTGGGCGTTACGGGCGGGAGACTTGACCACACAATGTGCAATTTGTCCGTGCTTTTGTATTTGTTTGAGAATAAAAAAAATGCCTTTGCAGTCGATGACTATTCAATTATAAAAATCGCAGGTTCCTCTGTTGAATCCATCCCGGACAGTTTTTCATATTTTTCGCTGATGTGCATCAATGGACCTGCAAAAAATGTGACGATAAAAAACGCAGAGTACCCGCTTGATAATGCCGCAATCGTGCCTTCCTACCAGTACGCAATAAGTAACCGCGTGCTAAAGGGAAAGACTTCGACAGTGACTGTCGGAGAGGGCCAACTTTTGCTTATAAAGGTATTTTGATATAATAAAAGAATGAATCAAATTTCTGACATCAAACAATATGCAAAAAGCCACCAGGTTCCGATTATGCAGGACGGTGGAATCGATTTTATCTGCAATTACATAAAAACTCACGATGTTCACTCGGTTCTGGAAATAGGAACTGCAATCGGCTACTCGTCTATTCGTTTTGCAAAAGCTACTGACGACGTAAAAGTAGTTACTCTTGAACTTGATCTTGACCGCTACATCAAAGCCCGCCAGAACATCAGCGACAACGGACTTGAAGATAAAATTACCGCAATCAATCAGGATGCGCTCAAGTTTCAGACAGACCAGAAATTCGATTTGATTTTTATAGACGGCCCAAAAGCCCAGTACATCCGTTGTTTTGAAAAATTCAAGGATAATTTGAGCGAACGCGGTGTAATCATTTCTGACAATCTTTCGTTCCACGGAATGGTAGAAGACCAGAGCCTTACGCACAACTACAGCACGATCAAACTGGTGCGCAAAATCAAAAAATATGTTGATTTCTTAAAAAACAACGTTGAATTTTACACGGAGTTTTATCCTTTTGGTGATGGAATCAGTGTTTCCTGCCGGTCAAAAAAAATCGACAAGGAACAGATTTTTTCTGCAAAACTTCCGGATTCAAAACTTGATATCGGCCTCATAGCATTTGACCTGGACGACACATTGTTAAATTCAAACCTCAAAATAAGTCCGCGCACCATAAAAGCGATTCAGGACTGTACTAAAAAAGGAATTTACATTGTTCTCTGCTCGGGCCGTGCCGAAAACGCGATTCTGCCGTTTGTAAGACAGCTTGATATTGCAGGCAGCCAGTACGGCCGTTACCTGATAGGAATCAACGGCGCAAGCATTCTGGATTTGCACACACGACAGCCGGTTTACGAACAGAAACTTGGTTCAGGAATTCTGCGCCTGGTTCATAAGGAAGCAGACGCGCGCGGAATGGGATGTCATGTTTGCGACGCGGACACAATTTACGCAGACCGTGACACAGAGTGGACAAGAAAGGACAGCATTTTATGCGGCCTGAATTTTAAGGTAGTTCCTGATTTTGATGAATTTATGGAAAAGGGCCACCCTAAGATTCTCGTTCCGGCTCCGGAAGAAGAAGTAGCAGAATTCCTCCCAGAATTAAAGGCAAAACTGCAGGGCAGGGCAGATGTTTTTACAAGTAAGCCCTTCTTTCTGGAAGTAATGCCGCACAACTGCGGAAAGGGCCAGGCAGTTTTGTGGCTTGCAGACAAACTTGGAGTTCAGCGCATAAAGACAATGGCATTTGGCGACAGCTTTAATGATGAGTCCATGCTCACCATGGTTGAATACGGAGTTGCCATGAAAAACGGCCAGGAGCACTTGAAGGAAGTTGCCCGCTTTGTAACCCGCGCCACAAACAACGAGGACGGAATCGCAGACTTTCTGGAAACCTGGGTACTGTAAAAAGACGATAACAAAACATTTACAATTTTCTCAACAGCCTTGTTTAAACATGACAATATAATAATTGTGTATTAAAATTAGATTAAAATTGTTTTAAGCGAGGCTTTGTCATGATTAAATACTTGTCATTTGTGGGGGGGGTAAAACCCTAAAGGCCCTTTTATTTGCTGCCTGTGCAGTTCTGCTCGTATCCTGCGACAACTTTCTGAATGGAGAACTTCAGAAAAAAGAACTGGAGGAAATGCTTGCATATAACGAGAGTGTATATGCTGAGGTTGAAATCAGTGCAAATGCATCGGCGGTAAAAACTCTTGTTCCTGCCGCAAACCTTTATGATAAAACTTACAAAGAAACTGATAAAATCGCGCTTAAGTTTGAACCTCAGTCAGGCTACAAATTTATGTACTGGCGCGCAACTCCCGAAAGTTCCGTTAGTTTTGATGATACATCCGCTTTTGAAACCACCGCCACAATTAAAAAATGCCTGGCACAAAAAATAATCATAGAACCATACTGTGTTGAACGTCCTTTTCCAACAGTAAGCCCGGACGGTACAGGCGGTTTAAAGCCTAAAAACACTTCCATTGTAATTAATTTCAATAAACCGCTTTCAATGGAAGGCGAGCCTTCCGCAGAAAATTATCCTCAGTCCGAACTCTATGCCGCCCTCAATAAAATAAAAATTGTTAACGGTGCCGGAGTTAATGTAAGGGATCATTACGAGGAACCTCTGATTAATTCTGACAAAACCAGCATAACTTTTAATGCTAAGGATTCCAATCCCTTCGAACTTACTGGTGGTTCAATGGAAATAAAGGTTACGGTACCAAAAGAGTTTTATTATCTCAGCGGAATTACAAAAGTTGAAATGTCAGAAGATAAAACATTCAGTTTTGAGATTAATAATACAACAAAAAACTTTGTGACTGTCAGGGTCCCTAATAATCCTGAAAACGGAAATTGTGATGTAAGCGGCGAATTCCAGCTGTATGAATATGAGTCAAAAATTATAAACTTTACATTAAATGAACACTGTTCCTTTGATAACTGGACTTTTAAAAATTCAGATGGAACTGTACTTACAAAAAATGGAAATTTCATCCTGGATGGTGAATCAAAAATTCTTGAAGTAATTGCCCCTGATGACAAAACTGCGGAAGAACTTTTAAAGAACCGTAAAGTTCAGCTTACTTTAAAATCAGTTACAGGTGTCAGTGCTAAAGTTATAACTGTTTTACCTGCAGGCAGATTGCATCCTTTTGTTACAGATGTATCTCCTCAGTATACACTGGGCGGAACTCTGTGTGATACTCCGGTTACAATTAATTTCAGTGAACCTGTGCATATTGATTCTTTCAGATTCACAGATTCAGAAATTCCTGTAAACTGCCCGGAAGAAAAAGTTTTGCGTGATAAAGAAAACAGAATATACGGGTATTACGATGGTAATAATCTCATATTAAAAAATCTTTTGATTCAAAATGAAAAAACTTTTGAAAATCTGAATAAATTTTACAGTGTACCAACCCTTTCTGATGATGGAAGAACCCTTGTTCTGGAAATCTCAGATTATCTGCTTGACAGGAATTCAATTGATATTCTTGAACTTGGCCTGTATATAAACTGCATATTTACAGAAACCGAATCCGGAACCGCTTATGAAGCAGGAAGCATTAAAAGCACTTCAGATGTTGATTGTATCGACACTTTTATCTATAAATACAGATTGAATGCAACCCGGCGGACCGACCTTCTCCCTCCAAATGTTGTCAGTCATACTTTAACTGCTCAGTTTGATAATAAAGTGCTATCTCAGGATCTTACTCCTGGCAATATGACGGACGAACTCATTACTGCCAATCATGTCAGCCGTAAATTGCATCTTGATTTAACTGCAACCGACACAATTTCCGGCGTAAAGGAAGTAAGGGTAACAGAGACCCAGATTACCAGATATGCTGCTGCTGGAAGTGATTTTTCTGTATATTATTCTCCTGTTGCAGTGTGTACAAAACGAATGCTTTCTGATGCAGTTGTAAAAGATGGAACCACTTATTATCTGGATGCAGATTATGAATGTTTAAGCAGTGATGGTCTTGTACAGCTGGATTTTTATGTTCTGGATAATGAAAATAATTCTGCTGTGTTTACATATTATGTAATTATGGATACAGGATTTATCGGGCAGTCATTATTCATTTTTAATGAACGCACTTTAGATGACACAAATACAGAACCAGTCAGAAAAATCTGGTTTAATCAAAAGTCATTAAAAGACGATAGAAAAGATTACTGGTATAAAACTGGAACTGAAGATTTCAGTACGGATGAAGACTCACTTGAATGGAAAATCCAGTGGGGCAGCAGCGAAGGTTCTTATAATGAAGGCGTTACAATATCGGCATCGGACATAAGTGTTGATCCTTCTGTCTATTCTGCTGATTTGGAAAAAGACTTTTCTCTTGCCGGTGGTCCTTCCAGTGTTACTGGGTTTTATAACCATATATTACCGGATACCCTCGATTTATCGCAGACAACTTATATAAAAGTTACCCTGCAGGATGGAGTTGGAAATATCCTGGAAAAATACTGTTACATTCCAGGGGCAGCAGAAATTGAGTTTATGCTGAAAGAAATGACTTTCGATAATTATATTGTTATATGGTATATTCCGGTATTTAAATCCCTTTCGGACACAGATTACGCACCTTATCTGACTGTGCATGAAGCAGATACTGATACAAAGGTATGGGACAGAGAAATTTCAGGTGATTATAGAGGATGGTTTTTAAATGCATCCAGTACCACGTATACACTTGACTCCCGTTTTTATGCTTATTTGTATCATCAATATGAAAATCACGAGAATAAAAACAATAATGACATATACACCCTGCTTGATACTAATAGCTATAAGAAAGATTTTACTCTTCAAATTTACACTGAAACAGAAGAAGATTGTAATGTTGTTGAAGACTGGTCATACGAGAAAATTAATGTAATTAATGCAGCTTCATATACCGCTACCATAACATTTAATGACACTGCAGAAAGTGTTGCCCCCTTATTAATCTCAAATAAAAAGAATACATCAGATAATTATTATGTAATAACAAAGGAAATGCTTCAGAATCAAAAGACTTATTTCTTTACATTACCATACTCTATTACAAGCGGGATAGTTGATGCTGTACAAAAGGTTTATATACTGGAGGCGGAGTATTTACAGTCAGCCTACTTAATTCAAGATACTGATGGAACCTTTACTGATCATCTCCAATTTGATTATCAGACAGCAGACGATACTGTACCTCCAGCATTAGAGTCGTCGGCTCAGACCAATTATTATCCGAATAAATATAAAACACAGCTGGGATATCTTTATAAAAATTCCATAGTAGATGATTCTGACCCTGACTCTGTTACAGGATATTTCAGGATGTATTATGACAGCTCTGAAAACCCTGTTGTTTTAAAATCAGACGAAGAAATACTGCAGCTGCCGTATGAAGACTTTGATTTTTCTGATTATTATAATTCCTCAAACCAGAAAGATAATACCTACTATAGAGCTGTCGTTGTACCAAAATCATTTTTATATGATAATAATGCATCGGTCGCTTATCTGGTTTTGTATGATGGAAAGGGAAATTATAAAGTATATGGCGATAAACCATATACCAGTTTCTTTGATATTAATGATTTCCCGGCAGATTTTGCTGTTGATTATGCCAATAATAAGGTTACCGTCAAATCCTACTGTTTAAGTTTTGGATATCTTTATGTTGACCCGGTTATGGCGTCTTCAGCCTCCCTTTACGACACTCACAGTTATAAGTGGGGTTCAACTCCCGGCAATAATGGGCAAAACCTGCCTGTAACAAAGGTAATTAATAATTCATCTTCACCGACGTTTGCTGCTACTTTGAAAGATCACTTTTTAAAATTGTATTCAGACGATAATGCTGTGGGCTTTAATAGAAGAATGCAATATGCAGGTCCCGTTTACTACTGGTGCGGACCTAAAAATGTCTGTACATTAAAGGAAGTCTTAAAAGCAACTGATTCAAAAATTCTTGTAAAAAGTGATAATGCAGTATTCATGCACACATATTACAGTAATACGGATTTTGGAGAAAATCTTACTAAATGGAGCCTGTATGGATATGAGGCTAACCTTGTAGAAAATAAAGTTACAGCTGCAAATGTGGGTGTTCCTGTAGGCTATGAATATTCACCAAGTTACACTTATGTAACATATAAGCATAAAACCAGTTTTATTCACTGGGCTGACGGTACAACTGCCTGTTATAAGTGGTACTAATGTGTAAAGCGGCGTTCTCCCACCTTTGCAGACAGGCAAAAATCGGGTAAAATAGTCTGATACTTACAGGGGGACGCCGTGTTTACAGATATCGAAATCGCTCAGAATAACAAGATGGAGAAGATTCTCGAAGTTGCAAAGAAAATCGGTTTGCAGGAAGAGGATCTTGATTTGTACGGCTCGTATAAAGCCAAGCTTACCATGAAGAGTCTGCGCTCTCTGCAGGCTAAGGCTTCTGACCCGCGTAAGCGCGGAAAGCTGATTCTGACTACTGCGGTAACTCCAACTCCGGCCGGAGAAGGTAAGTCTACTGTTTCTATCGGTCTTGGGGACGGTCTTAATAAAATCGGCAAAAAAGCTGTAATTGCACTTCGCGAACCAAGTCTCGGACCGTGTTTTGGCGTTAAGGGCGGTGCCTGCGGCGGCGGTTATGCACAGATTGTTCCCATGGAAGACATTAACCTTCACTTTACAGGGGATATTCACGCGATTTCCATTGCAAACAATCTTATTTCGGCTTTAATCGATAACCATATCCAGCAGGGAAACCTTCTCCGAATCGATTCAAGAACCATTACCTGGAAGCGCTGTGTTGACCTTAACGACCGCGCCCTGCGTAACATAACAATCGGTCTTGGCGGACGTCTTGACGGTGTTCCCCGGGAAGATCATTTTACCATCGCTGTTGCCTCTGAACTTATGGCCATAGTCTGCCTTTCAACTTCAATTTCTGACTTAAAAAAGCGTATTGATTCAATTACAATCGGACAGACTTTTGACAAGCGTCCCGTTAAGTTTTGTGAATTAAAATGCACCGGTGCCGTAGCCGCACTTTTAAAAGACGCAATCCGCCCGAACCTTGTTCAGACACTGGAAAAAAATCCTGTATTTGTTCATGGCGGTCCCTTTGCCAACATCGCCCAGGGAACTAATTCAATCAATGCTACAATGTGCGCCCTTGCCTGCGGCGACTATGTTGTTACAGAAGCGGGTTTTGCGGCAGACCTGGGTGCAGAAAAATTTATGGACATCAAATGCCGTGTCGCAGGAATCTCACCTGACGTTGTTGTAATCGTAGCCACTGTCCGTGCCCTCAAAATGCACGGCGGAATGGCAAAGGCAGATTTGTCTACACCAAGTATCGCAGCCCTTGAGCGCGGCTTTGAAAACCTTGCAGTTCATATCGAAAATATTTCCAAGTTTGGAGTTCCGTCGGTTGTAGCAATCAACAAATTTGTGACGGACACAAAAGAAGAAATTGATCTTCTCTATAAGCTGTGCGAACTTAAAGGCTGTAAGGCTGTTGTCTGCGAAGGCTGGGAAAAGGGTGGTGAAGGAATGACTGCCCTTGCCCGGACAGTAGTTGATACCATAGAATCCACACCGGCAAAATTCAATTATTTGTATGCTTCCCACCTTTCCCTTGCGGACAAGGTGCGCCAGCTTGCCACAAAAATCTACAGGGCAAAGGATGT
>JAEEGF011087873.1_pt1 | contig 38550 bp, 25 predicted proteins | sample 9134171 | NCBI WGS metagenome assembly JAEEGF01 (sample SAMN16246542, study PRJNA631951) | gut metagenome | biome: gut microbiome; feature: rumen; material: AP-attached | host: Bos | place: Iran: Karaj | collected 2018-10 | reverse complement strand
GCGCAGTTGCCCCCGCTGAACGACATGGAAGCCATCGCCAAAGTTTCGAAGGAATTCCTTTCGCAACTGATGGAAGCCCTGTACTACGGCATGCTCAACCAGACCCAGGCAAACTTGATTTCCGACGAAATCCAGGACGCCGACCCGGACTGCGTCAGCACAGCTTCCCTCGAAGATTTGCTCGTCAAGCTTTGGATCGGGAACGCCAAGACCTATCGGAAAATGGTGACTAACTAGACGAGAGAACGCCGCTATGCGGCTACAGACGAGAGACGAAAGATGACTCTAGCCTGTAACTTGAAGCCATAAAGTGAATGAAATGAGCGAACTCAAAACTCAAAGGGTAAGAGTCATAGGTGGTGGCCTTGCTGGTTGCGAGGCGGCTCTCCAGCTGGCGAGCCGTGGTTTCAAGGTCGACCTGTACGAGATGCGCCCGGTCAAGCAGACTCCTGCCCATCGGGACGGCCATCTGGCGCAGCTTGTCTGTTCCAACAGTTTCAAGGCTCTGGGAATCACGAGTGCGCATGGGCTCCTAAAGCAGGAACTCACGATGCTCGGCAGTTTTCTGCTGGATTCTGCACGCGAGGCGGCGGTACCCGCAGGCGATTCGCTCACGGTCAACCGCGATATTTTCAGCGAATCGGTGGAAAAGAAGATTGTGGAGTGCCCGAACATCACCCTCCGCCGCGAAGAAGTCACAACCCTCGAAGGCGACTGCCCTACCCTCGTGGCCGCAGGCCCCTTGGCCAGCGACGCACTCGCCGATGATATTTTTAAACGCCTTGGCGGGAACCGCCTTCACTTTTTCGACGCGATCGCTCCCGTTGTCGAAGCCGACAGCATCGACTTTGACCATGCGTTCTACATGAACCGCTGGGAGAAAGGTGAAACGGCCGACTTTATCAACTGCCCGCTGGACAAGGAAACTTATACCGAATTTGTGCGCAAACTCTGCGAAGCCGAAGCCGTAGAACCGCGCCCCTTCGAAAAGAACGAGTTGTTCGAGGGCTGCCTTCCTGTCGAGGAAATGGCCCGCCGCGGCTACGAGACTCTCCGTCACGGCCCCATGCGGCCCATCGGGCTGGGCTTGGGCAACAACGGGCACCTGTGGTATGCCGTCATCCAGCTCCGCGCCGAAAACAAGCAGAAAACTCTTTTCAACATGGTCGGGTTCCAGACGCGCCTAAAATGGGGCACGCAAAAAGAGATTTTCACGATGGTGCCGGCTCTCCGGAACGCAAAATTCGCACGCCTTGGCTGCATGCACCGCAACACCTTCATCGAGTCGCCCAAGTTCCTGGACGCAACACTTCGCCTGCGCCCGGACCTCCCCTGTTCCCAGGGAATTCCCCCGACCTGGTTCGCCGGTCAGATTACCGGTTCCGAAGGTTATACCGAAGCTGTGGCAACCGGGTGGTACGCGGCCTGGAACATGGCCCAGACGTTGCGTCACGGAGTGGCCGACCCGCTCCCGGAAGAAAGTTGCATAGCCTCGTTAATGAACCGCCTTGTCGAAGAAAACGAGAATTTCCAGCCGATGAACTTCAATTTCGGGCTTCTTCCGCATAAAATGGAAATGAAGAAGAAAAACAAGAAGGAAATTCTTGCAGAACAAGCTCAAAAGGCCGTTTTAGCCTGGATTGACAAGCGAAAAAGCCAGTTTTAGTTCAATACAGTGTTTTTAAGGGTAAAAAAGGGTCTTTTTTTACCTTTTTTTGTTATTTAACTTTTTTTTAACTATCTTCTTTTCAGTTTAATCTACAAAGGAGATTTAGATGAATCTTAAACTTTTGACTCTCGGAACTGCTGTAGCCATCTCTGCAGCTATGGCTCAAAATGCCGCTCCGGCGGCTGCCCCCGCTGCAGCCCAACCCGTCGCTCAGCCGGCGGAACAACCTGTTGCTGAACAGGCTGCCCCCGCTGAAGAAGCTGCTCCCGTCGAACAGACCACTGAACAACCTGCTGAAGAGGCTGTTGTCGCCGAACCGGCCCCGGCACCTGCACCGGCTCCCGCTCCGGCTCCGGCACCTGTCGCCGAACCGGCCGCTGCTCCGGAAGCCGCAGCTACCGAAGCTGCCCCTGCCAACCGTTTCGATGTCCTCCATGGCAATTCCTATAACGCTGTCGGCAACGAAGCCGCTGCCGCAACCATCGGTGGAAACATGGCCACCCCGGTAGACATGTTCGGCTCTAAGCTCTTCTATGTCGAACCGACCATCCAGACTGGCGTTGTCGCCTTTGGCAACGAAGCAACAACCTACTTCCTCGGCTTTGATAACTCTAGGAACCTCGGCCTCCTTACCGCAGGTCTTGCTAAGAAGTCCTTCGGTATCAGTGTCAACGCCTCGCTCGGCAAGACATTCACCAACGTTGATGATGCCGCTGACACCGAAAACTCCACGACCGAACCGGGTGACGATTTCGGAGCGAAGGCTGCCTTCCTCCTTGGTGGTTACAAGCTGAGCTTTGCTGCTGACTGGTTGACCATCAATCAAGAAAACAACCGTGAAACCAAGGGTGGCGAATACGATGAAAACTTCTTCGATATTTCTGCCAACGTGAATCTCTCCAATACTCCTTCCGGCAAGAACGTGTTCTGGAGCGTCGGTTTAGATTTCGTCCGTCATAACATCACGACGACCACAAAGCCCAAGAGCGGTAAGGAAGTCACGGAAACGGACCCGGCCTCCAATCTCCTGTTTGCACCGTATTTCAATATTGGTGGCACAATCCTGAGTGCTGAAAATGCACGAATCCTCATTGGCTTGAACTCCAATCTCCCGGTCATCATTTACGATGATATCGACGATCAGCGTGAAAGCGCCATGGAATTCGGCATCAACACGACTCCGAACATCCTCGGCGAACTGGCTCTCACCAGCTGCTGGATTGTCCATGCTGGCGTGTCTCATACTTGGACTCTGTTCGATTATGCGACAAGTAAAGCGATTGCCGGCAAGAACAAGACGGAAACCTCTGTAATCACGCTCCGCACCGACAAAACGACGGTTGACACAGGCATTCGCTTCCAGTACAACAACTACGCCCTCGAAGCGAACATCGCCAAGAACTTCTACAACGATCCTCTTGGCGGATTCAACGGCGATCCTATGGTCGCTTCGCTTGGTGGCTTCATCTTCTTCTAATCCAAGAGAAGTTTGAAACTAAAATAATCCCGCAGAACTCCTGCGGGATTATTTTGTATACAACGATTCTTGTAGTCGTGCTAATATTCAGGAATGGAAGGAATCTTTATAAACTTTTTCCCGTCCAGTTTGAAATAGCGCACAGTATCTCCAAGCGCGAGCATCACATACTTGGGCGTGAGAATTCTCAGGTACTTGTTGAGCTGCACCTGTAAAGCCTCCCAAGTATACTCTCCGGGAGCCTTACATTCCACCAACAGCCACGGCTTGTCGAGCGGGGCCCCCTCGCGGAAGTTGTGGACCATTATATCCACGCGGTCATCCGTCTTGGGCTCTATTGTCGAAAGCGCAAACTCCACTGCAATCAAGTGCGCGGGCACCTTGACCTCGTTCAGCAAAAACTGGATTGTCGCCTGGCGCACGTGTTCTTCGGGCGTGGCGGGCACATCTTTCTTGCGGATGGGGTCGTAGATCGTGGTGTGGAGCATATCCGGAATATAGAAATTTCTATATTACCACGCGGAGATCAGGGGTACTATGAACAAGATGATATGGTTTCTTGCAGCCATCGCGATTTTATTATGTTTGGCTTCGTGTAAAGGCTCTGCCATCACAGATTCCAACAATAACCTCGATGATGACGATTCGGAATTCATTTCCGAGACAGACAATTCCAGCAGTTCCAGCAGCGCATCCACTAAATCGAGCAGTTCTAATTCGAAGAACATTAAATCCTGCAGTTCCAGCTTGACAACAAAATCTTCGTCAAGTTCTGCCACATTTTCCACAAGTTCTTCTTCAAAAAAATCTTCGAGTTCATCAGCGGTTAAGTCATCGAGTTCCGAATACGTTGAAAAATGCAACACCGAAGATGCCTGGGAATATCTGAACCCCACCCTTACCTACGAAACCATCACCGACGAACGCGACGGGCAAAAGTACAAGACAATCCGCATCGGGAACCAGAACTGGATGGCACAGAACATGAACTACTTCCAGAACCTGGACAAAACCGAAACTCTGGACAGCAGCGTTCAATTCGTTTTCACAAAATGCGGAGCCGCTGGCCGATACTATAGTTGGAAAACCGCCATGCGTCTCGACAATTGCGATTCGGTCAAGGCCTGCCCCGATTCTATTGAAAAACGCCAAGGTATTTGTCCGAGTGGCTGGCATATTCCCACAAGCAAGGAATATCAGGAACTCCTCGATTATACCGGCGTTACCGACAGCGTCTCATTCCTTTCTACCTTAACCGCCCGCATCAAACAATCTCCCATTGATTGGGGCTCCGAAAACATCAGCCCCATCGTCTACAGCCACATTCTGTTCAGCAGTTACAACACATCTGGTTTCTCGCTCGTTCGGGCGGGTTACCAATACTCACGCACAAGCAATATGCTTGGTCCAAACACCAGGGAATTTACATACCTGCTGACCGCAGATAACAAAATACTCGAATTTGATAAAGAAAAGCCCGTATACGTTAGAATAACGGACCTCCAAAATTCCTACAATAAAGACGATTACTTCAGCATCCGCTGTATTCAAGATGCCGAAAACATGGGACCGGCTCCGGACCCCATTACCTACCCCGCTTCGACATACAACGGTCCCTACGAGACCTTAACCGACGAACGAGACGGACAGACCTACAAGGCCGTAAAAATCGGCGAAGACACCTGGATGGCCGAAAATTTGAACTACGAATCGGTCAACAGCAAATGCTACGCCGACAGAGAAGAAAACTGCAAGAAGTTCGGACGACTTTACCCGTGGTACGAAGCCGTCGGAAAGACCTTCAAAGATTGCAGAGGCGGAAGCCCCGCTACAGGAACGGACAGGAACAGCTGTCAATACCTGGAAGCCCCCATTCAGGGAATTTGCCCGAGCGGCTGGCACATGCCAGACACCTTCGAAATTCAGGCTCTTTTCAAGCACCACTACTACGATTCCACCCTCTATTCAGAAGACATCTCTAGATTCATGAGGTCTCCTTCGGACTGGAATGTCACAACCGATTACGGCACCAACAAGTTCGGCTTTGCAGCCGTTCCTGGAGGTTCAAGAAACGAATATGGAGTCTATTCGGGATTGAACGCCATTGCCAAATACTGGAGCATGAATGGTGCCCTGATGCCGGCAGCCTTGATTATCTCCTTTTCAAGCGTCATATACACCAACGCCAACTTTTTCTTAAGCACCCTATCAGAATGGTACTACGGCGGAATGGAATCGGTGCGATGTGTCAAGGATAAAGAAGAGATCACGGATAAAGAAGAGATTAAGGATAAAGAAGAGTAAAAAGCACCCCCTTGACAAAGCCATACATCAGAAAGTATATTTAGGCGCATGAACAAAATCTTTGGACAGTCCTCCATCGCAGCAGATGCAAGAATTGCAGCTCACGCAGCAATGGCAGCAAGCCCGGCAGCAGCCCGAGCTATTATGGGGCTGTCCAGAGAAACCAAGATCTGCAAAGCATAACGCTAAAATCCAGACCAAAAGTTTCAAGGGCAGCCCCGCAAACGGCTGCTTTTTTTATTTACCCCAATTTTAACCACTAACCACAAGGAAACGAAAATTCTTACCTAGATCCTTCGCCCTTTACAGGGCTCAGGATGACACTGAGTTGAAAATCAAGGCTCTGGATGGCGTTGAAGCAACATTACAGGATGATTATTATTCTATAATTACGCTGTAAAATTTGAGAATTTTCGATACCTATACAGGAGCATAAAATGCGCAGAAGACTATTGAGCGAAGGTGCCAAGGAACTCTCTTACGAAATCCGCGAGATCGTGAAGAAGGCAAACCAGCTCAAGGCACTCGGCCTCCCCATCCACTGGGAAAACATCGGCGACCCGATCGAAAAGAAGTGCCAGATTCCCGACTGGATCAAGGATATCGTCGTGGACCTCGCCAAGACGAACCGCAGCTACGGTTACTGCCCCTCCAAGGGCATGCTCGAGACCCGCGAATTTCTGGTGAAGGAGAACAACAAGTTGGGCGGCGCCCAGATTAACGTCGACGACATCCTGTTCTTCAACGGCCTCGGTGACGCCATCGCCACCATCTACGGCCTCCTCTCGATGAACACGCGTATCATCGGACCGGCCCCGGCCTACTCCACCCACAGTTCTGCCGAAGCGGCCCACGCCCACACGGCCCCGATTACCTACAGGCTCCAGCCGGAAAACCACTGGTACCCGGACCTCGAAGAACTCGAGAACAAGGTGAAGTACAACCCGAGCATCGCGGGCATCCTCATCTTGAACCCGGACAACCCGACCGGCATGGTCTACCCGCTCGAAATCCTCCAGAAAATCGTGGATATCGCGAAGCGCTACAACCTGTTCATCATCTGCGACGAAATCTACAACAAGATTACCTACAATGGCGCCCACGCCTACGCGCTTGCCGAATACATCGGTGACGTGCCGGGCATTGCGCTCAAGGGTATTTCCAAGGAATACCCGTGGCCGGGCGCTCGCTGCGGCTGGGCCGAATACTACAACCGCGACAAGGACGAGCAGTTCGACGCCTTCTGCCGCGCTATCGACAACGCCAAGATGGTGGAAGTCTGCTCGACCACGCTCCCGCAGATGACGATTCCGCGCGTGCTGGGCGACAAGCGTTTCATTGAGCACCGCACCGCACTGAACGAAAAGATTGGCCGCCGCAGTGCCATCATCAACGAGATCCTTTCCGATATCCCGGAACTTTACTTCAACCCGACTTACGGTGCATTCTACAACACCATCATCTTCCGCGAAGGGACGCTTAACAGCCACCAGAGCCTAAAGATTGACAACCCGATTATCAAGAAGAAGGTCGAGGAATGGTGCAGCAAGACCACGAACCTCGACTACCGATTCGTGTACTACCTGCTGGGCGCAAAGGGCATCTGCGTTGTGCCGAGTACGAGCTTCTGCACCGACCTGAAGGGCTTCCGCGTGACGCTCCTCGAAGAGGATGAAGACGAACTGCGCAGCGTGTTCACCACAATCCACGACGCCATCGTGGAATACCTGCACAGCTAAAGTCGCAGAAACTACAGAGCACTCTTATTAAATAAGAGTGCTTTTATTCAATTAAACGAAACAGTCCCTAATGGCCTGAATGATAGCATCCTGCTGTTCAGGAGTCATCTTGTTGTCGCTCGGGAGGCAAAGCCCGCGTGCAAAGATGTCTGCACCGGCATCCGTACATTCGCCAGCGATGTAGGCGTTGGTGCGAGCGCGGCCATTCCCCTGTGCGGTCACGAAGGCGTGGCTCATGTACATGGGCTGCATGTGCATGGGTTTCCAGATGGGGCGGCCCTCGGCGTTCATCGCAGCTATCTTCTCGAGAATTTCCGTGGGACAACTCTTGCCGGTCTCGTGGACATACAGCGCATCGGAGCCGCTGCGAACTTGCCTGCACATGGCATCCTTGTCGATTATCATGCAGCTGAGCCAGAAATTCGGTACGGAATTCTCGGCATCGTAGGGGTTCATCTGCACCGGCAGCCCCTTGAATCCTTCGCGGTAACGCTCATATATGGCGCGTTTCTGGGCAATATGCTCCTCGAGATAGGGCATCTGGCCGCGGACCACACCCGCGATGACGTTGCTCATGCGGTAGTTGTAGCCGACTTCCTCGTGCTCGTACCAAGGGGCGGCCTCGCGCGACTGCGTGCTCCACTTACGCACTTTATCGGCATCTTCCTTACTGTCGGTGAGGAACATGCCGCCGCTGCTGCCGGTAATGATCTTGTTGCCGTTGAAGCTGATGGCGCTGTAGTCGCCGAAATTGCCAGTCTGTACGCCCTTGTAGGTCGCGCCAAAGCTCTCGGCGGCGTCTTCGATAAGGAGAGCGTTGTGTCGGGCGCAAATCGCGCGGATTTCGTCGACCTTGCCGGGTGTTCCGTATAAATGAACAAGAACGACAAGACGCACATCGGGGTAGATTTCAAATGCTTTTTCGAGTGCGACCGGGTCCATGTTCCAGGTATCGTACTCAGTGTCGATAAACACGGCCTCACCGTTCTCGTAGGCTACGGGGTTGACCGTCGCATCAAAAGTCATGTCGCTGCAAAACACCCTATGGCCACGCAGGGCCCCCTCGCCCACCTTGGGCATGCCGTACAGCGCCTCGCCAGCGAGCTTCGTGCATAGATGGAGCGCTGCGGTTCCAGCGGAAAGCGCCACAGCGTACTTGCAGCCCACCTTCTCGGCGACCATGCGTTCCAATTCGTTGATGTTTGCGCCGACGGTGCTCATCCAATTGGTTTCGTAGGCCTCGGTCACGTACTTGATTTCGTCGCCATGCATCGTAGGGCTACTGAGCCAAACTTTCTTTTCGAAACGTGTCATATAAATTCTCTTTTTTTGCAAATATAAGATTATTCGCATTTAAAGAGCATCGACTATGTCCCTAAAACATCACATGGTACGGGATTTGCTTATCGAAACTACGGCCCTTGAGGTCGCGGTAGCCCTTGCGAGCGGGCACCATCGTATTGTCGGGGCGGACGGCGCGCGATCCAATCGCGGTCGTTTCCGAAGAACTTGAAATTCCGCTGTCGCTTGAACCCGGCGCAATTTCCGAAGAACTGGAAACGGCCGCCGAACTTGAAATATTCACCGAACTCGAGGATTCCACGGCAGGTTCCGGCAACTTCGCCGCCTTGAATTGGAATTTCTGGTTATCGGTCCCGGTGCGGACCCACGTAATCACGGGCATGCCCGCATCCTTCGAGATGTTCAGCACGTCACCCACAAAGTCGCTGCCGTAGTCGCCGTAAACGTAATAGCCCTTGCTCACGGACGCATTCTCGATGCGGATATCGCACGCAGTCTCGGATGTCTTGACGGTATCGAGCAGAGCCTTGGGCGGGCAGTAATAGCGGCCGGTCGCAAAATTCTTGAGCGTATAATGACGCGCGGAATCCCCCTTCGCAATCACCCACAGCTGGACATCGGCAGAATCAGCCGCTGGGCGCTGCACTACGATGCCATTTTCGTCTTCGAGCGCCATGTCGCTATGCGTCACCGTCAGGCGGTAACCCCTTTCGGCGAGCGGGGCGTTGTTCACCTTGTCTACACCCGTCGTGGTGCGCTTGATTTTCTGGATATTCGCATCCTCGTCGTAATACAGGTAGTCAATGTTCACGGAACGGCGGTAAGTCCAGCCGCCTGGAGAATTCGCGCCGTGATACATAAAATACCAGTGTCCGAGATACCTGAAAATCGCCTGGTGGTTCGTCTCGGAATTGTCGAGCTTGTCGTTGATGACACCCTTCTGCGTCCAGGGGCCATCAATGCTCGGCGCCATCGAGTAGTTCGTCGTGGAGGGGTAACCCGAGGCGTAACTGAAGTAGTAGTTGCCGCGGTACTTGTGCATCCACGGGGCTTCGAAAAAGTCCTTAATCTTGATATCTTCGGGAGTACTCGCAAGTTCAAGCATGTTCTCCTTGAGTTTCACGCGACGGCCCGCACTCCACGAGCCCCAATACATCCAGATGTCATCGCCGTCGTAGAAAATCGCGGGATCGATATTCAGTTTCACGTCGTTCTGCGTTTCGTCGGTCACCAGCGCATGCCCGAGCGCATCCGTCCACGGTCCCGACGGATGGTCCGCCACTGCGACGCCAATCGCAAAGCCTTCGCTACCATTTTCCTTGATCGTCGCATGATGCACTGCCACGTACCAGTAGAACTTGCCGTTACGGTATTCGCAATGCCCCGCAAACGCACTCGCGTTCGCCCACTTGAAAGTCTTGACACTCAGCACCGCACCGTAATCGTGATAGTTCTCCATGTCGTCGGTCACCATCACGTGCCAGTCGTTCATCACGAACGCCTCGTTGCTATTGCCCTGCGGCCCCTGCTCGTCGTGCCCCGCGAAAATGAACAGGCTGTCGTGATACACGAGCGCCGCCGCATCCGCCGAATAAAAATCCGTGGTGAGCGGATTCGCCGCGAAACAAGCCGCAGCCGCCAAACAAGAAAATACACCCAACTTTTTCATATATTCGTACCCATCCTAAACCAAAGAGATCCTTCGACTTCGTTCCCTTCGACAAGCTCAGGGAACTTCGCTCAGGATGACACACAACTAGAACATCACCCTGTACGGAATCCGCTTGTCGAAGGCGCGGCCCTTCAAGTCGCGGTAGGCCTTGCGGGCAGGCGTTTGAGAATCGTGGCGGATAGCACGCGGGACAATCGCGTCCGTCCCCGAAGAACTGGACAAAATACCGGCAATTTCCGAGCTGCTAGATGAGCCCGTCAAATCCACCAAAGAGGAACTGGAAAGCGGTTCGCCGCACGGTTCCTGATTGCAGACAATCTCTCCCGACGAGCTCGCGAACACGATGTTCCTGACAATCGCCTCGCCCGAAATGCCGGATGCTGTCAGGTAAAAGTCCTTCACACCGCCGATACTCTTGAGGTTCGAGCAAGTCACCGTTGTCCAGCCGTTAGCAACCGACTTCGCATTGGCCGCCACCAGTTCGCATTCCGAAAGAACGGTCCCGTCCTTCTTTCCGTCGCGAATGCTGAGTTTGCCGCCGGTAAGGCTCTTCACCTCGACAGCCACATCCACAGACTTGATGGAATCCGTCACCACGTTCTCGAAAATCGCGTAGCCGCCGTCCTTGATGGCGAACTCGTCATCCTTCGTGAGACGCACGCGGATGCCGTTGTCAAAGCCGTTCGTGGGAATCGTATCACGAATCACGCGCAAAAAATCGATGCGGTCGAGTTCCGCAAAGTTGCCGTTCGGTTCCGGTTCCAGTTCGATGAAGTTGCCGCCGCGCTTGAGTGTCGCAGGCACCATCACGATGGCCTTTTCGGGGAACGTGCCCCACTCCCCCGTCGGCGGGAGCGTCACCGTCTGCGACTTGCCATTCACCGTCACCTTGTGTGTCGCAGCCGCATCGCCACCGTTGGCGTAGCGGTAACGCAGCAGGTAGTCACCCGCCTGCATGATGTTCATCGGCAAGCGAATCTTGGAGCCCTCGGTATTCACGTACGCGAGGTATTCCCCGTTCGAGGCCGTATTGCTCCGCGTAATCGCGAGGTCGCCCGACACAGCGCGGGTCAGCACGCCATGCTCGACTTCGGCACTCAAATAACGCCCGAGGAAGGGCTGTCCCATCTCAGCCCAGTTATCCTCGGTAAACACGACATCACGGATGTGGATATGGTTATACTTGTCGCCATTCAAATCGTAGTAGTGATGCACAAAACGCACACGGTTCAGGTCCTGGAAGGCCTCGCCACCGCCCGGCCCCACGTAGCGCCCGTAGCGTTCCAAAAGAATCGTGCCGCCGCCAGTCGCCATATCGTTCCCGGCGCGGTCCTTGTACGGGCCCGTCACCTTGTCGGCACGGCCATAAGCCGTCTTGTAGGTAGTCTGCTCGATATTCGCACCCTGCTGGCAACACTTGTCCCAAGCTGTAAAGAGGAAATACTTCCCCCCATGTTCAATGAGGCTCGGTCCTTCTTCCGCGCCTTCGCTCGCCTTGCTCGTACGGCGCGCAATGTTGTAGACAGTCTTGTCATCGCTCGCCTGGTAACCCGATTGCACGTCCAGCTTGATCAGCTGAATGCCGAGCCCGAACGAACCGAATGCCATCCAGTAATTGCCCTCGGTATCGCGCACCACATCGGCATCAATCGCGTTGTACTTGTCAGAAGTCATGGTGTGGAAAACATGGCCATGGTCCTTCCAGCCGTAACCCTCCGTTCCAGGCATAATCGAGGTCGTCGCCTGGTAGCCAATAGCCGAAGAGCGCTTGCCGAAAACGGAAACGCAATAATAGGCGCGGAATTCGCCGTTCATGTAGTAAAGATCCGGAGCCCAGATGCCCTCGGTACCGGGTGCATACTCGTAGGCCCACTGCGGAATCGCGTTCACGGTGGACTTATGGTCGTGCCAGGTGTAGGCATCTTCGGAGGTCCACAATTGCAGATTGTTGTTCGTGCTCATGAGGGCGTAGCCGTCCTCGAACCGCACCATGCTCGGGTCGTGACCGGGCTGCAGGTTGTCTTTCGCGTACCAATCTGCGGAAAAAGCAAACGACACTCCAAACGCAACCCCCAGGCCCACACACCCAAACATAGCGCCCAAACGGCAACGAAATCCCAAACACATATAATACTCCCTGACGGTTTACCCCTAATATATCTTTTATTTTCATAAAAGTCAACAGAAAATATTTATTAAAAGTCTACATTTTCACAAAAACAAAACCATCGTAAGTAATTTTACAAAAATCAATCAAATAATAAAGTCCACATTTAAGCAAATATTCCTAAAAGCCGCTCCAAATTGACGTCACGGCAGAAAATTCCCACGAAAAACGCTTGCCAAAAAAAATGTTAAATTCATATCATGAAGAAAATTGCACTTATCTTTTTATGCAGCATCGCTCTGTTCACCGCTTGCAGCGACGATTCCTCTTCTAATGTCAAAGGTTTCTTTGAAGACTCGGACATCATCGCAAAAACACACGACGACCTACCAATCTGTTCCGACACCCAGGAAGGAACATTCGTTTACGTTAAAGACGAAAAACGGAGCTACATTTGCCAAAATAACGTATGGACTCCTGAAGAATCTTCCCAAAAATCCTCGTCTTCTAAAACCGAGGACGACTCCTCTAGCAGCGAAACTTCTTCTAGCGAAACCAACGACACCCAGGAACCCACTTCGTCCGCGACAGACGAGCCATCTTCGTCCGAAACCGAAGATTCGTCTTCTGATACCGAAAGTTCCAGCAGCGCAGAACCGGACTCTTCTGCAGAATCCTCCTCTTCCGAGAAAGCCCCTATTATTTTTGCAATCCGCGACATCAACGTAGGCGTATACCAGTATGAATTTTCCGATATGGACAATTTAAACTTAGTCATTTACAACAACGAAGAACAAGCTATTAGCGACCTAACATTTTTTTTATATGTATCAGGAAAACCTGAAAACATAGAACCCGTTTCAGGCGATGGAGATCAGCCGGGCACCTGCCCGCTCCTCATTGACGAAGATATCTGCCTAATAATCGACAGCGCAGGATTTGATTCTCCCTGCAAACTTACAGATGGCACGGACGCCAACAATACACTAAGAGACAACTTTAGACGTTCCATTCCTAAACAATTAGAGTACTCCTATAACGCATCAACAGGAGAATACGCCTATTATATACCAGTCTCTCTCGGAGATCTGGAAATCCCCCCATTAAGCCGCCTGAGAATTGACATAAACTTTTCGAGCGGAATTTACCAGAACAACATGTGCGAAACCCTTAGGACCAAGGCAAAAAAAGAACTTAATTCAACTAGCGGGGGTTGGTCCTGGATAGCCCACCAAAAAGACGTGGACGGAGCCGACTACGATGGAATTCCCCTATGGGAAAAGGATCAGGGAGACACCGAAAAAGCCCCGATTAACCCATACATCACCCTTTATATAGGCAACGAACTTATTTTTGGCATTCCCCCAACACTCTAAGTTTGCCGCATTTCACCAAACAACTTAACAAAAACATCCCCGGTACCGCCAAGAAATTTTTTTTTGGAAACAAACATAGTCAACAATATTTGATTATATTTCATATAACCTTCATCCGGGGAAAACCATGAAAAAACTCCTCCTTGCCGTGATAATGCTCCTGGCATTCACCTCGAATGCATCAGCAAACGCCAACAAGCCCCTCATTTTCGGCCTCCAACTCATAGATGCCATCGAATACGCTGCCGGCCCCGACGCACCAGGATACAGAGACGAAGGGGGGTACAGAATGTACCTCTCGCTCAACGCCAGCACCATGTTCGCAATTACCCCGGAGTTTGCAATCCATGCGGGACTCGGCATCGAATACCGTTACTTCTCGTTCGATATACGCGACACCGTAAACGCCATGGGCGTTTCAACAACAGGCGGATGGACAGCAGAATCCAGCGAAAACGAAGACATGGACTACTCCGTGGGCCTCTCGATACCCTTGATGGCGCGCTACTTCCTCTTCGATGGCTTTTACGGAGAACTCGGCACCATCATCGACATAAATTTTTTCGAAAAATTTAAGCCATACTTCACGGACGAATATGTTGACATCAGCGAACAGAATACGCTCAACGTCGGCATCGGCGGCGGCGTTGGCTACATTTTCTCCTTTGGCCTGGAAATCAATGGTATGTTTACCTACGGCCTAACCAACCTATACTCAAATGCGGATTGGGTCGGCCACCGAATCTACCTCAACGTCGCTTACTGGTTTAACTACAGGTAAGCAAGAGCTGTCAAACTATGAAAAAAATCATATTGTCCGCTCTCTGTGCCGCATCAGCCGTTTTCGCAGGCACATTCGAAACCTGGGATGGGGCCAAAGTTTATGAAGGCTCCAATCCTCAGATCCATACAGGTCTTGGCAATGGACTCGAAACAGAAGGCTACTGGTATTATTACTATGGCAACCCGGAAACGTCTGAAATTATTTGGCCTGCAATGATAGAACCTCTTTACGCCGAGCAAAGTTTAGAGCCCGTCATTTACGAATGCAAAGGATTTTGCGGCACGGCGATTCTAGGCAATGGATCAAATGAGCGCAATTCGTACGTCGGCGTGGGTTTCAACGTCGTTGGAGAAACATCAACAACAAATCATAATCCAGCCACCGGCGACGCATCTGCCTGGGGTGGGCTCTGCGTGACCTACACGTCTGACACGGATATCGCCCTGGAACTCGGCCTAGGCGACGACGTCGACTCCACAATCAACTACGCAAATCCGGCGGTAAATCTCCCTGCATCCAAAACAGGGAACAAGGTTGTCGCTTCATGGTCCGACTTTAAACAACCTTCATGGTACGATGGCTCTGTTAAATTTGATGGAGAAACAGCAGCAAAGCAACTTGCCGGCGTACACTTTAAAATTCAAGCGGCCCCGGGCGAATACAAATTCAACATTTGCGCCGTCGGGCCGAAAGATGGATCATGTCTGGAAAAATGCGGAGAATCAAGTGCAGAGCCCCAGATTGTCCGCGAAACATCCGCAAACAAGGCGGTTTTAAACGGGCGCACGCTCGAATTCACGGGCATAAAGGCAACCGCCGAAGTGATCAATTCGCTCGGGCAAGTCGTGATGAAAGGCACTATAGGTAACGACGCAACGCTCAACCTTTCAACGCTCGATGCGGGAAATTACATAATACGCATCAGCGGGAAGAACGTCAATTTCACGAAGAAAATCACATTGAAGTAAAGCAATACAAAAAAGATTAGTATGCAAAAATCCCCCGGCATCGCCGAGGGATTTTTTAAAGGAGATTGAGATTGCCACGCTTCGCTCGCAATGACAAGTGAAGCGCAAATGTCAATTATATTAGGTGTGGGCGTCGACCCATTCGGCGTTCTTCTTGCAAGCCTCGACGGACTTCGCGAAGGCGACCTTCTCTTCGTCGTTCATGGAGACTTCGAGAATCTTCTCGACACCGTTAGCGCCAACCACGACAGGCACGCCGCAGTAGAGGCCCTTCACACCGTATTCGCCGTTCAGCATGGCTGCGCAGGAGAACACGTTTTTCTTGTCGAGGAGGTAGGCTTCGGCCATGTGCACGGCAGAAGTAGCCGGGCTGTAGAAAGCGGAGCCGCGGCCGAGGAGGTTCACGATTTCGCCACCGGCACCGGCGGTACGCTTGGCGAGTTCGGCAAACTTTTCCTTGCTCATGAGCTGAGAAACCGGGATACCGGCGACAGTCACGCATTCCATGATGGAGACCATCGTGTCGCCGTGGCCGCCCATCACGAGGGCCTTCACGTCTTCCACGGAAACACCGAGTTCGTCGGCGACGAAGCAAGCGAGACGGGCAGAGTCAAGCACGCCAGCCATACCGATGACCTTGTTGGCCGGGAGACCGGACTGCTTCTGCATGTTGTAGACCATAGCATCGAGCGGGTTCGTGATGACGATGACGAAAGCGTCCGGAGCGTTAGCCTTGATGGCTTCGGCGACGGTCTTGATCACGCCGCAGTTCTTGTCGAGGAGGTCGTCGCGGCTCATGCCCGGCATACGCGGGAAACCGGCGGTAACGATAACCACGTCTGCACCCTTGAGGTCGGCATAGTCGGTAGAACCCTGAAGATCGACGGAGGAGTTGATGACGGAACGGCCTTCCATGATATCGAGAGCCTTGCCCTTCGGCATGCCCTGAGTCTGCGGAATGTCGATAAGGACGACATCGCCAAGGTTCTTCTGGGCAATAACGAGAGCCATTGTACCACCAATTTGACCAGCACCAACGAGTGCAATCTTCTTTCTAGCCATGATTAACCTTCCTTTTAAGGTATTGAAATTTTTCGCTGTAAATATAGCAAAAAAAATGCAAACATTTGAATATATACTCAACATAGTAATGATTAAAACAACTGCAAAAAAAGCTACTTTGCCACCCCATTTTGGGCCCCAACTTCTTAAAAAATGTTTACAAATCTTTGGATAAATAATCAACATTTTCTCCCCTAGCCTCCGATTTAACGCCACAAAAACAGGATAGATTAAAAATGTTTTTGGAAAGGAGGCCTTATGGCAAAGAAGAAACTACTCAGCGTAGTTGTTTTGACCGGCATATTCGCGCTCACAAGTTGTGACGACTCGGAAACAACCGCCGCCGGTCCTGGATCGGAAACCACCCCGCAAATCGCGGATTTAACCACTTCAAGCTCTGACGGATTCGCTTTACCGGGGAGTTCCAGCGATGGAACCGCATTACCGGGAAGTTCGGACGGGCTTACCATCCCCGGCAGTTCTAGCGGTACAAGCCAACAAGCAGGCATCGGCGGAGCGGATATCGGCGGCACACCCGCTACCGGAAGCTCCAGCAGCATCGGCCAAGCTGTACCGGGTTCCAGTTCAAACATCGGTGGCGCCGAAGCCAATTCCAGCAGCAACGGCCAAGCAACTCCGGGCAGTTCCAGCAACGGCCAGGCAACTCCAGGTAGCTCCAGCAACGGGCAAGTCGCTCCGGCAAGCTCCAGCAGCGCTGGCCAGGCAACCACCCCGGCTAGCTCCAGCGAAGTCGCCCAGGCTAGCAGCGGCATTTTCCTCGCCGAGGGCAAGGAAGAAGAAAAAGACCAGATGAAGGTCGTCTATAAGACACGCACTGGTTGGGATGGCGAAGCAATTCTCGCTTATCCGGAACAGCTCTCCAGCGACAAGAAGCACGCTGTCGTGGTGTGGGGCCCGGGTGGCGGCGAAAAGCCAGACGCTTATGAAGGCATGATCCGCAGACTCGCTTCTCACGGTTTCGTCGTGATTGCACTTAAGGAATCTCCGGGCGACGCAAGCCAAGCCATGAAGGCTCTCGACTGGTTGGAACAGCAGAACAAGGATTCCAACAGCCCGCTGAACGGCAAGCTGGACATGAATACCGTCGGTTGCTCCGGCCACTCCATGGGCGGCCTTGAATCCGAACAGGCGGCCATTAAGGACAAACGAGTTATCACGGCGTTCCTCAACAACAGCGGAGACCGCGGCGGTGGAGCATTCAAGAACATTCCTGCCACCAAGACGGCCGGAGTCGTCTTCGGCGAAAAGGGCATGGAACACGACAATGCCATCTCTGACTACAGGAGTGCAACAAGCGTTCCCGCCTGCATGATTGAAATGACGGGAGGCCCGATGAACAGCGAAGGCGGATACGGCCACGGTTCCGGCCCATGGGACGGCATGGCGGTAACGATTGCATGGATGCGCTGGCACCTCGGTGGCGAAGACTTCCGCAAGGCAGATTTCGTCGGTTCGAGCGGCAAGTACATCAACGGCAACATCATTGGCAAACAGGGCAAATGGAAAGGCGAGTGCAAGAACTTCAACTAACGAGTTTTTGTTGTGCAAAAGCTGGCGGCTTCGGCCGTCAGTTTTTTGTATAAAGAATGCTCCTGCTTTTTTTTCAAGAAGATGCGTTTACTAGCGCACTGTATCATTAAGGCGGTGTCAACTCCAAAAAAGCAAGTCTTCTGAATTTATTAGAAAAAAAAAATTTGAAAGCCGAATCAGCATTTTTTTAACACAATCCGTGAACATCACGCCCCAAAAAGAGCTCTCCTAAAAAGATTTAAAGAGCCTTCATTTTTTTCACGGAACACAAAAAGAAACGCCCCCAAAAAGCTTCAAATTCACGCCTAAAAAGCAAACGAAGCCTACCGCGACCCCGCTTCAAAGCCCAGTAACGGCAATAAATACAGCACGAATACGGCCACATTGTAAACAAAAAATCATTACACAATCCACAAACGCTTCTCTACCAAACAAAACGAAACTGTTTTCTTACATTCGACATTTCACATTTCAAAAATAGACACAAACATTTTCTTACAAACAAAATTGTGTTAATATAATTTATACATATTATTAATAATAAATTCAAAATTATTTTGTTCGTTTCGTTCAAACTAGAAAATTTAACTATATTAAAATTCGCCTTGTAAAATAACACTTCACAACCAAGGCAAAAGAAGGAATATGAATAAAATAATCTATTCATCAATGGCTGCGGCAATGCTTGCATCTGTCGCATTTGGTCAAATTCAGTACAGAGACGAAGAGCGAAACGATTGCATTCATTTTGTAAATGGTGCAGGTCATTATGCTGATCACTGCTATATTAGCGGTCTCAAAAATATGGCTCCGGGCACCTGCTACAAAGTAAGGAACTCAAGAATTGCCGACGGTTCTATCCCTACAGTCGGGCACATGAATGACGATGCTGCCAATACGTGGTTTTGGAAACCGACGGAATGCACCAAGCATACGGTCAAAGTGCCTATTGAGGGCACCTACACCCTAGAACCGAAGTGCGTTGAATTTCACAATGGCTCGGGCAACTATGCAGCAAACTGCTACAGTTCCGGCTTGTATGACATGCAGCCGGGTAAGTGCTATACGGTGAACCCGGATAGGAAACCGGCTCCTGAAGGCGACGGTACACTCCCTCAAAATGATTACATGAACAACAGCGCTATCGATGGATGGTGGTGGGTCGAAACGGAATGCTATAATTTGCTTCCTATTGAAAATCCGCAGACTTCTGAATGCGATGACCCCAATAGCCAGGCCTGCTTGACAGCATGCCTTGCCGATCCAAGCATCGATCAAGCATGTGAAGCTGTGATTTGTGGAGACGATCCTACGAATCAGTATTGCCGCAATCAGTGTTCCGTTAACCTCAATAGCATCGGCTGCCAAGCATATTGCAACGGCAACACCAGCGACCCGATATGCCCGCAGCCGGGCAGTGGAACCAATCCTCCTTCGACCACTCGTCCTGATGAATGCGTCACTGACCCCAATGGTTCCGTTTGCCAGGACTTCTGCTTCCAGAATCCTACCGATGGAGCATGCGACAAGAACTTCTGCGCCAATAATCCTGACGACCCGAACTGCTTTGACAAGTGCATCAACTTTGTCAATGGCTCGGGCAATTATGCAGCAAACTGCTACAAGTCCGGTTTGCATCATATGCAGGCGGGCAAGTGCTATGCAGTTAACCCGGCTCGAGTAGCGGATGGCTCTGCTCCTCAAACGGGTCACATGAATGATTACGCCGACAATGCATGGTGGTGGGTTGAAACCACCTGCGAAAAGGAGTTTATCACTCCGCGCAATCCGGGTTCTTGGACTCTTGGCCCAGAGAAGTGCGTAGCCTTTGTCAACGGCAACGGTCACTATACCGATAACTGCTACAATTCTGGTCTCCATCACATGGAAGCAAATAAGTGCTATGCAGTGAACCCGGATAGGGGTCCTCGGCCGAATGGTGATGGTTCTGCTCCGGTATATGGTCACATGAATGATTATGCCGACGATGCTTGGTGGTGGGTTGAAACGCTCTGCCAGGACACCATCCCGGCTCGTGCTGCTCGTCCGGGTTCTTTGGCTCGTGCTTTTGAACCGAAAGCTTCCCCGAAGGCCGCTACGACTCTCGGTGAAACTAAAATTTCCTTCGAGAATGCTACGCTCAGCGTGACCACCACTGTTGCTGACGCCAAGATGATTCGCGTTTTCGACATGAACGGCAAGCTGCTCCACAGCGTGTCCTTCAACGGCATGGCCAAGGACGTTGACTTTGCCAAGTTCGCTGGCAAGGGCATTCTCCTGGTTCGCATCACTTCTGGCGACAAGCTCGTTGCTATGAAGCAGGTGTCTATCCGCTAATTGTCAACAAGAAAGGGCGAATTCCTCAGAATTCGCCTTTTTTTCATATACGGCTTTTAAAGCCTCGTTTTATTATTGCATTTCAACTAAAATAAGTATATATTTTATACACAATCAAATTGTCTCGCAGTCAGATATTCTTCATTTTTGTGTGGGGTTGAGGTGTTCGCCTTTTTTCTGATATTTCTTTGTTCCCTGTTTTTTGCTACTAGTGTCAGCGCAGGCGTCACTATTGAAGGAAATTCCACCCCATACGAAGTCGCCATCGGCGATACGCTTTCTATTACCTCCAGGAAGGACCTTCAAGCTGGCGAGAACTTTGTCAGGTGGGAAATCGTCTCTGGAACGGGTACATTTACCGATGCAACTGAAGACTCGACGGGTTTTATCCCTTCATCAAATAATGTCGTCATCAGAAGGGTGACAAGAATCCTGCCCATTTACGAAATAACCGATTCGTATACAAAGTTTATCTATTCTGAACATAGTTCTATTGCCACAACCTCCTCATTGTATGGTATCCGGGCGTTTTTCGATTCCCGCGAAGGGGGGCGGTTCCTGATAACAAGCAAATTCCAAGAAACGACTATGTTTCTATACTTCTACGGAGATTCCACTTTCAAAACGTATGTTCCTCTTGCGCCAACGGACTCTTTTTCCGGGGCTAGGGACTGTTATAATATTCCCGGATATAGAAAATGCATTGTCAACGTTCAACCAGACACAAATTACTATTTGTTTTTCTACGCATCGGGTTATCCCTTAGTCAACATGAAGGATTCCATTTTCCTCAAAGTCTCACAGACTTACACATTAAAAATGTCCCATACTGGCAATGGAACTGCTTACGTTGACTCCATTTCAAAAAATGGTGCAGGTATAGGAGTCCAGTCCTACAGTTGGGTTGTAAGCTCCGACACCTCCAAGATATACGCCGTTCCCGGAAACGACAACGTATTTGACCACTGGGAGGTCGCTTCGGGTTCATGCTCCGTATTGGACCGAAACAAGGACACGACGGGAGTCATCAACGTAAAGGGCGACTGCGAGGTAAAGGCGGTGTTCCGCGCCGGCATCGTCTACCCCATCACGGAAACCCCTACCCAATACAACTTTAACGAACACACCTACGCCAAGCAGGCATCCAGCGGGAGTGCAGGCGTACGTTTCCTGTTCACAGCTCCGAGTGCAGGTACCTACGCAATCGTTGTCTCGAACGAAATCACGCAGGATTCCGCCGTGTACATCCGTTACGCCTCAACCGACTACAAGACAGCCTCGGTAACGCAGCGCTTCCTCGGTACCCATACCGAGACCATGACCCTCACGGCTGGGCAAGAAGTCGCAATTGTCATCGCCAACACGGGAAAAAAAGCCAACCCATTCTACATCAACTACTCAACGCAGGCATACAAGATATCTCTCGGTTCTGACGGTAACGGAAAGGTCATGCCCGCAGGAGGCTACACAACGGCCTACGCCGGCGCTCGGTATTCCATTTCGGCCGAGGCATCCGCAGGCTACCGATTCTCGAACTGGCAGACCGTATCGGGTTCGCCCAAGATCGACGACGACGAAGCCCCCTACACTTACGTCACGATCCAGGGCAACGTGGAACTGAAAGCACGCTTTAAGGCGAGCTCAGTCTACACACTCTCCGATAACAAGAAGACGTTCAACTTCCAGGACAACTATTACAGCGAAAGCACGCGTTCGGCAATCCGTTTCAAGTGGACACCACCCGACGCGAACGCGCACATCATCACTTTCGAGGCGGTCGACCCATTGGGCAGTATATTCAAGGAATACCGCTCCGACTCGACGTTCACGACAGCTCTCTCCGAGAAGCAAGTCTCCGGCACGATGAGTTTCACTGTGCGCGGCACCCCCGGCGTCCCGCTCTACTGGACGCTGCAGGACAGTAGCAGCGCCATTCCGAACACGTCGTTCAAGGCCTGGATATCCACGCCCTACGTGCTGAACGTGATTTCCGCCAAGGAAGGGGCCGCATACCCGTCCGGCAAGATCTACACCGCCCCCGGAGACAAGACCATCCTGACCGCATGGCCGCATGGCGGTTACAAGTTCAAGTCGTGGGTGAACACCGAGGGCGATATGGTTATCGATTCACCGAAGGATTCCCGTACAACAGTTACACTGAAGGACTCAAGCTGTACCATCAAGGCCACCTTCACGGTAGACCATTCGGCCGAGCCCTCGCTGAACATTTCCAAACTCGACCTGGGTACTTACCCGGAAATCTGCGCGGTGGTTTCCGTCTCGGACAAGAATTCGGGGAACTCCTTCTACGGTCTTGTTTCCGAAGACTTCACTGTAACCCAGGACGGCGTCCCGGTCACGCCGGAAGTCACGAGCATCAACAACGTCACTGGCGTATCCGTCGTGATCGTGGTCGATGAAAGTGGGTCGATGATATACAACGACCGCATGGAGAAGACGAAAGAATCCATCCAGAACTTTATCGACAACATGGGGGCCTATGACCGTACGGCCATCGTTGGTTTCCATGGATGGGATTCTACCGTGGTTCACCAAAAAATGACCTCGGACAAGTCCCTGCTGACGGCTGCCGTAGGCAGGCTTGCCCCAGACATGAACGCATTAACGAACATAATCGTAGGCGCGTACGTCGGCCTAGAACAAATCGTAGACGAGATAAACCCGACTGCGGTCATTATCTTCTCCGACGGAATTGACGATGGCGGCCATAAATCTCTGAGAGATGCCGTAGAACTCTCCAAGGCAAAGAAAACCCCCATCCACAGCATCGGCCTCGAGACAGACTCGAGATACCCGCTAGAGGACCTGGCCGTCAACACAGGCGGCACGCTTACATTCGCAGATGATGCAAGCGAACTAGCCGGCATCTACGCAGCTATCCGTGACAACGTCATGTCGCAGTACATGGTCTGCTACCAAACTCCCGACACCGTCCAAAACGGCGAGACGCACACGGTCGTCATCGGCACGAAGCTGAACAAAATCAGCACAAGCGATACCGCACGGTGGAGCGAAAACACTCTGCCTCCGATAATCACGCTCACCGAGAACACAAAGGAACTGATCGCCAAGACCCAGCCGTCGGACACACCGCTAACAATCGGTGTCTACATAAGGACTTCGCTGGAAATCGTAACCGCAAACCTTTACCTGAAGAAAACCAACGCCCTCGTCGAGGAATTTTCTCCCTACGCCCTGCAGCACGTGCGAGATAGTCTCTGGGAATTCACCGTCCCGGCAAACCTTGTCGTTGCCCCGGGGCTAGACTTTTACGTAATTGCGCTGGACAAGGAAGGACAAATAGGCCGATCCCCGAATATAGCGACTCCGTCTATGGAGCCCTTCACCATCTTCATCGACAACGACATTCCCTCTGTTGAGACAGTCTCTGTAGCATGCGAGGACTCCACAACGGACACGAAGACATTCACCTTCCGTCTTAGCGACAGCGATGGAATCGGCAGCGCGATTCTCTATTTCAAGAATTCGAGCCAGTTCATTTACGATGCGCTCCCACTGGCCTACTCCGAGCAGAAAGACACGTGGACCGCGGAATTCCCCGCCAATGTCCGCGATTACGACATGATCTTCTACTACCTCCGCGTGACGGATGCGACAGGCGCATCCGTCCGCGCACCGACAGAAGGAATACTCTCTACGGAAGCCTGCAGGATTCACTTTGTAGACGATCCGAACGACACCTCGACAGTGACGGACCCCATCCCCGAGGATTCCATCCTTCCCCCGTCGCCACGCGACTCTATCGAATATTCACTCATCGCCGATACCGCCGAAATTTATGACAAGGACCTGGACGGTCGCGCCGACTACGTCCGAGTTCACTTTAAGGAAGAGAACGATGACAACATCTCAAGCATTGACTCCATCTTCTGGAACTCGAACCGCGGCGAATGGCGCTACGTACCGCAGGGGACAATCAAGAAAGACCGTGCGGACGGGAAGTGGTACGGGGCCTACATCAACAAGCCGTACAAGTACGGCTTGACCAAGGCCGACACTATACACAAGCCGTTCCTGAGTTTCACCAGCACCCTTTCCGACAAGCTCGAGAACGTCGTGCTTACAGACAGGGTCGGAGCGGTTCCTATAAAAGCCATAAAATTCCCAGGAAAAATAGGTCTCGAAGAGTATATGGACCCGAATTCGGAATTACCTCCCGACACACTCATCGTGACTATGTCGGAACCCATCACGAACGTCGGCAAAGACAACGCCTGGGAAAAAATATTCCGCTTCTCCAGCAACTGCGAAGACACGGTATCGCAGGAAATCAAGTTTAGGCATGCACCTCAAATTCACGATAACGGGCGGCAATGGACAATCATCCTTGACGAATACACCCTCAAGGCGGGCAACTGCCTGTTCACGGACCCTTCGGCCACCTACGAAGACCTCGCAGGAAATAGCCTCGGTCGTGGCGGAATCGAAATCAGCGGCACGGACGGTTCAATCTACCTCAGTGAAGTCAGGCCGGTAAAACCCGTCAGCGGGAAGGGCAAGAGCGCAAAGTGGATTCCTCCCGACGGTTCCGACTGGGAAAAACTCCCGGACTCCATATCCGCCATCAGCGTAAAGGCAATGATGCCGTATAAGGCCGAAATCTTCATCTTCGACGGAATCGGGACGTACGTAACGGACTTCAAGCAGAAATTCGGCAACAAGGGCGAAATGGAAGACCCCGCCCGCGGCAATCCCGGGGACAAGTTCAAGCAGGGCTTCCTGCACTGGGACCAGCGTTCCGACAAGGGTCGCCGTGTGGGCACCGGAATCTACATCTGGAAGATTTTCTTCAAGTTCGAGGACGGCCACAAGGAAACACGCATCATCAAGACCGGCATCTATCGTAAAAATCGCGGCAAATAATTTTTGATTGATTATTCTGATAAACGTCTATTTTTCTAAATTTTAGCTCACTATGAGCATTTCTATCCCTCAGCTGCCCAAGGGCACGCGTGATTTTTACCCGGAAGCCGAGCGCATCCAGAACTACATTTTCGATACCTGGCGCCAAGTCGCCGAAAGTTTTGCCTACGAAGAATATGAAGGCCCCATGTTCGAACACCTGGAGCTTTACACGGGCAAGTCCGGCGAAGAAATCGTCAGCCAGCTTTACAACTTCAAGGACAAGGGCGACCGCGAAATCGCGCTCCGTCCCGAAATGACCCCGACCCTCGCCCGCCTCGTCATCCAGAAGGCCCGCGAGCTCAAGAAGCCCTTCAAGTGGTTCAGCATGCCGCGCCTTTTCCGCTACGAGAAGGCACAGAAGGGCCGCCTGCGCGAGTTCTTCCAGCTGAACATGGACATCATCGGCACCGAGAGCATCTACGCCGAAGCCGACCTCATGGCCGCCATCGCCACGATGTTGCGCAAATTCGGCCTCAAGGACGGCGAATTCGCGATTGGCGTCTCGAGCCGCAAGCTTTTGGCGACCTACCTCGAAGAGATCGGTGCCCCGAACCCCTCCCTCGTTTACCCGGTGCTTGACCGCCGCCTGAAAATCGGCCCCGAAGCCTTTGCGAAGGCATTGGCCGAAGCCGGCCTCACCGAAGACCAAGTGAAAAAGCTTGACGACTTCATGGGCTGCAAGAGCCTCGAAGAAGTCCGCAATGCGGTGCACAGCGAAAACGCGGCCGCCGCTCTCAAAGAAATCGAAGATTTGTTTGAGACGCTCGCTGCCGCGGGCTACGGCGATTGCGTGAATCTCGACCTCTCCATCGTGCGCGGTCTCGCCTACTACACAGGCATCGTTTTCGAAGTCTTCGACAAGGGCAAGTCGATGCGCGCAATCGCCGGCGGCGGCCGCTACGACAGCCTCACCGAAAAGCTCGGCGGCGAACGCATCCCGGGCGTGGGATTCGGCATGGGCGACGTTGTGCTGGCCGACCTTTTGGCCGAGCACAACCTGCTCCCGAACCCCAAGCAGAGCGTGGACTTCTACATTGCAAGCTTTACAAACGACATGAAGAAGGTCTTCGAGACAGCGCAGGCCTTCCGCAGCCAGCCCGGCGCAAAGCCGTACTCGGTTGCCCATCCGCTCGCCTCCATGAAGATGGGCAAGCAGCTCGACCAGGCAAACTACCAGGGCGCAAAGATTGTCGTATACGTGGACGGTTCCAAGGCTGGTGAAGGAGAGTTCGAATACAAGGACATGCGCACCGGCGAAATGTTCGTCGGAAACCCCGAAGCCATCGTGGAACGACTGAAAACCGAGATTAAGAAACCAGAATAATCAATGACCCCGAAAAAAGCGTTAATTACCATCATAAGCCTGTTCCTGGTTCTAGGATTTATGGCCATCGTATTTCCCACCGATGGCATAAACATAAGCGAAACGCTATCCCTCCGTTTTCCGTCCCTGGCCGACGTTTTCCCGGTAGCCGACTCTTCCGCGAACAAGAAACACGACCCGGAAGACGAAATCAGGGCCATGATGGAAGCGACCCGGCAAAAACAGTTCGCCGCCTTCGCCGACTCGCTCCGCTTTTACGAGGACTTTTTCGACAGCGGCAAGACGCGATTCGACCTGCCCAACAACGACCCTACGTGGTTTGACCGGTTCTTCCTGCACCTCCAGTTGGCATCGATGGACAGTTCTGTTGTACACATCGTGCACTACGGTGACTCCCAGCTCGAAGAAGACCGCATTTCGTCGACCATCCGCGAAGATCTGCAAGAGGAATTCGGCGGCGCGGGCCCGGGCATGCTCCCGCCCGTCCTGAAAATACAGCCCCAGACGACGGTCCACTGGTACCGGGGAGCCCTGGAGCGCTACATCCTCTTTGGCCCCAAGGACGAGGAAGCTACGCACAGCCGCTACGGACCGCTCGCCCAGTTCGCCAACCTGAACGGCACGGCTGTTATCGGCATCAAGCGCCGTCTGGACCGCAAGGACAGAACAAAGGTTTACCCGCACGCTGGCGGCTATGCCACCATCAAGGTTCTCGCAGGCAAGCGCGGCAGGCTCAAGGTCAAACTGGATTACGACCGCACGTTCACGACTGTTGTGGGTCTGAATCCGGACAGCACGGAAAAGATCAAGACCTCGGTCAAGATGGTCGAAGCGGATCCTCCAGTCGTGGATTCCTCTTACACAAAACTTAACGTGTATACGTGGAAACTTCCCGATACAACGTCGTCTGTAAAGATAACCCTCACGGGAAATACCGAAATTTACGCCGTTTCCGCAGACGGAGCCTACGGCGTGGCCGTCGACAACGTGGCCATGCGCGGTTCCTCGGGAACGATTTTCCACAGAATCGATCCAGAACTCCTCGCGGAATCGTACAAGGCGATGAACGCAAAGCTGATTATGATGGAATACGGCGGAAACATGGTTCCGAGCATATCTACATCCAATATTGACTATATAAAGAAGCTCGTCACGCGCCAGATTCTCGCCATCCAGAAGGCCAACCCGGATGCAGACATCATATTCATCGGCCCCGCCGACATGGAAAGACAGTCCGACGGACGCTGGAAGACCTACCCCGCTCTCCGCATGACCATCGCAGCCCTCCGCGAAGTCGCCCTCGAAAACGGCGTCGCCTATTGGGACATGCACCGCGTGATGGGCGGCAACGGCACCATGTCGAAGTGGGTCAAGCGCGAACCCCCGCTGGGATTCACGGACCATATCCACTTTACCCGCCGCGGCGCAACACACATGGGCGACCTGTTCAGTTCTTCGCTGCGCATGTACTACGACTTCTTCAAATTCAGGGGCAGGCACAACATCTCGGACAAGAAACTGCGCGACCTGCGTAATTTCAACGATTCCGTCGACACAAAGAAGCCCGTCGCCGCACCCGCACCTACGCCGAAGAAACCGGTCGCGGCCCCCGCGAAGAAACCGATCACGGAACCGGCCAAGAAGCCGATTACGGCCCCCGCACAGCCCGTACACAAGCCTATTGCCGAACAACCGGTACGCAGGCCCGCAGCAGAGCAGCCGACACGCAGACCTGCCGCAGAACAACCCGTGCGCAAGCCGACTACCGAACAGCCGGTTCGCAGACCGGCAGCGGAACAGCACGTACGCAAGCCCGCCGCAGAGCAACCGACGCGCAGGCCCACGGTCGATCAACCGGCGAAAAAGCCCACCACGGTCAGAAAGAAGCGCCAGAGGCGCGACGACGGCGACACGCAGGTGAAGCGCCGCAAGCAGGACGTTAACAGGACCCAGAGAACGCCGGGCACAACCGGCGACCAGCCGAAGCGTAAGGTGAGAAGGAAAAAGCTCGACGACAAGCAGAAGCAGGAATCCAGTACAAATTCGTCTAGAAAGCAGCCGACAACATCTACAACAAGAAGGGAAAAGAGATGAGAAAGGTAGCACTAATCATTGCGATGCTCGCATGTTGCGTGTTCGCCAGGGAGCCAGCGCCCTCCCCCAGCGACTACACCTTGGACCTGTCCAAGTACGGCTTTATAGACACCTCTCTCAACAAAATCCAGTTCCCGAAAGGCAACAAGTCTTTTGAACCCTTCTTCAAAAAGCTTGACACGCTCGTTTTCGAGAACCGCGGACAGGTGCGAATCCTGCACATCGGCGGATCGCATATCCAGGCCGACGTCATCTCGGGCCGCATCCGCGAACACCTGGTCAAGGAATACCCGGGCGCAAGCGCCGGCCGCGGATTCGTCTTCCCGTTCTCTGCCGCCAAGACCAACACGCCCTCCAGCTACGGGAGCACCTACAAAGGCATCTGGGACATGAGCAAGAACGTGCTGCGCGAAGTCAAGAAGCCGCTAGGTCTCCTCGGCATCGCCGTGAGCACCAGCGACCCGCGCGCAGAATTTTCCATTCTCCTGAACCGCTACAACCCGCAGCCCATCTGGAGCGAGACGCGCGTCCGCCTTTTCGGCTACAGCGACAACGGCGACGTGATTCCCGTTCTGCACGTGGATTCCACGGAAATTCCGGGCAAGCTCGATTCCGCGACACAGAGCTTCACGTTCACGCTTCCGCGCCCCATCGATTCCATCCACATCTCGTTCCGCTGGCTCGACAGCCTGCAGCAAGCTGAAATTGCAAGGTTCATCACGGACTCGCTGCGCCAGGACTCCATCGCCCGTGCAGCAGCCATCGCCGATTCTCTGGCAAAAGATTCTCTGGCACGGAAGGATTCCTCAAAGAAGAAACCGAGCCTCGTGGCCATTCCGGACAATGTTGCGCTCCCGCTCGATTCCATGTTCCAGGACAGCAGCGTCATCGACACCGCGCTGGATGAGCCGCCTCCGTTCGAGCCCGAACCTGTTGCCCCGCTCGATACGTCGTCCAACGATTCCAAGCCCGGCAGACCCAGATTCACCATCACAGGTATCTATACGGAAAGCGACGCCCCGGGTATCATGTACACGAACGTCGGCATCAACGGAGCGAAGGTTCCCAACTACTTCGAAGCCGTCTGCCCGAATTTCGAGAAGGAACTCGCATTCCTCAAGCCCGACCTGGTCATCTTCGCCATCGGCATCAACGACGCCAACGTCGAAAGATTCGACGACAAGGGCTTCCGTGCCAACTACGACACACTGATTACGCGAATCCGCAAGATCAGCCCGAATGCGGCTTTCATCTTCGAAACGAACAACGATTCCTTCCGCATGACAAAGCGGAAAAGATACGTACAGCACCCCAACGGCGAAGTCGCCCGCAAGTCCTTCTTCATTCTCGCCGACAAGTACAAGGCGGGCGTCTGGGACAAGTTCTCCATCATGGGCGGACTCGGTTCCATGGCCAAATGGGAAAAGGCGAACCTCGCCAAGAAAGACAAAGTGCATTTCAAGCTCGCAGGCTACAACCTGCTAGGCGACCTGTTCTACAAGGCGATCATCCAGGCGTACCAGGACCATATAGCAAGCCTGCCTGCGCTGGAACCCGAAGCCCCCAAGCCGGCACCCAAAAAGGCGGACTCCACCAAGGCCACGTCCAAGACAAAGAAATAGGACCATGTTAGACCATTTAATTCCATTTTTAAGTCACACCTTCGCGTTCGACCCGAACTCGCCTTTGCTGTTTACCCAGTTCTACTTCTGGGGATTCTTCGCCGTCGTCTTTGCAATACTCACCCTCATACACAACAAGCTTCTCCTCCGTAACGCATTCCTCTTCTTCACGAGCCTTTTCTTCTACTACAAGACGAGCGGAAGCTACGTCTGCATCCTGATTTTCTGTGTCATTGCGAACTTCTTTATCGGTAAATGGATTGAAAAGGCCGAGGAGCACTGGAAAAAGAAATTCCTGATGATCATCGTCGTCATCATCGACCTGCTGGTGCTCTGTTATTATAAATACTCCTACTTCTTCCTGGATGCGCTCTACGACTTTACGGGCATCGAGTTGCACGTGTACAACTTCTTCGCGGCGGCAAGCAACAAGTTGTTCAACACGAATTCGCTTGTCGACACAATTATCCTCCCGGTGGGTATCTCGTTCTTCACTTTCCAGGCGATGAGTTACTGCATCGACATCTACCGTGGCAAAATCAAGGCCGTAGACAACATTCTCAACTTCGGTTTCTACCTGTCGTTCTTCCCGCAGTTGGTTGCAGGCCCGATCGTCCGTGCCGACAAGTTCGTTCCGCAGCTCTACAAGCCGTTTTTCCTCCCCCGTCGCACATTCGGCATCGCCGTGTTCTGGATTCTGAACGGCCTCGCGAAGAAAATCATCTTGAGCGACTATCTCGCCACCAACTTCGTGGACCGCGTTTTCGATACGCCACTCCTGTTTACCGGCCTCGAGAACCTCATCGCGCTCTTCGCCTACTCATTGCAGGTGTATGCCGACTTCTCGGGCTATACCGACATCGCCATCGGCGTGGCGCTTCTCATGGGCTTCCGTCTGCCGCAGAACTTCAACAGCCCCTACAAGGCGCTCAGCCCCACCGAATTCTGGCGTCGCTGGCATATTTCCCTTTCGAGTTGGTGGCGCGACTACCTCTACATCCCTCTGGGCGGTAACCGCGGAGCCTCCATCGGCACGTTCTTCTGGATGGGTTTCTTAAGCCTTGTCGCCGTCCTGCTTTCAGGCAGTGTGTGGGTCGCCGCTGCCCTCATCGCGCTATTCCTCTATATTTCAATTTACGCATACTTCAAGCCGGAGTCCCGCAAGTTCATCACCACGAACATGAACGCCATGGCCACACAAATCGTGGGCGGTTGGTGGCATGGCGCCAGCTGGAACTTCATCATCTGGGGCGGCCTCAACGGATTCGGCCAGGTGTTCAACAAGATTTGGGTCAAGAGGAGCCGCACGTTCAGGGCTTCCGCAGCACTGTTCTTCTTCGCCATCAGCGCCATCATCTACAAGAACTACGACGTCGCCATCTGCGCCATTTCGGCCGTATGGTTCGGCGTGCTGTTCGTCGGCATCTACGCCGTCATGCTTTTCCGCCTGTTCAGCGACAAGTATTTCCACTGGCTCTATGTCGCCTGGAACGTATCGCTCACGTTCGTATTCATCACGTTCACGCGTCTCTTCTTCCGCGCAGGTTCCAACCTCGACCCCGCCGAAGCGAACGAAGTCGCCTGGAACACGGCCAAGAACATGGTCCAGCAGATGGGCACCGCCTGGAAATGGGACGATTCGCTCTGGACAATCGCCTGGGAGCACATCAACATCATCCTCGTGTTCATCGCGGGCATGCTCATCCACTGGATTCCCAAGAAGTTCAAGAGCCGTTACAGAATTGCATTCGCATCCCTCCCGCTCCCCGGAATGGTCGCCGCGACTGCGTTTATCATCTTCGTGATATACCAGTTCATGAGTGCGGACAGCTGCCCGTTCATTTATTTCCAGTTCTAGGGATTAGAGATTAGGATCTAGGTTCTAGGGACTAGTTGTCATTGCGAAGGGCGAATAGCCCTGAAGCAATCTCAACTAGAAAATTTAGGATTTAGAATCTAGAGGCTAGGATCTAGGGGCTAGGGAGAAATATCACGGCTTCGCCGTCTTATATTGACGCACGAAGTACGTGATTCTTTTCACCAGCCTCGAGCCTATATCGTATCATATATTCGGTTGTCTTTAGTCGAGACGCAGTGCAGCGCCTAGCACATCACCAAATTTTACATAATCCTCTTTTTTACACATTTTATGCATCCCCTAATTTATATTTAGGGTATGAATAAAAGAGTGCGCAAAATTTTGGGAAATCTGTTCATTACATCTACAGCGTTTCTGTGGACCTCCTGTGGTAACGACTCCGCCAGCGCAGCGGACATTACCATTCCCCAAGCAGGAAACAATCCTGCCAGTTCTTCCAGTGAGCCCATTCCAACATCTTCCAGTGAACCCGTTCCAACATCTTCTAGCGAATCGATAACAAGTTCTAATGGAGCTTCCAGAGCATTTATCAATATCGAAGAGGAACTTTCAAAACTGGAAAAGCCAGACACGACTGGATTAAGAGGGACAACCGTAACTGGATATAAGGCTTGCATTGCAGGAATTTTAGCCGATGGAAATTCGGAATACCTCAGTTATATAGGACGAGATGGCGAATTCGAGGCTGGATGCGTTGTAAATAACAGAATACAAGCGTTTCTGGAAAGTCCCCAAGGAGCGTCTCTTTCCCAAAGTTTAAAGAACTGCTACAAATCCGCCACGTATCTCATTTCTGCAGGGGCATTAGACTACGGCGTCGTTCCCTGCAGTTCCTATTCCGATGATGTTATCGTTGACGACCAGTACATCAACAACCTCCTGAAAGCAGACGAAATCAAGCGCAAGGATTTCAAAGAAGCCCTCGAAAGAGTCGATGAACTTCTTGCCGAGTGTGAATCTCCAGAATAGCATCCTTTGAGGCTGCGGCCTAGCACATCACCAAATTTTACATCACCCATTTTTTCGCTCACGTTTTGCATTCATTAACTTATATTTAGGGTATGAATAAAAGCGTGCGCAAAATTTTGAGAAAAGCGTTCATTTCGGCAACGGCATTCTGCTGGATGAGTTGCGACAACACGCCCATCAATATGCAAGCAGCAGACACTGCAGGCATTAATCCAACATCTTCATCGGACGGAATATTTTCAATTTCTTCGTCAAGCGAAAATCCTGCGTCAAGCGAAACTCCTGCTCCGAATTCTTCCAGCGAAACTCCTGCCAGTAGTTCTAGTGGCGCATCCAAAGCCTTTATCAATATCGAAGAGGAACTTTCGAAACTCCAGCCAACGGATACGACAGAGCTCAGGGGGAAATGCATTCCCGAACATCGCTATTGCGAAACAATAAACGGATGGAGCAGTCATTATGAAGCCGAATCTTATGCACGATCAATTGCCGTCGCAAAAATCGAGGAAAAACACAAAGATGAGCCAAACTATTGGTACGGTTATAATCGTTGCTATAGCAACTTATTGAGTGGCTTAGGGAACGCCCCCGTATATGGAGTTCCTGAATGCCCTATTCCTGGATCTACGCCATGCGAAACAGAAGGCAATGACATTTCCCTTTATAACGAAGTCCACATTGATGACGCCTATATAGAAGCCCTTCTGCGAAAAGAAAAGGATTATTACGAAACCGTTAAAAGCACTCTCGAAGAAATCAATCAAGGCATGGAAAAATGCAATTAATCCGGCTTCTCACCTAAAGGGGATTATTCATGTTCAAAAAAATCCATAACATAGTGGGAAAAATATTCCTTTCATGCACAGCCTTTTACTGGTTCGGTTGTACCGACTCAAACAGCGATATTCCCGTCAGTCCATCCAACATCGCCAACCAGAATTCATCCTCAAGCGAAGCATTTTCTTCCAGCGAGCAGTTCTCATCAAAAACAGAAGAATCTTCTTCAAGCGAAAGCCCTTCAAGTTCTAGCGAAGTACAGGCAAATTCCAGTTCTTCTAACAATGTTCCTTCAAGTTCTTCAATCAGCGCAGCAAGTTCCTCCAGCAAAAAAGCCCCGATTTCATGCAAGACTCCCACAAGTTCGTCGTCCGCCAAAAGGGAACCGCCCCAAAAAGCGACTTTTGACATCGATCAAGCATTATCCGCCATGAGCCAAGACACAACCGGACTCATTGGCCAATGCATTCCCTCAATGCAATCTTGCGTAATACAGATGGAAAGCTATGACAAAAATTTTTACGAATACGGTTTAGCTGGCCAGGAAAGAAATCACGCAATGGATTTCGTCAATTCAGAACTGGATTCCCTCCTGGGAAGCCCTCGCGGGGCAACATTTTCAGAAGAAAAGCGCAACTGCATCCTGAATTTAAAATACAGCTATTGGGATGCGACACCCGATTATGGAGTTCCTCCTTGGTATAGATGCGAGGACGATGGCGAAGTTCTAGTAGACGAAAAATATATCAGGGCGCTTCTAAAATTAGACAGCCTCGCTCGCGAAGAGTACAAGAAAATACTCGAAGAAACAAACGAAAAGGCCGCCGAATGCGACGCACTTGAATAGCTTGCAGTAAAAACTATATTTAAGCCCGTGGACAGCGCCCCGGAAAAAATTTCAGCATTAGAAAAAAGGCTCAAGCGGCAGGTTATAGGAAAGGCTCACCGCTTTTTGGCCGTTGTCCCGCTCGGGTTCGAGCAAACGCTTGTTGATGAACTAGGATTTATTGGGCAAGAAAGGGGCGATTCTCAAGATTCGAGCTTATTTGACGTAGAAATTGCCAGTGACGGGAAAGTTGAATTTTCCGCTAAACTCGTCGATGCTTGGAAAATCGTGGCGTACAGCCGCATAGCCAACCGCATCCTGATGCACATCGCCGATTTCAAGGCCGAAAATTTCCGCGAACTGGAAAAGAAAGCCGCCGAAATTCCGTGGGAACTTTATTTATCAGACAGGAGACGAGTCGACATCCACGTCAGCTGCAAGCATTCGCGCCTGTATCACAGCGATGCCGTCGCTGAACGTTTGCAGAACGTGATTGAAGGGGGAAGTCGCCCCCTCGCTGCAGCCCCGAAAAACGAAGAGATTGTTCTGACGCAAGGCCTCTACGTCACGCTGATTGACGACCGTTGCACCCTCTGGCTCGACCTCGCCGGAGAAGAACTCTACAAGCGCGGTCACGAGCGGTTCGTGAATGACGCCCCGCTCAAGGAAACCATCGCCGCCGGGATGCTCCAAGAAGCGTTCAATGCTGCCACCCAAGCCCTTAAGCACCAACCACGAATCACCCTTATCGACCCCATGGCCGGCAGCGGCACTTTCAGCCTCGAAGCGGCCTACATGGCACACGGGCTCATTCCAGGCAAATGCCGAGACTTCGCACTCAAGCACCAGCCAGCGTTCAAACCCGCAACCTGGAACCACATTGTCCGTTCGGCAAACGCAAATCCGAATTCGTCATTGCGAAGGAACGATGATTCCATATTGTCATTGCGAAGGAACGAAGTGACTGCGGCAATCAAAAGCACGATTCAAAAAATCATCACCTCCGACATCTCGGAAAAAGCGGTCGGCATAATCACGCACAATGTGGAATGTTGCCCGCTTGCAAACATCGCCCCAAGCACTGCTGCACCGACAGTCAATCCGCATCTTCGCGACTTTTTCAGCTACACGGCAAAAGAAATTGCCGAGCTCAGCGGAGAAACCTCCCCCGTCATCGTGCTGAACCCGCCCTACGGCAAGCGCCTCGACTTTGACGCACCAAAGCTTTATACTCAAATCGGCAAAAAGCTCGCAGAAATTGCCCACGAACTTGAGTCCCTCGGCAAGCAACTCACGGTCGCCATCCTCGCCCCCAAAGACGATTCACGCCCAGGTTCCAAATACACTTGCACCGCGAACCTGCTGCACGAATGCCCCGCACTTGACCCACAACAAAACTCCGACGCAAAATGCATCGTCACGAGCCACGGCGGCCTCAGCCTGAACGCGATAATCGCAAGAATTTAACGCCCCTTGATTTTTATATGGGCATCAAGTCTCATTCCACCGGCAGATTCTTCGTCCGGCGCATGAACCGGAGCGTTTCCTTTTCGCCCTTCTCGGCCAGCATCTGGAGCAGACAAAGTAATTTGCGGTAAGTCGTCTCGGTCATTTTTTCGTGAGCGGTACTTTTTGTCAAATACAGCAGCGGAGATTCTTGAGTGTAGCCGGCCTTGTTGTACGTCTTGGAGGCCGCCACGCGGTCGCAGAACATTTCCTTGATGTAGCGGTCGGGCATGTCCATCGGCACAAGTTTCTTGGTTTTCATGTCGTAGTCGTACCAGAACTCGAAATGGTGCTTGTTGCGGCCTTTGTGGTGCATCCAGGCCAGACTGTAGCCTTTATCGAAACGTTCGCCGTTATTGGGCGACTGGTCTCCCGTGTAATACCGGGCCCCCGGAATAAATTCGGTCGGGCTGTACTTGGAAAGGTCGTGAAACAGCCCCTGGAAACCGATGCCCGCCTTGAAACAGAGGCGAACCACCTCGTTACGGTGCTTCGTTATCGTGATGAAATGCCGGATGGGATGGAAACTCATAGCCGTACCACGTCGTCACAGATTTCGGCGACCGCCGAGCGGTGCGTCACGAGGATAATCGTCTTGTCGGCAAGGCCTGCGAACAGGCGTCCGTACAATTCACGTTCCGTGTTCTCGTCGAGTGCGGAACTGATTTCATCAAGGAGGAGGATGTTGCCAGGGCGCAAGAGACCGCGCGCAATCGCAATGCGCTGCGCCTGCCCTTCGCTCAGGCCCCCACCGCGTTCGCCAAGTTCCGTATCGATTCCCTTGGGCAAGTCATCGACAAACTCGGCGCATGCCAGGTGGAGCACCTCACGCAATTCGTCTTCGCTGGCGTCGGGTTTTGCAAGCAGCAAATTATGCCGGATTGTCCCGCTCATGAGCGTGTTGCCCTGCGGTACGTAGACAAAGTTCACGCGCATTTTTTCCGAAAGAATCTCTACAGTCCCCGATGAACTCCCATCATCGGCGTTACACTGCGAATAAATCAGCATTCTGCCGCGATCAGGCCGCACAAAGGCAAGCAAAAGCCGCAACAGCGTCGTCTTCCCGGCTCCGGTCTCGCCCATCACGGCTACCTTGCGCCCGGGCTCAAAATCGTAGCTAAAATGGTCAATCGCCTCGTGGTTCTGCCCCACGTAACCAAAGCTCACGTCCTCGAGACGGACGCCAAGGCGACCGTCCATGACCTGGGCCGGTTCGTCCGTACTTTCGTCGGACCCACGCTGTTTTTCCAAATCTTGCAGCCGGTCTATTCCGGCCATGGCGTGCACCACCTTGGGCCCCATGTTCAAGAGCGAAAAAATCGGGTGCTGAATCTGCCCAACCAATTGCAAAAAGGACGTCATCACGCCAAAGGTTATAACGCCGTTGCGCAGTCCGATTCCGCCCCACACAAAGGCCACCAGGTATCCGAGCCCAAGCGTACATCCGAAAAGCAACCGCGTCACCATGGTAAAGCGCGCCCGTCGGCAAACATTGCGCCTCAACAGGCCTTGCTGTTCATCCAGCAAGCCCGTGACCCAGCCTTCGCTGCCGAGCGAGCGCAGCACAGCATTGTATTCCATGCCCTCCTGCACCTGCGTCTGGATGCGGCTTTCGCTCTCGCGAATCGCAAGCGTCATGTTCTTTAGCTTATGCGAGATCAACTTGCCGAACACCACGGCCACAGGAGTCAAGAGCAACAACACCCAAGCAAGCCTCGGATCGAACCAGCGCAACAACAGGAACGAGCCGACCAGCTGCAGCGTGGTCACGATAATCTGCGGGAGCGTGTCCATCGAAACTTCGCTAATGGTCTCGATATCCTTGGAAAAGCGCGAGGTGATGTCGCCGGAATGGAGTTCCTTGACATCGTAGAGCTTGCGACGGAACAGGACCTCGAACATCTTGAGGCGCAGCCCGCTAGCCGAGCGGACCGACGCATCAGCAGTCATGTAGAAGCATATCTGGCGCAGCACCACGCTTCCCACCACGGTCAGCACGAGCAGCACAACCATGCGAACAATATCGTCATCGCTCCCCGTGCGGATGGTCTCGTCGATAAATCGCTTCGAAAGCCAAACCATCAAGAGGCCCAACGCAACACGAAGCGCCCCCATAACGACCCGAGCCGCTATGTTCAGGCGGAAACCCCGCGTAAAGCGCCAAAGCCAGACGAGATAGCTCATTCGACTACTTTAACCTTCTGCCATTCGCCGACAATCGCCGACACATCCGCTTTTGCGCGTTCCAAGTCCACTTC
>JAEEGF010008761.1_pt1 | contig 38564 bp, 31 predicted proteins | sample 9134171 | NCBI WGS metagenome assembly JAEEGF01 (sample SAMN16246542, study PRJNA631951) | gut metagenome | biome: gut microbiome; feature: rumen; material: AP-attached | host: Bos | place: Iran: Karaj | collected 2018-10 | reverse complement strand
TACCTGCATGTCCTGCCAATAAGGCAGCACCGCCAAAAGCAGAAGGGAGGCAATGAGCATATTACCGGTAATTTACAGTTGTCGTCTGCCGGATGTCGTCCGACGATGCACCCACCTGAATTTCAAATTCGCCGGGTTCCACCACGCGTTTCATAGCCGGATTCACCACTTCAAAGGCGCTGCGGTCCAGCTTCAGCTGCACGGTCACAGTTTCGCCGGGCTGAATGTGCACGCGCCGGAAGGCCCGCAGCTGCTTGCGCGGCCGGGCCGTGGAGGCCACCAGGTCACGCACATAGAGCTGCACCACCTCGTCTCCCGCCAGGGAACCCGTGTTGGTCACGTCCACGGAAACCGTCATTTCCGGCACGCTGCCTTCCGTGCGCAGGGCACCGTACTCAAACGTGGTGTAGCTGAGTCCGTAGCCGAAGGGATACAGCGGCTGTGCGCTCTCTTCCACGTAGTCGTGGGAGAAGGGTACCTTTCTGTTATAATAGACCGGCAGCTGTCCCACGCTGCGGGGCACGCTCACCGGGAGGCGTCCGGCGGGGTTGTAGCCGCCCATAAGGACATCGGCCAGGGCCGTTCCGCCTTCCTGGCCGGGATACCACAGGGTAAGGAGGGCGTCGGCGTTACTGGCCGCCCAGTTCTTGTTCAGGGGCCGGCCTTCGATATACACCACCACCAGCGGCTTGCCGGCGGCCTTCAGCGCCTGCAACAGGGGTAGCTGGTCTCCCAGCAGGTCCAGCGTGCTGCGGTCGAAGCCTTCGCCGGCCTCCATATCCGAGACCGAAGCCTCGTCCACCACGGCGGCGCCGGTGTCGATGTACCGGGTCTTGAAGTCGCGGGCCGACGAGCCGCCCACAACGGCCACCACTACGTCGGAGCGGCGGGCGACCTGGACGGCATCAGCAATACGGGACAGACGGGTGTCGCGGATGGCGCATCCCTTCACATAGTCCACGCGGGCGCCGGCAGCCTGCAGGCCTTCCAGCATGGTGACCACGTTGTCCGGGTCCTGCGGGGCGGTGTAGTCGCCCAGCTGGTTGTACATATTGTGGGCATTGGGGCCGATGAGCGCAATGCGGGTACCGGCCCGCAGGGGCAGCACGCCGTCGTTTTTCAGCAGCGTCACGCTTTCGCGGGCAGCCTGCGCGGCCACCTCCACGTGGGCGGCGCTGCGCACATCGGCGGCCGATTCTACCGGAAGATAAGGGTTGTCGAAGAGTCCGGCTTCGAACTTACGCTCCAGCACGCGGCGGACGGCACGGTCCACCACGGCCACGGGCACGCGGCCTTCTTCCACCGATTCCTTGAGCAGGGAGAAGCAGTTGGCACCCAGGTCCACGTCCACGCCGGCGCGGAGGGACATCTCACCGGCCTCCCGCTTGTCGCGGGCCACCTTATGGCTCCCGGCAATGCCGTCGATGCTCTCCAGGTCGCTCACCACGAACCCCCGGAAGTTCCAGCGGTCCCGGAGGAGGCCTGTAAGCAGTTTTTCGTTGCAGGTAGAGGGCACGCCGTCTATGGTATTATAAGAGGTCATGACGCTGAGCGCGCCGTTATCGATAGCCGCCTTGAAGGTGGGGAACACATTCTCTTCCAAGTCCCGCTCGCCGATGTGACTGGGACTGCCGTTATGGCCGCCCTCAGGAATACCGTAGGCCACGAAGTGCTTGAGGGTGGAGATGACGCCCTTGGAGGACGTGCCGCGCACCATGGCCGATGCCAGCTCGCCGGTAAGGAACACATCCTCGCCGTAGGTTTCCTCCACGCGCGACCAGCGGGGTTCGCGGGCCAGGTCAATCACCGGGCCGTAGCCGATGGTGCCGCCCTGGGCCATCAGTTCGGCGCCGATGGTCCTGCCCACCTCTTCCAGGAGAGCGGTGTCCCAGGTGGCCGCCAGGCCGATGGAGGTAGGGAAAACGGTGGTGCCAATGGCCATATGCCCGTGCGGGGCTTCCTCGGCCAGGATCACGGGGATGCCCAGGCGGGTGGAATCCATGGCATAGTGCTGCAGGGCATTGTAGGCCTGTACGGCCAGGGCGGGATTCAGCCCCGTCTCCAGGGTTTTGCGGGTCCAGGGATCGGCCCGGAAAGTGGCCCACAGCATGCCGCCGTGCCGTTCCTGGATGAACTGGCGATAGTTGTCGGAGATTTGCACCCTGTCGGTACCCACCTTCTCATACATGGGCCATCCCAGGGGGCACAGCAGCTGTCCCAGCTTTTCGTCCAGGGTCATCCGGCCCAGCAGATCCTCTACCCTTTCTTCCACAGAGGCGGTGCTGTCCTTATATAAAGGTGTCTTGGGGGAACAGGCGGCTCCGGTGAGGAGCAACGCCGTGATAAAGAATCTGTTAAAATGTTTTAGCGTCATGGGTATAATTAACTGCGCAAATTTACAAATAATTTGGTAAAGTTTTTGCAAAAACATTTGGATGTATCAAAAATCCATTCTATCTTTGCAGTGTAATAGAATACTAATACAGCGGGCAAATGGCGCTTATCGAACTCAAAGACATTAACAAAACCTACAACAACGGGCAGCCGCTGCACGTGTTGAAAGGAATTGACCTGAATATCGAACGGGGAGAATTCGTGTCCATCATGGGCGCGTCCGGTTCCGGAAAGAGCACCCTCCTGAACATCCTGGGCATCCTGGACAATTACGACACAGGCACCTACACCCTGGACGGGAAACTCATCAAGGACCTGAGCGAGAAACAGGCGGCGGATTACCGCAACCGCATGATTGGCTTCATCTTCCAGAGCTTCAACCTCATCAGCTTCAAAACGGCCGTAGAGAACGTGGAGCTGCCCCTGTATTATCAGGGTGTTCCCCGCCGCCAGCGCCACGACATGGCTATGGAGTATCTGGAAAAATTGGGGCTCACCCAGTGGGCCTCCCACTTCCCCAACGAGATGTCCGGCGGTCAGAAGCAGCGCGTTGCCATCGCCCGCGCCCTCATCACCAGCCCGCAGATTATCCTGGCCGATGAACCCACCGGCGCCCTGGACTCCAAGACCAGCGTAGAAGTGATGCAGCTCCTGAAGAAACTGAATCAAGAAGAAGGTATCACCATCATCGTGGTCACGCACGAAAGCGGCGTGGCCAATGAGACCGACAAGATCATCCACATCAAGGACGGCGTCATCGGCCAGATTGAAGAAAACATCCACCACGACGCCTGGGGCGGTCCCCTCATGAAGTAATGCGAATAGAGATTATCCACGAAATAGCCAGTTCCCTCCGGAACAACAAGCTGCGCACGGCCCTCACGGGCTTTGCGGTAAGCTGGGGCATTTTCCTGCTCATCGCTTTGCTGGGAGCCGGCAACGGACTGATGAATTCATTTATGGGAAACATCCAGGACTACGTTACCCTGGATATCTCCGTGGAAGGGTGGCGCACCTCCAAACCATACAAAGGTTACAAGGAGCGCCGTCGAATCCAGTTGGACCAGAAAGACGTGAATTACACCAAGGGAACCGACTGGGAAGGCGTTATCGAGAACGTAACCACCACCACTTCCTCCACCAGTTCCGTCCTTTCCCTGGAAGGCCGTACCGTAGGCGGCTGGATCAACGGCGTGGTGCCCGAATACCAGGAACAGAACAAAATCAAGATGGCCGCCGGCCGTTTCATCAATCCCACGGACATCCGGGAGAAGAGGAAAGTGATGGTCATCGCCCTGTCCCAGGCCAAGGAGCTGATGCCCGGAAAGCCGGAAGAAGTGGTGGGCCGATGGATTGCAGCAGGAAGCATCTCCTACCAGGTAGTGGGCATCTACCACACCGACGAAGGGGATTTCCGCCGCCGCGTGAACATTCCCTATACCACTTATAAAGGTATCTACGACAGTTCCGACAAGATTGAGAGCATCACCTTCAACGTAAACGGTCCCAAGACCCTGGAGGAGCACCAGGCCTTCGAGGAAGAGTATACCGGCGCCCTCAAGCGCATGCACGACATAGCCCCGGACGACAACCAGGGCATCTGGGTAATGAACGGATACACGCAAAACCTGCAGATGAACAAGGCGCAGGGTATCCTTCGCATCGCCCTGTGGATCCTGGGCCTTCTCACCCTGGTGAGCGGCATCGTGGGCGTTTCCAACATCATGCTCATCACCGTGAAGGAGCGCACCCACGAGTTTGGCATCCGCAAGGCCATCGGCGCCCGTCCCGGTGCCATCCTCAAGCTCATCATCTCCGAGAGCATCTGTATCACCGCCGTCTTCGGCTACGCGGGGATGTTTCTGGGAATGATTGCCTGCGAGATTATGGACAAGACCGTGGGACAGAAAGCCGTGGACATCGGCTTCGAGGAAATCCGTATGCTGGTGAACCCCACCGTGGGGCTGGACGTGGCCCTGGAAGCCACCCTGCTCCTGATTATCGCCGGCACCCTGGCCGGGGCAGTCCCCGCCTGGAAAGCCGCAAAAGTAAAACCCATTGAAGCCCTGAGAGCCGAATGAAAAAGTGGTTTGACACCGATACTTTCCGGGAAATCCTGGACAGCATCCTGCGGAACAGAAGCCGCAGCTTCCTCACCGGCTTCGGCGTGTTCTGGGGCATCTTCATGCTGATGCTCCTCATCGGCGGCAGCCAGGGGCTTAAGGAGTTAATGAACAACACCTTCGAAGGATTCGCGCAGAACACCTGCATCGCCTTCTCCAACAACACGTCCAAGCCCTTCAAAGGCTTCAAGAAAGGGCGCACCTGGGAGATGAACTATGCCGATGTGGACCGCCTCAAGAACCTGATGCCGGAACTGGAGACGGTCACCCCTACCGTAAGTCTCTGGGGCAAGAGCGTCGCGCGGAACGAAAACACCTACACAGACGCCGTGGTAAAGGGCGCCCGGGCCGATTACGTGAACATCGAGACGCCCAAGATGATGTATGGCCGATACCTCAACGAGGCCGACCTGGCCCAGGAGCGCAAAGTCTGCGTGCTGGGTAAAAAAGTGTACGCCAACCTGTTCCCGGAGGGCGGAGACCCCTGCGGGCAGCGCATCCGCATCGGCGGCACCTATTACAGCGTCATCGGCGTGGACTGGCGGGAGGCAGGCAACATCAACATCAATGGCAGCAGCTCCGACGCCGTTACCATTCCTCTCACCCAGGCCGTCAGGGCCTATAACCTGGGCAATAACATCCAGATGCTGTGCTTCACGGCCAAGCCGGGGTATACGATGAGCGACCTCACGCCCCGCGTGCGGGAAATCCTGGCCCGGGCTCATTACTTCGACCCCACCGACGAACAGGCCCTGTTCCTGCTGAACACCCAGCTCATCTTCGGCATCATAGACAACCTGTTCAAGGGCATCAACTTCCTGGTGTGGCTCATCGGCATGGGAACCCTGCTGGCCGGCGTGATAGGCGTATCCAACATTATGATGGTGAGCGTGAAGGAACGCACCACGGAGATTGGCATCCGCCGCGCGATTGGCGCCACACCCCACCAGATCCTGGGTCAGATCATTTCCGAGAGCATTGTGCTCACGCTGGTGGCGGGCATGGCGGGCATCGTGTTCAGCGTGCTTATCCTGGCCGGCGTAGAGGCGGCCATGACGCAGGACGGCATCCTGAAAGCCGCCTTCCAGGTGCCCTTCGGCACGGCGGTGCTGGCAGCATCCCTCCTCACGGTTCTGGGTGTGGTGGCCGGCCTGATGCCCGCTTCCCGCGCTATGCAGATCAAGCCCGTAGACGCTATGAGAGACGAATAAAAAACAGTTACAGATATGAAAAAGTTTGGTAAAATTTTGATGGTCGTTCTGGTTGCCGCCCTTTTCATCGGCACCTTTGCCTACCTGTTCCAGCGGTCCAAGCCCAAGGAAATCCAGTATCAGGAAGTGATGCCGGAAAAGGGCGATATTTCCAAAAGCACCGTGGTCACGGGCAAAATCCAGCCCCGGGACGAAGTGAACGTGAAGCCGCAGATCAACGGAATCGTGGCCGAGCTGTACAAAAAGGCCGGTGAGACCGTGCAGCAGAACGAGGTCATCGCCAAGCTCAAGGTGATTCCGGACATGAGCCAGCTGTCATCGGCCCAGAGCCGCCTGCGCCTGGCCGAAGTGAACCTCACCCAGGCCCAGACCAACTACAAGCGTGAAAAGGAGCTGTTCGACAAGAACCTGGTGAGCGCCGAGGAATTCGAAAAGGTGAGCCAGGCGCTGGAGCAGGCCAAGGAAGAACGTTCCATCGCCCAGGAGACCCTGGAGATCGTGCGCGACGGCGTGTCCTCCTCCAACAAGAGCGGGAGCACCACCCTGGTGCGCTCCACCATATCGGGTCTCATCCTGGACATCCCGGTGAAAGTGGGTAACAGCGTCACCATGTCCAACACCTTCAACGACGGTACCACCATCGCCACCGTGGCCAACATGGACGACCTCATCTTCGACGGCAACATCGACGAGACGGAAGTGGGCCGCCTGCACGTGGGCCTGCCCGTACGCATCACCGTGGGCGCCCTGCAGGACGTGCACTTCGACGCCGCCCTGGAATACATCTCCCCCAAGGCCACCGAAAGCAACGGCACCAACCTCTTTGAAATCAAGGCCTCCGTCAAGGTTCCTTCCGGCGTCACCATCCGCAGCGGCTACAGCGCCAACGCCGAGATTGTGCTGGAGCAGGCGCCGGGCGTGCTCACCCTGGCCGAAAGCGCCATCCAGTGGGAGGGCGACAGCACCTTCGTCTATGTGAAAGCGGCCGAAGGCTGGGACAAACGGCCGGTGGAAACCGGTCTCTCCGACGGTGTGAACATCGAAATCAAGAGCGGTCTTTCCGAAGGCGAGACCGTGCGCGGAACGGAAATCATCAAAGCCAAGAAATAAGCCATGACTGCACTCGTGATAGCCCTGGTGGCTGCGCTGGCCGCTCCCACCGATTCCCTTGCCGATATGAACCACCCCTGGAACCTCCGGGAGTGCACGGAATGGGCATTGGAGCACAACCTCACCATCGCCTCCCAGGAGGTGAGCGTAGAGGGCAAGAAGATAGACAAGAACTCAGCCGACATGAACTGGCTCCCTTCCGTGAACGGTTCCGCCAGCGAAAACTGGAGTTTCGGCCGCGGTATCGGCGGCAACAATACCTACGAGAAAGGTAACTCGGCCAGCACCAGTTTCAACCTGGGTGCCAATATGACGCTCTTCGACGGCCTGGCCACGCCCCGCCGCATGCAGTTGGCCAAGCTGAACCTGGAGGCCGCCACCGAAGACCTGGAAAAGGCCCGTAACGACATCCGTGTGCAGGTGGCGCAGGCTTATGTCCAGATTCTCTACAATTACGAGATAGCCGACGTAGCCCGGCAGCAGCTGTCCATCGACTCCCTGCAGGTGGTGCGCCTGGAAGGCCTCTTCTCCACTGGAAAGGCCAGTTCCGCCGAGGTCTCCCAGCAGAAGTCGTCCCTGGCCCAGAGCCAGCTCACCCTGGTGCAGGCACAGAACAACGTGCGCTCTTCCCTGCTGGCCCTGGCCCAGTTGCTGGAGCTGCCCGATTGGGAAAACTTCAGCATCTATCGGCCCAAGGTGGAGATGGAGGATTACTATATTGGCCATCCCGATGACATCTACGCCGATGCCCTGGGCCTGCGTCCGGAAATCCGCGCCGAACAGCTGCGGCTGGACGGATCGGCCAAGCAGGTGCAGATTGCCCGGGCCGCTTTCTACCCTTCCCTCTCCCTAAGCGCCGGCATGGGCACCAATTACTATTCCTCCTTTGGCACGCAGGGCTTCTGGGACCAGCTTAGCAACAACTTCAGCCAGTACGTGGGCCTGTCCCTGAACATCCCCATCTTCAATAAGTTCAGCACCCGTAACCAGGTGCGCAGCGCCAAACTGCAGCAGCGCTCCCAGGAGATACAGCTGCGCCGTGTCCAGCAGAATCTGTACAAGGAAATCCAGCAGGCGTGGAACAGCGCCGTGGCCGCCCGTACCAAGTGGGAAGCCTCCCGCACGGCCACTGCCGCCGCCCGGGACGCCTTTGAACTGATGCAGGCCAAGTACGAGAACGGGAAAGCCACCCTCACGGAATTCAACGAAAGCCGCAACCGCCTGGTGAAAGCCGAATCCGACTCCGTCCAGGCCACGTACGAATACCTGTACCAGACCCGTCTGGTGGAATTCTACCGCGGCGGCGCGCTGGTGCTGTAGAGGGCGGCGAAATACACCGCCCTTTTCGGCCTTTTCCGCGTTACAGGTTGTAATATTCGATTACACGTCCCACGCGGGCAGGGATGCGCTGGCCTTTCTGCCAGGCCCCTTCGATGGTTTCCGTGCGGCGAATCCAGTTACCGCGGGCATCGTAGAAGTACTTGTCGTAGCTGTCCCAGTACACCTGGTCCGTGGAATAAAAGGCGTGTTTACGCTCGGTGACGTCGGCGTTGGCGTTGTACTTCCAGCGGGACCACAGTTCCGGCAGCATGCCTGAAGCTTCGGGCTCGTCCCGTGTTTCGGTCACCAGTTCCCTGTCGTTGGGGAGGAAAGTGAAACGGACGTTCCCGTTTTCTTCGGACAAGGTGAGCGGCATCCCGTTGGACGCATAAGTGGCCGCTATGTCATATTCGCTGTTGCTCACAGGATAGCCATTCTCATATTGGACGTGGTAGGTATAAGCCTGAGGCTGCCCTTCCATGCCATTTTGGAAAGTTTCGGTGACGGTGAGGTTGCCGTCCGAACCGAATTCGAAGGTATAATCGGCCTTTTCATAATAATAGGGTGAGTTGTCCAAATAATGGATGGCCGACAAGTCTTTGAAGATGGTGAGCGGGTAATCCTTGCCGCTTACGTAGATGGGAACCCAGTTGAACGGGTCGGTAGGGACGAGCTTACCCGTATTGCCATATTCGAAGGTAAACGTGAAACAGCCGTCACCGGAAACCTTCTTCGCGAGGCGTCCCTTATTGTCATATTCGTACAGCCAGCGCTCCTCCACCGTGTTTTCGGTCAGATTATGATACTCTTCTTTTACCAAATGGCCGGCTTCATCATAATAGTATTTATAGAAGGTGGTGTAGTGGTCTTCATAGATGGACTTCACGGGACCGCGGAGGCCGGCTTTTTCCCGGTCGGTGCGTTCCCAGTAATTGGTGGTGAACCAGGGTTCGGCCGCCTTGGCGCCGCCAAACAGGCTTTGGTTTACTGTAAGCGTGGAGACGCTGGAGCCGGATTTCAGGGAAATGGTAGCGGTACGGACATCGGCCGACCCGTTGTCGGCCACCATAATCTGAAGCACGTCGCCGCCGGTCCCGGAGGTCGGTTTTACCGTGCACCAGGAAGCCGATGACTCGGCGGTCCACGCCTGGTTGTAATCATCCCCTTTATGAAGGGTAAACTGGACCCGGACGGTATCTTTGTCGCAAGGCATATCGAATGCGGTAACGTCGCTCATCCAGCTCACCGTTACATCGCCATCTTTGTTCTGGTTCTCACCGCTTTCGCCACCTGGCTGCTGCTGGTTTTCGGGCTCCTGCTTGTTCTGGGGACCGCATGCAAATGCCGCCAGCAAAGTAAGTACTAAGAATTTTGTGTTTTTCATATGGGTATTTTATTGGTTTTTTCTGTTTTGCGCCACGCGGCGGGAGTGAGGCCGGTGGCTTTCTTGAAGTTTCGGTAGAAGGAGGACTCGTCGGCAAAGCCGGAAGCATCGGCCACCTCGGCCAGGTTCAGTTGCGGCTGCTCCCGCATCAGGCGCTTGGCATGTTCCACGCGGTATCCGTTCAGGAAATCCGAGAAAGACTTGCCGCACCGTTGGTTCAAAAGATAGGAGATATAAGTTTTATTGGTATGGAGTTCGGCGGCAAAGTCCGTGATGGTGAGCCCCTTGCGAAGATACATCTTCTCCTGCTCCAGCTTGTGTACAATCTGGTCCATCCGGCTTTCTTCCAACTGTTCGGGAGAAGGCGTTTCTGCGGGAGAGGGGGAGACGCGCCTGGTAAGCAGCAGAGCTACGAGGGCCGCAAGCAATATGCCGATGACAACAACCGTCCACCAGGGGAAATGCCCTGTGTCAGGGGCCGGCCGGGTCCCGGCGGGATGCAGAATCCAGGCAGCCGCCGTGGGCTCAAAATTGCTGTGAAAAATACCGCCCGTCATGGCAATGCGCCCGAGAGGGAGCAGGCGTGTCCAGGTTTCCGTGTACCGGATGGGCAGCGGCTGCGGGGTACAGAGCAGGGAAAGCCGCGCTTTTCCGCCGTCCAGGGCCGGATTATAGTCTATTTTCAGTAGGTACAGGTATCCCTTTTCGTCAGATCCGGGGATATAGGAACACCGGGCCGTGCGGTCTGTGACAAACGCGCTGTTCATCCAAGACAGCGTGTCTCCCCGTTCCGACAACTGCGGGATGATATAGTCTGTCTCGAGGAGAGAGAATCGGCCGTCCCGGAAGACGACAAAGGCCGATGGCTGGATTTCCCCCTTCCGGCAGGTCGGGAAAAGATAAGTGGCGGGAGCTATGGCAAAACGCTCGGGTTCAAAGGGGAAAGTGTTACAATTGAGCGTCCATGCCGCCTCCAGCGTGCTGGGCTGCGCCGCTCCGTCCAGCAGGTCGCAGAATGCATTCCAGCCCGTTCCATCAGCGTGCTCTCCTTCAATGACAACATCCCCGTCCGATGTTTGGAGAAGCAGGGGGTTCCTTCTTGGCTCCGTTACCGTCTGGGTATAAAGGGGACGGGCATCCTGGTCCAGCACCTCTATGGAATCGCCGTCATAGTGGTTGCCGGTCACCATGATTTTCCCGTCCGGCAGTTCCAGGGCCGATGCAAAGGCCCGCTTGCGGGAAAGGATGCCTGCCGGCGAAAACGAATGATCGGAGGGGTCATACCATTCCATCCCCCAGGTTTGTCCGATACCGAAGGGCTGGGCAAAACCAGCGCCCACCAGGATGCGGCCGTCCGAAAGCGGCAGCGCAAAGCCGCCGTCGTGCGGGTACAGCGGGTCTTCTGTACGGTGCCAGCGGCCGTCGCGGAAGTATTCTGCCGTTTGCGACGGCACAAATCCCGTGGTATGGCCGCCGATGGCGACCAACTCCCCGTTCACCCACAGCAAGGCATGGCTGTAACGGGGCTCCAGCATGTCTGGCAGGCGCTCTACTTCCAGCGGCAGCACCGGGATGCCCTGTTGAGCCAGGCATGGAAGCGCCGTCAGCAGCAGCCACAGGATATGGAATACTTTTTTCATTACAAAACAAAAATAGCGTTTTCGCGCAACATCTCCACACGCAATACCTATAATACCACCTTGCAAATCGGAAAATATTTTGCAATATCGCAAAATCTAACGCATGGAACGTCTCATTACGTGTTTTTGCACATTTTTTGTATCTTTGCCCAGTTATGAAACGAATCTGTGTTGTGGTGGCCGCCATGGCGGTCACGCTGAGCGCTTCGGCGCAGTCCAAGAGCTTCACCCTGGGCAAATGGGTGGAAGTACAGAATGCCATTCTGAAAGAGTTGAACCGTTCCTATGTGGACTCGCTGGAAGTGGGCCGCATTGAACGGGCCGGCATAGATGCCATGCTGGAGGCCCTGGATCCCTATACGGTGTATGTACCCGAAGAGGAACAGGAAGACTTCCAGATGATGCTGAGCAATACATACGGCGGTATCGGGGCCGTCATCTACAAGATGGACATCAATGGCAACGTGGTCATCAACGAGCCCTATGCCAACTCGCCGGCCGCCCGGGCGGGCCTCCGCTGCGGGGATGAAATCGAGACCATTGACGGACTCACCACCCACGGGCTCACCAGCCAGGAGAGCAGTGAGCGCATGCGGGGAAAGCCCGGCACCACCGTGGTTTTCCGCGTGAAGAAACTGCGCGCCGGAGACGGCTGGAAGGCCGGTGAGACCATTGAGGTTCCGGTAACGCGGGAACGCATCGTGCTCCCCTCCATCTCCTACGTGGGGATGCTCAACGACAAGGACGGTTACATCCTGCTGGACAAATTCACCGACGGCGTGGGCCAGGGCATCCGGGATGCCTATTACAAGCTCAAGGCCCAGGGAATGCAGCGCGTGGTGCTGGACCTGCGCGGCAACGGCGGCGGTCTCATGAACGAAGCCGTGAATATCGTTTCCCTCTTTGTTCCCAAGGGTTCGCTGGTAGTGAGCGCCAAGGGCCGGAACGCCGCTTCGGAAGCCACCTACAAGACCATCACGGATCCCATCGACACCGAAATCCCCATCCTGGTGCTGGTGGACGGCGGCAGTGCCAGCGCCTCGGAGATTGTCTCCGGCGCCTTGCAGGACTATGACCGTGCCACCATCGTGGGCACCCGTACCTACGGCAAGGGCCTGGTGCAGAGCATCCGCCCGCTGCCGTACAACGGCCAGCTCAAGGTGACCACCGCCAAGTACTATACCCCTTCCGGCCGATGCGTGCAGGCCATCGACTACTCCAACCGCAAGGACGACGGTAGCGTGGGATATATCCCCGACTCCCTCACCCACAGTTTCACCACGGCGCACGGCCGTACGGTGAAAGACGGCGGCGGCATCACCCCGGACTTCGAGGTGAAAGCCCACAAGTATTCCCGCCTCACCTATTCCCTGGTGTACAGCGGCATCCTGGAGCAATATGCGCTGGAGTATGTGCGCAAGCACGCCGCTATCCCGGCCGTGGAGAATTTCCATTTCGACGAATTCGAAGACTTCATCGCCTTTGCCGCCGACAAGGAATTCGACTACCGTTCGTCCGGCCGCGCCCTGTACGACCAGATGAAAAAAGAATTGGAGGAAGACGGCCTCACGGAAGCCATGGCCGGGGAGCTGGACGCCCTTCGGAAATCCCTGGAGATGGACAAGGAGACCTTCCTTCGATTGAAGAAAGACGAAATCATTCCCTTCATCGAGGAAGAGATTGTGGTCCGGTATTACTTCCAGGAAGCGGGCGTGAAGATACGCATCCGCTACGACGAACAGCTGGCCAAGGCACTGGAAATGCCGGCTATCAGCTACTAGTTACTTCCAGATATAGACTTTGTCGTTCCGGCGGGGGTGAATTCTCTCGCCGGGCTCTGTTTTGTCTTCGGGCTGGGCTTCCAGCGGGATGGCCACAGAGCAGCGGATACCCTGGGGAGCCGTATCGGCGGGCTCGTAGTCCACGCGCAGGTCATCGGCCGTCACTTCCAGCATACCGGTCTTGTGGCCGATGAATAGCAGCCGGTCCCCCTTGTGCAGCGCCGTGGCGTCCACCTGGATCTCCACCACGTTCAGGCGGGCGAACCAGTTGGTCACGGGCCCCACATAAACCTTGGTGCGGGTGGCACTGCTGCCGTATTTGGCGCTCCACTCGCCCATTTTGGTCCCCAGGTAGTAACCGTCCCAAAAGCCACGGTTGAAGACAGTGGCCAGCGTGTCCTTGAAGCTGGCGCCCAGTGCCGGGGTGAAGGTTCCGTCGGCCACGGCATCGGCCGCCTTCCGGTAACATTCGGTGGTCACTTTCACGTAATCTGCGCTGCGGGCGCGGCCTTCAATCTTGAACACCTTCACGCCCGCTTCCACGAACTTGTCCAGAAACTCGATGGTGCACAGGTCCTTGGGAGACATTAAATACTTATTGTCTACGTGGATGGCGTCGCCGGTCTCGTAGTCCGTGAGCAGGTAGCCGCGACGGCACGCCTGCAGGCAGTTGCCCCGGTTGGCGCTTTCGCCATAGGCCGAAAGGGACAGGTAGCACTTGCCGGAAACGGCCATGCAGAAAGCCCCGTGGGCGAACATCTCGATGCGCACCAGCTGCCCGGAAGGGCCCTTGACCTGCTGGTCCACGATGCCCTGATGGATGGCCTTCACCTGTTCCAGGGTAAGTTCCCGGGCCAGGACCACCACATCGGCCCATTGGGCGTAGAACTTGAGCGCCTCCAGGTTGGAAATGCTCAGCTGGGTGGAAATGTGCACCTCCAGGCCGATTTTCCGGCAGTACAGGATGCAGGCCATATCCGAAGCGATGACGGCGTCTACGCCCGCGGCCCGGGCGGCGTCCAGCGTCTCGTAGGCCGCCTGCAGTTCCTCCCCGTACAGGGTGATATTCAAAGTCATATAGGCCTTGACGCCATAGGCGCGGCAGATGCGCATGATTTCCGGCAGGTCTTCCTTGCAGAAGTTGTTGGCCGAATGGGAACGCATATTCAGCCGGCCGATGCCGAAGTACACGGAGTCGGCCCCGCCCTGTATGGCGGCCAGCAGGCAGTCGAAACTGCCCGCCGGAGCCATGATTTCCAGTTCTTTCCGGTTCATGGCGCAAAGATAGCACTTTTCGGCAAAAAGGCTTATCTTTGCATGATTAAACCTCCACACCATGATTGCGGACCACGTATTAGACCAGGCCATCAAGGACCTATTCGCCAACATCGAGTTTCAGAAGTCGCCCGAGGGGCTCTATGACCCCTTGCGTTATATGATTGCCATCGGCGGCAAGCGCATCCGGCCTCGGTTGTGCCTGACCACCTACAGCCTCTTTGCCGATGAGCTGACGCCGGAGATCCTGGAGCCCGCCGCAGCGCTGGAGGTTTTCCACACCTTCACGCTCATCCACGACGACATCATGGACCGCAGCGCCCTCAGGCGCGGGCATCCTACCGTGTGGAAGAAGTGGGACGAGGACACCGCCATCCTCAGCGGAGACGTGATGTTCATCGACTCCTACCGCCGTATTGCCCAGGCGCCGCCCGCCCTGCTCACGCAGGTACTGCCCCTGTTCTCCAAAACAGCTTCGGAGGTGTGTGACGGCCAGCAGCTGGATATGGACTTCGAGAAGCGCAGCAGCGTTTCCATGGCGGAATATATGCAGATGATCGGCCTGAAGACGGGCGTGCTCATCGCCTGTGCGGCCCAGATGGGCGCCCTCATCGGCGGGGCCGACGAATGGAGCCAGAACTGCCTCTACGAATACGGTTATTACCTGGGCCTGGCCTTCCAGGTGGCCGATGACTACCTGGACGCCTACGGAGACGAAAAAGTCTTCGGCAAGCCCATCGGAGGAGACATCCTCAATGCCAAGAAATCCTGGCTCACCGTCCGGGCCATGGAGCTGGGGGCCGATGGTCTGGAGGAAGCCCTCACCGCTCCTGCCGAAACCCCGGAGGAGAAAGCCGCCAAGATTGCCCGCGTGAAAGCCATCTACGACAGCGTGGGCGTGCCCGAAGAGGCCCGCAAGGCCATTGGAGACCTGTCTACGCGCGCCATCTTCAAAGGCACGGACGCGCGTATGGGCGGGGACGGAATCCAGGTACTTAAAGACTTTGCGCACAGCCTGATAGGCCGCACGGTATAATTATTAAAAATTTTTATTATTGAAAAATTCTTCGTACCTTTGCGGCTTGGTTAGTTAGTATTACGCATATGAAAATCGTATTCGCAACGGGCAATCCCGGCAAGATCCGGGAAGCTGCTGAGATTTTGGGCGAGGGTTTTGAGCTCGTTACCCCCGCAGAAATCGGGATCACAGAGGATCTCCCCGAAACCGGCAACACTCTCAGGGCCAACTCCATGCAGAAGGCCGACTATATCTATAAGAAAACGGGAATGAACTGCTTCGCCGACGATTCCGGCCTGGAAGTGGACATTCTGGGCGGCGCCCCCGGCGTTGAGACCGCGCGTTATGCCGGTCCCCAGCGGGACGCCGACGCCAACATCAACAAACTCCTGAGCGAAATGGCCCGCCGTGAGAAAGAGGCCGCCATGGCCCGCACCAACGGCCTTTCCACCGCCAAAGCCCAGCGCACCGCCCGCTTCCGCACCTCCGTCACCCTCATCCTGAACGGTGAGCATCATTTCTTCGACGGCGTGATGGAAGGCACCATCGGCTACGAGCGTGCCGGGGAAGGTGGCTTCGGCTACGACCCCATCTTCATCCCACAGGGGTACGAGAAGACCAACGCCCAGCTGGGTGAAAGCGTGAAAAACGCCATTTCCCACCGCGGGAAAGCCCTGCGTGCGATGGCGGAATTCTTAAATGGAAAACATTGAACTCATAGTACTGGGAACCACCAAGGTGGGGGAAAACGCCCTGGTGGTGCATACCTTGTCTCGTGAGTGGGGCCGGCGGGGCTTTCTGGTGCGCAGCGCACGGAAGACCGGCACGGCCCTTTTTCTGCCCCTGAATATCCTGGAGGCCGATATCGTAGAGAATCCCAAAAGCGAACTGTGGGGGCTGAAGGGCATCCTCCTGAAAGATGCGCTCCCGGGCATCCGGCAGGACCTGCAGAAGAACACCATGACGCTGTTCCTGGCCGAGGTCCTGTTCCGCACCCTGCGCGAAGGGGTGAACGAGGACGGACTGTATGAATGGTGCGTAGGCAGCATCCTCACCCTCAACGCTTTGGAAAGCGATTACGCCAACTTCCCCGTGCGCTTCTTGCTGGAACTGTCCGGCGCACTGGGATTCCGGCCCAGTTTTGACGACATCGCCCCCTTCGCCGGCGAGCATCTTCCCCAGATGAAGGCCCTGGTCACCGGCAGTTTCACAGACTGTATGCTCCTGCCCCTGAACGGCGTCACCCGCAACGCCCTCTGTGAGGAGCTCCTCCAATACCTCTCCTACCACACCGATTCCAGAATTCAAGTAAAATCCCTGGCCGTTTTACGGGAATTGTACCGATAATTTCGTACATTTGTGTGCCTAAAACCGCAAATCGAAATGAAAACCCGTAAACTGCGCCGCTCCACGGTGGAAGCCCTGGTCTTCCTGACCCTTTTCATCGTTGTTTTCTCCCTGCTGGGAAGCAAGATGGGAGGCGGCAATATGATCAAGACGGTCATGAACACGGCCCACGACCTTCTTTTGAACACCGTGTTCTACCTGATGGGCATTACCGTGCTCACCGGTGCGTTGAGTAAACTGATGTCGGAGTTCGGCGTGGTCACCCTGCTGGAGCGCTTCCTGCGCCCCCTGATGAAGCCCCTGTACAACCTGCCCGGCGTGGCAGCCCTGGGCGCCGTGATGACCTTCCTCAGCGACAACCCGGCCATCATCGCCCTGTCCAAGGACCGCAACTTCGCCTCTTATTTCAAGAAATACCAGCTCATTTCCCTCACCAACTTCGGCACCGCCTTCGGCATGGGCTTCGTGGTCATCATCACCATGATTGGCTACGGCCAGCTCACCGGTGCGCTGGTGGGTCTGTTCGGGGCCTTCTGCGGTTCCATCATTTCCACCCGCATCATGCAGCACAGCTGCCTCAAGGCCTATCCCGAACTGGACAGCCCCGTGCTGGACAAGGTGGTGGAAACGGCCGATGACCTCCCCGATGAGGAAGCACCCAAGGACGGTATCTTCATGCGTTTCCTGAATGCGGTGCTGGACGGCGGCAAGAACGGTGTGGAACTGGGCCTGCAGATCATTCCGGGCGTCCTCATCATCACCACGGCCGTCATCATGATTACCTTCGGCCCCGGTCCTTCGGGCGTGTACGACGGCTCCTCTTCCCAGGGCGTTCCCGTCCTCCCCTGGCTGGCCGAAAAAATCCACTGGGTGTTCGAATGGCTCTTCGGGTTCCAGCAGATGGAACTGATTGCCTTCCCCATGACCGCCCTGGGCGCCGTGGGCGCTGCGCTGGGCCTGCTGCCCACCTTCAACGCCGCCGGCATCCTGGACGGCAACACCATCGCCGTCTTCACGGCCATCGGCATGTGCTGGAGCGGCTTCCTTTCCACCCACACCGCCATGCTGGACAGCCTGGGTTACCGCAACGTCATCTCCAAGGCCATCGGCGCTCACGCCATCGCAGGCCTCTGCGCCGGCATCATCGCCCATTTCCTGTTTTTACTGATTTCGCTGATCTAACTCCCGCCCATGTCCAAGCGCAAGAACAGTCCCAACCGGAAGAATCATAAGAAGAAACGTATCATCCCCGAGTTCGAGGGGAAAGCCCTCATGTCCCGCGAGGGCTTCATTTTTGTCCGTGTGGAAGGACAGGAAGAAGACATTTTCGTAAAGGCGTCCAAGACCCGCGGAGCCCTGAACGGGGATATCGTGCGGGTGGCCGTGACGCAGGAGAAGGTGGGACAGGCCAAGCGCCGCAGCGGCGAGGTCATCGCCATCGTAGAGCGTTCCAACAAGCCTTTCGTGGGCATTCTGCATATCGTGGGCAAGCAGGCCTGGGTGCTGATGAGCTCCAAGACCATGCCCTATGACATCTCCGTCCCCGTGCCGGAAGGCGGGGTGCGCGGCATGAAAGTGGCCGCCGTGGTGGACGGATGGGAGCGCGGAGCGGCCGGCCCTTACGGCCACGTGGTGGACGTGCTGGGCATGCCCGGGGAGAACGAGACCGAGATGCACGCCATCCTGGCCGAATTCGGCCTCCCCTACCGCTTCGAGAAGAACGTGGAGAATGCGGCCGATGCCATCCCCGACGAAATCACCGACGAGGATCGCGCCCATCGGCGGGACTTCCGCAACACGCTCACCTTCACCATCGACCCCACCGACGCCAAGGACTTCGACGACGCCATCAGCTTCCGCAAGCTGGAGAACGGGAATTACGAGGTGGGCGTGCATATTGCCGATGTCACCTGGTACGTGCGCCCGGACACCGCAGTGGACCGGGAGGCGCAGGCCCGTGGCACGTCGGTGTACCTGGTAGACCGCACCGTGCCCATGCTGCCGGAGAAACTGTCCAACAAACTGTGCTCCCTGCGTCCGCACGAGGAAAAGCTCACCTTCAGCGCCGTCTTCGAAATCACGCCCCAGGCCAAGGTCATCAACCCCTGGTTCGGCCGTACCCATATCATATCGGACTACCGCTTCGACTACGAGGGCGCGCAGGCCATCATCGAGGGCGCCAAGCCGGAGGATGTGCCGGCCGACATCCAGGAAGCCATCCTCATCCTGAACAAACTGGCCCTGAAGTTGCGGGAGAAGCGCTTCAAGGCAGGCGCCGTGAACTTCGACCGGCCCGAGATGAAGGTGGATATTGACGAAAACGGCAAGCCCATCGGGGTACACCAGCGTTTCTCCAAGGAAGCCAACTGGCTCATCGAGGAGTTTATGCTGCTGGCCAACCGCAACGTGGCCGAATTCGTGGCCACCGGGGGCAAGATGGGCGGCAAGGCCCTGGCCAAGGCCAAGACCTTCGTGTACCGCGTGCACGACGAACCCAATATGGAGAAACTGAGCGGCCTTAGAGACTTCGCCGGCCATTTCGGCTACAAAGTGGGCACGCTGGAAGGCGGCCGGGAAACCGCCAAGACGCTCAATGCCCTGATGGCCGAAGCCGATGGAAAACCGGAGCTGCCCGCCATCCAGATGCTGGCGCTGCGTTCCATGGCAAAGGCCTGCTATTCAGTAGATAATATCGGCCACTACGGCCTGGCTTTCAACTTCTATACGCACTTCACCTCCCCTATCCGGCGCTACCCGGACATGATGGTGCACCGGCTGCTGTACCGCTATCTGAAAGGCGGGGAAAGCGCCAACGCCGATTTCTATGCCCTGCAGTGCAAACACGCTTCCGAACGGGAGCAGGTGGCCGCCGAAGCCGAACGCGAGAGCATCAAGTACAAACTGGTGGAATTCATGGAGGACAAAGTGGGACAGGAGTTCGACGGCCACGTGTCCGGCGTCACCGAGTGGGGTATCTATGTAGAGATAGAGCCCACCAAGATTGAGGGCATGATCCCTTACCGCACTATCCGCTCGGACTTCTTCATCTATGACGAGGAACGCTACCGCGCCGTTGGGCGGCGTACGCACCGTTCCATCCGGCTGGGAGACCCGCTACGCATCCGCGTAAAGGCCACTTCCCTGGAGCAGAAGCTCCTGGACTATGAGCTGGTGGAAGACCTGCCTGCCGCTCCCGCCGACACCCCTGAAGAGGCCTTCGAAGGCCCCGAGGCCGATATGGAGCGCGCCATGGCGCAGCACGAGCGCCGGGGACGGAAAAAACGTAAATAATTGAACCATATGATAAAACTGACACTACTCCTTGTAACCGCCGCGTTGCCGTACTGGAAGGATATCCAGACCACCTCCGTCAACGCAGACACGCGCCGTACAGAGGTCGTCTATTTTACCGACAGGGCCGACGCCCTGAACAAGGGCTTCCGGGAGAGCGAGAATTACCGGAGCCTGAACGGGGTATGGGACTTCAAGTACTTTGACGACCACCGCGTGATGGAGTCCCTTCCGGGCGTGATGGAAGGGAAACCGGAGATAGGCCGATGGGACCAGATCAAAGTCCCCGGCAACTGGGAGATGCAGGGTTATGGCATTCCCATCTACACCAATATCCAGTACGACTTCATGCCGGTGGATCCGCAGCCGCCGCAGCTCCCCGAGGCTGTTCCGGCCGGCCTGTACCACCGCATGTTCACCGTACCCGCAGCCTGGAAAGGCCGGGAGGTTTTCCTGAACCTGTGCGGTTCCAAGAGCGGCACCTATGTGTACGTGAACGGCCAGGAAGTGGGCTACAGCGAGGATTCCAAGAGCCTGGCCCGCTACCGCATCACGGATTTCCTCCGGGACGGAGAGAATGAGCTGGTGCTGCGCATCTACCGCTATACGGCCGCTTCCTATGTAGAGGACCAGGACTTCTGGCGCCTCTCCGGACAGGAACGGGACGTATACCTCTCCAGCGAAGTGAAGGACACGGGCTTTGACTTCCGCGTCATCTCCACCCTTTCCGAGGACCTGCAGACCGGCGTTTTCAAACTGCGTATGCACGCCAACGCTCCCACCGTGGTCTCCTACGAGCTGCTGGACAAGGACGGCAGCACCGTGGCCGATGCCGTCTTCGAATTCAGCGGCAATATGGCTACGGTCACCGACAGCATCCCCGGCGTGCGCCGCTGGAGCGCCGAAACCCCGGAGCTGTATACCCTGCTCCTGAACGTCAACGGGGAATACACCCGCTTCCATGTGGGCTTCAGAAGGCTGGAGGTGAAGGAGATGCCCGACCGGGACGGCCGCCCGGTGCACGCTTTCCTGGTCAACGGCCAGCCCGTGAAATTCAAGGGCACCAACATCCACGAGCACAATCCCTACACCGGCCATTACGTAACCAAGGAAAACCTGCTGGAAGACCTGCTGCTGATGAAGAAGGCCAACATCAACGCCATCCGCACCAGCCACTACCCGCAGGGACGTGAGTTCTATGAACTGTGCGACTCCCTGGGTTTCTACGTGTACGACGAAGCCAATATCGAGACCCACGGGATGGGCTATGACCCCAAGCGCACCCTGGGCAACAAGCCCGAATGGCTGGCTAAGCACATGGACCGTACCCTGAACATGTACCGCCGCACGGCCAACTACCCCTGCGTCACCATCCTGTCGCTGGGCAACGAGGCCGGCAACGGCGTCAATTTCTACGAGACCTACAAGGCCCTGAAAGCCCTGGAGAAGGACGGCCAGAACCGCCCCGTGGTCTACGAGCGCGCCGAATACGAGTTCAATACGGACTTCATCAACCCCATGTATCCGGACACCCGCTGGCTCAAAAAGATGGGAGAAACCTATTCGGCCCGGCCCGTGGTGCTGTGCGAATACACCCACGCCATGGGCAATTCCAATGGTTCCCTGGACCTGATGTGGGACCAGTTCTACGCCCACACGCATCTGCAGGGCGGTTTTATCTGGGACTGGGTAGACCAGGGACTGGCCAACAAGGACCTGGGATGGGCCTATGGCGGAGATTACGGAGAAAATATGCCCAGCGACGCCAATTTCTGCTGCAACGGCATCGTGAACCCGGACCGGGACCCGCATCCGGCCTTCTATGAAGTGAAGCACCAGTATCAGAATGTGAGCATCCGCGCCACAGACGCCGAAAACGGACAGTTCGAAGTGTTCAACCGCCACTATTTCACCTCCCTCCAGCCCTACCGCGTCAAATGGTGGGTGGAACGGGACGGCAAGCGTCCCTTCTGGTGGTTCACCCACAAGACCCGCTTCTCCACAGCTCCCCAGACGGCCCAGCCGTTCTCCCTGAAACTGCCCCGTATGAAGAAAGCCGGCGAGTACCGCATCTTCTTCGAGGTCCTGGAAGGAAACGACGTGGTGGCCTGCGATGAGATTCTCATCAAGGATACATCGGCCCCCAAGGAGCGCAGCGTCAAGGGCAGCGTGAGCTATACCACCGGAGACACCCAGATTGTGGTGCGCAGTGAAAAGGCCGAACTGGTCTTTGACAAGGTCACCGGTTTCATCAAGACTTGGAAAGTGAACGGGGCCGATGTGGTGGATCCGAAGTACGGCCTGCGCCCCAACTACTGGCGGGACCCCGTGGACAACGACTACGGCAGCATGGAGCCCCTCAAATCCCAGGCCTACTTCTCCCCTTCCGCTCCCGATCTGGTGAATGTGAAGAAGGAGGGCGAGACGGTGGTCATCAGTGTCATCGGCAAGGGTGTCCGCGCGTCCGAAAACTATACGGTCTATCCCGACGGCTCCTTGAAGATTGCCGTTACCACCCAGCCTGTGGACGGGCCCAAGGATCCCTGGCGGCGCGTGTTCATCCCGCGTCTGGGCTTCCGTTTCTTCGTCCCCGGCGACAGTTTCCGCTACTTCGGACGCGGCCCCGTGGAAAACTACTGGGACCGTAACAGCGGCACGTTCAAGCGCATCTGGAAGTCATCGGCCCGGGAGGAATGCTACCCGTACGTGCGGCCGCAGGAGACCGGTCATCACACGGAGACCTCCTGGCTGGAAGTGGACGGCGTCACCGTGACGGGCATCACGCCCTTCGAATTCAACGTCCTGGGCCAGGGCATCCCGGATGCCGATGTTACTCTCCGGCTGGAGAAGCCGCAGAGCCATCTTTCCGACGTACAGGACTTCGCCGCCACGGAGGTGAGCATCGACCACCGGATGACCGGCGTGGGCGGTTACGACAGCTGGGGCGCCCGGCCCGAACCCGAGCGCTGTCTCTGGGCCGATGAGAGTTATTCCTATGATTTCACGTTAATTCCTACCCTATGAAAAACGTAGCATTGGCACTGGCCAGCGGCGGACCGCGCGGCTTTGCCTTCATCGGAGCCATTGAAGAGCTCCAGAAAAGAGGTTACAATATTTCTTCCATAGCAGGCACCAGCGCCGGTTCGCTGGTGGGCGGCATCTACGCCGCCGGCGGCCTGCAGCAGTTCAAGGAGTGGCTCTTCGGCCTGGACTCCCTGAAAGTGGTGTCCTTGATGGACTTCTCTTTCAGCAAGAACTACCTGGTGAAAGGCGAGAAAGTGATGGAAGCCATCAAGGAAAGGGTGCCGGAAGTAAACATCGAGGACCTGCCCATCCCCTTCGCCGCCGTTGCCACGGACCTGTACACCGGCGAAGAAGTCGTCTTCCGGGAAGGGCCCCTGTTCGAGGCCATCCGCGCCTCCATCTCCATCCCGTCCATGTTCAAGCCCGTGAAATGGGAAGGCCGCACCCTGGTGGACGGCGGCATGGTGAACACGTTCCCGCTGAACCGTGTACAGCGCACCCCCGGGGACATCCTGGTGGGCTTCAACGTGAACCAGATTGATGCGGCGGAAATCCAGGGTTTCCTGGACAGCCGCGCCTCCTATGCGCGGGATGAGGCCGCCCGCCGGGAAGAGGCCAAGTCCCTGCTCAAGGACACCCTCACCACCGCCGAACGCGGAGATTTCCTGGAGAAGATGGCCAAGGGAGGCCAGCTGATCAAGGAAAGCATCGACAACTACCGCAGCGAGCGCCGGCTGGTGGCCGACGGCCGCGAGGGCTGGATTCCCGTGGACGCCGACGACAACTACGCCTCCATCCTCCAGCGCAGCTTCGGCATCATGAACTGCACCATCGCCCGGATGGGCATTGAGCTCACCAGGCCCGACATCCTGGTAGACCTTCCCTTCGACTCTTACCACGGCGTTTACGGATACACGCACGCCCAGGAGATTTATGAAAAGGGCCGCGACCTCATGGCGCAGGCCCTGGACCAATACGAAAAAGCCCTGTAATGTGGTAGATTCGAATTTTTTTCTTATCTTTGTGAGCTATCACACGCGCGTATACAAACAAAAAATCATCCATATGAAGAAAATCGTCATGACCTTCCTGTGCATCCTGCTTACTGCAGTAGCTTATGCACAGTCTGCCAATATGCTCGCCATGGCGCGGGCAGAACTGGATAAAAGAGGCCTTGAAGAAGGCGCTGTCAGGGCACGTCTGCTGGAAAACGGCATCGATGTAGACGCTATTTCCCCCACCGAGTACCCGGCCTATCAGGACCGCGTCCTCAGAATCCTGAACCAGATGCAGGCGGAAAAGGCAGGCAAAAACGCATCCAACGCCGAAGCTACTGTGGACGGTACGCCCGAAGCTCCCGCCGTGGCACCCACTGTGAGTTCGGCAGACCTTCCCCAGACCAGTATGGGCGAAGCGGCCGCCGAAGCCAAATTGGAGGAAACCTTGCAGAAGAACAACGTTTCCCCTACCGTCGGCAACGACATTTACGGCCACTCGCTGTTTACCGGCAAGTCCCTGGATGTTTTCCGCACCACGGACGGCGCCCAGGCCCCGGACACCTATGTTCTGGGGACCGGTGATGAAGTGCACATCTCCATCTTCGGCTCTTCCCAGACGGAAATCCATCAGATCATTTCCCCGGACGGTTCCATCCAGCCCACCGGTTCCACCAAGATTTTCCTGAAGGGCCTCACCCTGGCCCAGGCCCGCCAGGCCATCAAGAGCAAACTGGCCCAGCACTATTCCTTCCGCCAGGACCAGATTGCCGTGACCATCACCACCGCCCGTACCATCATGGTGAGCATCTACGGTGAAGTGGGCGTACAGGGCGGTTTCACCGTCAGCGCCCTCAACACGGCCTTCAATGCCCTGGCAGCCGCCGGCGGCCCCACCGCCATCGGTTCCCTGCGTAACATCCAGCGTTCCCGGGCCGGCAAGACCACCAAGATGGACCTGTACCAGTTCATGACCGGCGCAGTTTCCGGTGACAAGTTCGACCTCCAGAACAACGATATCCTCTTCGTCCCCGTGGCCGACAAAGTGGTTTCCATCGAAGGTGCCGTCAACCGTCCCATGCGCTATGAGATGATTGAAGGCGAGACGCTGGCCGACCTCATCCGTTACGCCGGCGGCCTCAAGGACGACGCCTATCCCGAATTCGTACAGATCGAGCGCTATGTGGGAGACGAAAAGGCCTATCTGGAATATGACCTGAAGAATATCGTTTCCGGTGCCCAGAAAGCCCCGCTGGAAGGCGGCGACATCGTTCGCATCAAGAGCATCAACAAGCCCATGGAGAACTTCGTGTCCGTGAGCGGTGATGTATACTACGGCGGCAACTTCGACCTGGAGAAGAACCGCAGCCTGAAAAAACTGCTGGACAACGCCAAACCGCGTTACACCGCCCGCACCGAATACGTGCTGGTAGAACGTACGCGTCCCGATGAGACCGTGGAAGTTCTCACGGTTCCCTTCCCCGGCATCAACGGCAACCCGGATTTCACCCTTCAGGGACGTGACGCCGTGAAGGTGCTCACCCTGGCCGATTTCCGTGACGTGGCCACCATCTCCGTGAGCGGTCTGGTGCGTACGCCCTTCACCCGCAACTTCGGCCTCAACGACCGCATGAGCATCAACCAGGCCATCGAACTGGCCGACGGTCTGCTGCCCAACGTCTATCCCCTGGGTTACATCTTCCGCAAGGACCTCACCAACCCGGCCAAGATGGAATACATCGCCGTTTCCCTGGAAGACGACGGAGACGTGATGCTGCAGCCCGGCGACGAACTGCGCGTGTATGACAACAGCACTTATACCAATATGGGTGAGGTACACATCAGCGGCGCGGTGAAAAATCCGTTCGGCACCACCTTCGACTCCTCCATCACCGTCCACGACCTCATCACCATGGCCGGCGGTTTTGAAGTGGGTGCAGCCCCGGACCGCGTGGAAGTGTTCCGCCTGAACCTGGACGACCCCAAGGAAGCTAAGTTTGACCTGGTTACCATTGAGGTGGACGAGAATTACAATCCCACCGAGCCCTTCTACCTGATGCCTTACGACCACGTGGTCGTGCGCCAGATGCCCAACTTCGCCATGGGCCGCAGCGTGGAGATCAACGGCCGTGTCCGTTATCCCGGCACCTATGTGCTGGAAGACTCCCGCACCCAGCTGTCCGAGGTCATCAAGATGGCCGGCGGCCTGATGGACGACGCTTCTCCTTACGCCACCCTCTTCCGCACCTTCAAGGGCCGCGGCCCCATCGGCGTCAATCTTACCGATGCCAACAGGAACTCCCGCAAGACCAAGGATGATCCCATCCTGATGGAAGGCGACGTGATCAACATCGTCCGTATGGAGAACACGGTCACCATCCGTGAGACCGGTACCCGTATGGCCCAGTATGTGCCGGAAGACTATGTCTCCACCCAGAAGACCATTACCTACCGCGGTGGCAAGAACGCCGGCTGGTACATCCGCAACTTCGCCGGCGGCTTCCAGAAGTTCGCCGACAGGAATTCCGTCACCGTGACCATGCCCAACAACCAGAGCAACGGCACCAAGCACTTCCTGTTCTTCCGTATCTATCCCAAGGTAGAGCCCGGTTCCACCATCACCCTGGCCATGGATACCAAGCGTCAGGAAAAGGCCGCCGAGCCTAAGGAACCCGTCAAGTGGGAGCAGATTGCCGCCAGTTCCCTGAGCGCCCTCACCTCCGTGGTTTCCATGATCCTGCTCATCGAAAGACTTAACTAATTATGGAAGAAAACAAGACCTACGTCCAGCCTCCCGTGCAGGAAGAAGAGGAAGGCATCGACATCATCGGCCTGGTAAAACAGATGTGGGATGGCCGCAAGACCATCATCATCTGCACGGCCGTGTTCATTGTCCTGGGCCTGGTAGCCGCCCTCACCATGAAACGCACCTACACGGTGAGTTCCGTGATGGTGCCCCAGCTGGGTTCTTCCAGAAGCTCTTCCCTGAGCAGTCTGGCCTCCCTGGCCGGTTTTGACCTGGGAACCGCCAATATGTCCAGCTCGGAACTTTCTCCGCTGGTCTATCCGCAGATCGTGAGCAGCATTCCTTTCCGCAAGGAGCTCATCTACACCCCGCTGCACTACGAAAAGGCCGACACCGCCGTGTGTATGATGACCTATGCCAAGGAGTATGACAAACCCACGGTGATCAGTTATATCCTCAAGTATACCATCGGCCTGCCCGGCGTCATTATGGGGGCTATCCGGAAAGAGAAACCGGATCCGGTGCTGGCAGGAGGGGAAAGCGACAATTCGCCCAAACCGCTGCTGGTCACCAAAGACGAGGAAAAGATCATGAAGGTGCTGGCCCAGAACGTAAACCTGGCCGTGGACAAGAAGGAAGGTTACCTCACCCTCTCCGTCACCAGTTCGGAACCCATAGTAACCGCCGAACTGGCCATGAAGGCCCAGCAGCTGCTGCAGGAAGAGATTACCCGCTTCCGCACGGAGAAGGCACAGGACAACCTGAATTACATCCAGGCACGCTACAATGAAATCAAGGCCGAAGCCGAATCCTACCAGACCGCCCTGGCAACTGTAAGGGACCGTAACCAGAATATGACCACCACCCGCTCCCAGATCGAGCAGGAACGCCTCCAGAGCAAGTACATGGTGGCCAATTCCATCTACTCCGAAATGGCCAAGCAGCTGGAACAGGCCAAGATGCAGGTGAAGCGGGATACGCCGGTACTTACCATCGTGCAGCCCGTCGCCGTTCCCCGTAAGCCGTCCAACAGCCGGGCCAAGACGCTGATTGTCTGGACCTTCTTAGGATTTGTGCTGGGTTGCGGCATTGTCCTGGGCAAGGGATACCTGCCCAAGGTAAAGGAAATGTTCGCTAAAACCGATACAGATTAATACCTGTTTCTTCGTCGGCCCTGCGGCCGGGATGTAATGCCGGGAAGGCATCTACCGTGAGTTCGCAGGCACCGCTGATTTTCGCATCCAGGAGATGACCGCCCACACAGGAGTAGTCACTCCTGGATGCTGTTATATGCACGTGGAGATAGGGCTGGCCGTCCTTTTCAGAGATGTTACCCGTAAGGTTGGTAATCTCCATCTGCTCCAGGAAGGTCTTGTCTACATACTTCATGGTGGAGGGATCCAGGTAACGGAAGGTGGCTTCGTTCACGGCGCCAAGGCCGCCAATCACACCGGAAAGGATATGCTGTTCCCGGCAAAAAGCCGTCAGGGCTTCCATCACGCTAACGTGATTGTTCAGGCTGATCACATAATGACCGCCGTCTTGAATGAACTGGTACATCATTATTAATAAAGGTCGTAGGTTCTCTCCAGATAGGTGAAACTGTCACCCGAAATAAGGCAGTCTTCCGTCTTTCCGTTCAGTGTCAGGGTAACAGTATCCCCCGTCTTGACATAAGTACCCCGGTTAACCTGGTACAGGATACGGCTGCTTAGCAGGATGCGGGTAAAGGAACTGTTGGTATCGAAGATGATGATGCCGGGATAACTGTTGGAGCGGTAAGTCCACATGGTGCCCGTCAGGTCCGAAGTACCTGTATTCTCATTGACCGGGAAATGCATGAACCATACGTCGTCTACCAGCATCACCTCGTCGAAGAGGATGGCACTTTCCTTGCCCATATCCAGATGGGAGCCGCTGAGCGTGAAGGGGGTCTCCCCTTTTTCCCAGCCATAAGGTACACCTTCCTCATGAGTGACGTTTTTGAAGCTGACCTGTTCGGTTTTCCCATCCGGGGTAAAATAAACCAGACGGAAAACGTCTTTCCGGAGACTGGTCCACACGGTGTAATCCAGGCTGGCATATTCCTGCGGCTTGAACGTGGAGAAATTCTTGTTCTTGCTGTTCTTCAGGTGGGAGAAAGTGCGTACCAGGCGGTTGCTGGTACCTTCATCGCTGAGGATATCCACGGAGTGGCCGTCCACGGAATAGGTGCCGTTATTGAACTGCACGGCGCCGTTGCCGTTACTGCGCTGAACGATGGTTACGCGGTCGTCGGACCCGAAATGGACGAGGGCCCGCTGGTCGTCCAGCGTATAGCTCCAGGTAGTATTGGAAATGCCAATATACAGCGGCTCCAGGATTTTACTGCAGGAAACCGCCATCAGCAGCATGGCAAGGGCAACTACGGTACGAAATATGCTTTTCATGAGCAGAGGATTATTCTGAACAACAAAAGTAAGCAATTTTTTTCGTATTTTTGTCCTTCAAAACCAAAATGATGAAGAAAGCCCTCCTGTTTTCGCTGGCCATCTCCCTTGCCTTTACGGCCATGGCCCAGACCATACGTACCAATTACCGCGCCGGCGGTATTACCCATATATGCACGGAATACGAGAACCTCACCCTGGACGGCATCCCCACCCAGGTGAAGGTGGAACTGGCCGGTTTCCCGGATGGCGCCACCCTGTATCTGCTGTATATGAACCTGGTGCAGAAAACCAGCACCGTGGTTCCCAAGGGTGTAAAGATGGCCGTTACGCTGAGCAGCGGCAAATTGCTGCGCCTGGACCAGATTGGCGAAGATTCGGCCACCAAGCGCCGTCTGGACAACGGCACCTTCCTGAACCGGCTGAAATATGCCGTGGAGCCGGCCGATATGGAAAAGATGGTGAAGGGCGTCAAGAGCCTGGACATCATCACGGGCTGGGAGCCGGACGACTACATCCAGGCCAACTTCACCGGCAACGAGATGGGAGAACTGCTGGAGCGCCACTGCCAGGCCATCCTGAAGGCGGCCGGTTCCACCATCGACCTGGAAGCCACCCTCGCCAGTTATACGGAGAACGTGAACAGCATCCTGTCCGCCGCCGAGCCTGTTGTGGGCCGGGGCGCCAATTACGACTACAACATCATTCTTTCTCACCTCTATTATAAGAATAACAATGAGGAAGACCTGGACCTGGCCTTTGTGATCGGCACCAAGGAACAGTTCCACATCCCCTACGACGCCGCTGTGCGCTTCATGCTCAAGGACGGCAGCGTCATCGGCCTGCTGCAAACCCGCGACGACGTCAACTTCGTCTATGTCTATCCCACGCTGGAGGACCTGAGCCGCATGGTTTCCGTGGGCATCCAGACCATCTCCATCGACCACGAGAAAGGCATCTTCACCGACGAATTCCCGCCCCGCGAGGACAACGGTCTCACCTTCTCCGAAGCCGTGAACCAGGAGCTTCAGCTGCTGCTTTCCCTCAGCCCCAGATAATCTCTCCCGTATATGAAACGAACCGGCCTCCTTGTCACCGTACTGGCCGCAGTGTGCCTGCTCTCCGGCTGCCAGTTTAGAATCAGTAAACCCCTGCTGAAGATGATGGTCTCCTCCTTCAGCAAAGAACAGAAGTTCACGTGTCATGCCGATTCATGTGACAGCAGGATTGGTATTCCCTATGTGGAGAACGGTACGCCCGCGCAGGTGATGGATATTTACTACGCGCCCGCGAATATTCGCAAGAATGCCGTGCTGGTGGATATTCACGGCGGTTTTTACATCGGCGGCAACCGGAAGAACAACCGTCCGCTGGCATCCGTTTTCCTGAAAGAAGGCTATGACGTGGTGCTGGTGGAATACCGCCTGAACGACGGCAAGCTGGATGTGAGCGACGAACTGGCCGACTGCGCCGCCGCGCTGGACTATCTCACCGCACATGCCGATGAGCTGGGCCTCAACAAAGACTGCATGTTCCTCACGGGGGATTCCGCCGGCGGACACCTGGCCCTCTATATGGCCGAAGGCGCCCAGGACCCGACGCTTCCCATTCACCCGTCACTCTTTAAGCCCCAGGGCGTGCTCCTCAACTGCCCCGCCTACGACTTCGCCGCATTCAGCAACTCCGACGGTTTCTCCGAGAGTGCTATGGAATGGTTCCTGGGTCCGCGTTACCAGGATGCCGACTGGATGAAGTCTATGTCCCCCAGAACCTTCATGAAGAGTTATACAGGCCCCCTGTTCGTTTCTACCTGCACCAAGGACTTCATCCGCACGCAGTCCCTCCTGATTGTGGAAGACTGCAACGCCCTGAACCGTCCCGTGGAACTGGTAGACATTGCATCGGAAGACAAAGCCGTGGGCCACGTGCACAACGTCACCAACCCGGACCTCCCGGAATCCCGCGAAGTCAACGCCAGGATGGTCGAGTTTTTGAATCGGATTATCAAGTAGGCGCCGGCGTTTTCTTCAGAACCGTTTGCCAAGACAGAGCTGGATGCTCTCTGCGGCCCTGAACCGATGTGCCTTCAGGACAACTCCCAGGTACATGTCGGCCAGTTTCGGGAAGTAATACTTAACGGTTACCAACTGATACCAGCGCTGGGCCTGCTCCAGTCCGTCGTTATGGTGCAGATAATGCCCTAAGCCAAGCATCAGCGACAAATTGCGGTAACTGAACTCATGCAGGAGGGAAAAGCCATAGGAGACAGGATCGTACTTAATTCCTTGGCCGTCGCTTTCCGCGATCTTATCGCAGAAAGGTGTGACGTACAAGTCAAATCCCAGACCACTGGCGTTTGTGCGGCTATACCTGTAAAATGCGTTGACCTCGAAAGAATATTTGAGGTAACGGTCGTTAACCCAGATGCCGTTCTCTTGAATATTCTTCTCATAGCCGGCTTCGTTGCTCATGATACCGCCTGACACCTGTATGGCAAACTGAAAGCGGCGCTTGAATCCGTCATCTTCCGGCTCGCTTGGCAATTGTTTCGCGCTTCGTAGCGTTTTCATACCCACGCGCAAAGCAAGTTCGAATGAATTGATGCCATAATTCGGGAAGGTGACAGCACCGTTGGAATGATGGTTGAAAAAGAAGCCGAGACCCACATCAAAGCGGGATGAAAAGGCATACTGCGCCTGGACTCCCAAAGAGATATGGGCATTGACAGGCATCGAGATAAGCACGTTCCAGGGGTTCGTGGCGGGATCATAACGCCTGCTGAACACGAATCCAAGGCCGAATTCGCCGCTGTACCCGAAACTGAAACCACCCCGCACGAACAAAGGACGGTCAATATAGCCGTATATGCTGTATATATTGCCCATGCCCGGTCCGTTCGCCGCAGGCACGCCGGCAAGGGCGTCAAGCTGAAAGCCGATACCCACCTCCGGGTGCTTGCAGATGGTTGCGAAAGGTGACGAACTGTAATCTGCCCAGCCCAACCTGACATCAAAGGTAGGGAATACCGGCGCAACCTTATCGCCGAAAAGGGCTGGATAAAACCGACCGTCATACAGCGCCTTGCTGCAACCTGCATAAAACGAGATGTTCTGTGCGGCGACTCTTCCGACCGATCCTGCCAGAAGCAATAACAGACAGATGATATAGTGCTTGATCTTCATAGGAACTTCTAGAAATGCTCAATGACGGGCTCTTTGAAAAGGGGCATCCCGGGAATGATGTTCACTACCGTGTGCAGGGATTCCGCTTTCTTGAAAGAGATGCCGTAGTCCTTGAGGTCAATGCATTTTTCCCGGTCGTCCTTGAAGACGACAATCAGGTGGCAGAAACTTTTGTCGATGGAGCCGCCCTTTTCCGCAGGGATGAATAAATCGCAGATGTGGAGATAGCAGTGGTCGATAGCAGCGGCTTCCAGGAGCGCCCCATCCTCTGTCCGTATCCCTGCCGGCGAGATAACGACCGTCTTGCGGCAGCGTTTCCTTTCCTTGAGGAAAAGCGCCAGCATCAGCACGGAAAACGCACCTGCCACAAGGGTCCCGAACAGGTAGCCCGTAGGGTCCTGGGGCACCACCAGAAACAAGACAGCGACAGTGAGGGCTGCAACAAAGAGGATGGCTGCATAAACCATCATCCGGGAACTGTATTTCAGCGTAATATCCATAGTTACCGATACAAAAATAGCAAAAAATTTTTGCTATTTTTGTACAATCCAACCTGCCTATGAAACGTTTTCTCACCATAGCCATCCTTATTGCGCTGCTCTCTCCCGCCGGAAAAGCCCAGGAGAGGGTTCAGCCCACGCCCGAACAAATCCAGGCCTATCTCCGTTCCCTTCGTTCGCATCCGGACCAGCACGTGCTGGTTCCCGATGAAACGGTGGCCCGGCAAAGTCCCTACCGCGGGACGAAGAACTACGGGAAACGGATAGCCGTCTTTGGCGGCTCCCTTTCTGTCAACAGCGAATCCGATGCCGCCAAGCAGATGTGGGCCGATCTCCTGAATGCCGAGGTGACCACCTACGGCGTGGGTGGGGCCGGGTTCTCCAGCGAACAGGGTTATACCTTGCAGCGGCAGGTGGATACGGCCGGGGTATACGACGTTTACGTCCTTTGGGCTTCCACCAACGACTATACCAACAGCCGGGAGTGTGGTTCCTGGCAGGACTATACGGAGTACGACGGGTTCGACGCTTCGCGTCTGACCACCCAGTGCGGCGGCATCAACTACTGCATACGGAAGCTGCTGGAGAAGAATCCATCGGCCGAAATCTATTTCTTCACGTCTCTCCGCTTCTTCGGGAAAGATGCCGGGCACAATCCTTTTTCCGACGAACCCAACCTCACGGGAAAGACTTTTGCAGATTACATCGAAGCCCAGAAAGCCTGCTGTGCGCACTACGGCATCCCAGTACTGGACCAGTTTGCCCTGCAGGGAATCAACGAGTTCAACTTCCACCTTTACTACCTGCCTGACAAGTTGCATATGAACGAGGACGGATACCGCAAGATAGGTCCCGTACAGGCTGCGTTCCTGGCTAATGGAAAATAGAAGATGGATAAGGTATTGTCCCTGGATGTATATGCCAGCGCCGGCGTGGGTGTGCTGGCCTTGCTGTTGGGTTTCTATTTCACGCGGAAGATTCCCTTCCTGAAGCGCTTCTGCATACCGGCCCCCGTGTCGGGAGGTCTGCTCATCTCCCTTATCACCCTGCTTCTTTTCAGCGTCTTCGGGGTGGAGTGCCGCTTCGACGGAACGGTGAAGGACCTCTGTATGATGCTCTTCTTCACCTCCGTGGGTTTCCAGTGCGACGTTACGGTGCTGAAGAAAGGAGGAAAGCCGCTCCTAGTTATGATTGGACTGGTGGCAGTGCTCATCATCATGCAGAACTTCATTTCCGTGGGGATTGCCAAGGGGCTCCATCTGGACCCGGTCTTCGGCATGTCGGCGGGTTCCATCCCTATGAGCGGCGGCCACGGTACGGCAGGCGGGTTCTCGCCCCTGCTGGAACAGATGGGCCTTGAAGGCGCATCGTCCATCACCATGGCGGCGGCCACATTCGGCCTGGTAGCCGGCTCCCTGCTGGGCGGTCCGTTGGGCGAGGCTTTGATACGGCGGAACAATCTTTCCGGACAGTCCGGGGCTTCCGATGTGATGGGTAGCGTGGAAACCACGGAATCCCGCAAAGAGGTCTCCGTAACGGAAGAGACCACTTTCCGGGGATACCTGCGTGCGGCTTGCATCCTGCTCCTCGCCATGGCCCTGGGATCGGGAGCAAGCCGGCTCCTGGCCCTGACCGGCATCACCTTCCCCACCTACTTCGGCTCACTCCTCGCCGCCTTTGCCATCCGGAATATCTTCGGCCTGTCCCCCAAGTGGACAAGGGAACTGAGTCTTGGAGAAATGGTTTCCCTGGGCGATATCTGCCTTCAACTTTTCCTGGGAATGGCCATGGCCAGTCTACGCCTGTGGGAACTGGCCTCGCTGGCCCTTCCGCTGTCTCTCATCCTTGTTGCACAGGCCGCATTCATGGCGCTTTATGGAGCATTCGTCGCCTTCCCGCTGCTGGGAAAGGATTACGACAGCGCCGTCCTGGTGAGCGGTCTCTGCGGTTTCGGCCTGGGCGCAACACCCAACGCCATGGCCAACATGTCGGCCGTCTGCTATAAGTACCGCTATTCTGTGAAACCCTTCATCATCGTCCCCATCATCGGCGCCATGTTTGTGGACCTCATCAACACGGGCGTGGTGACTGTGTTTTTGAATCTGATAAAGTAATTATATAGTAACTATGAAAAAGAACTATTTAAGTAAAGCTTTGATCCTTGCCGCAGCAGCGCTACTGGCGCTTGCCTGCACCAAAGCAGACCAACAGAAGAAAGTGGCGGTGCTGCTTCCCGACGATACCATCATCGACCGCTGGGCCACGGACAAGAGTCATCTGGAGACCGTCATGAAGCAATACGGTTTCAACACCACTTTGACCATATGAAATTCCGTACTATCCCCATCGTTGCCATCCTGTTCGTCGCATCGGCAATGGTCGTTCAGTTCGCCATCTCATCGTCCCTTGAGAAGGAACATGTGCGCGAAGTGGTGGAATACAAGATGCAGCTGGCACAGAAGGACTTCTTCCACGTTCTGGTAGGCTTCCATAACGCCGCCGACGAAATGCGGAGATTTATCCTCAACCATGCCGATAATGAGCAGGATATCTTGAGGGCCACCCGTGATATGCTCAGGCGCTATCCCAACATCGACAATATGTTCGTCAAGTTTGCGCCGGGCGTCTATCAAGGCAGTGTGGAGAATTATTTCCCGCGTACGTATCGGTTCCAGGGCCAGACCATCACCACGAATAAGGGCGCCGAGGGGCTGGATTACTATGCCCGTGACTGGTATGCCGGTGCGCTCGAATGCGACGGCGACGGCTATTGGTCGGAGCCGTATATCGGCGCCAGCACGCAAACGCGGATCGCTTCCCATTCCATCAAGATAGAAGACGCGCAGGGGCAGTTGATGGGCGTCGTGGGAAACGATTTCACGATTGAGTGGATGGAAGCCATCCTGGAGGACATCAAACCCTACGACCAAGCGGTATGCCTCATTTACGGCACCAACGGCTCGCTCATCGCCGCCTCTCCCGACAGCGTGACTCCGGAGGATGAGATGCGGTACCGGACCGACAAGAAGCACTGGATGGTCTATTCACAGACGATGTCTCCCATCCAGATGCAGCTGATCATCGCCGTGCCGAATCACATCATCTGGCAGAGCATCAAATGGATAAGCGTCATCACGCTCCTCATCCTCATTATCGGAATTGCGGTGCTCATCCTTCTGTTCCGCCGGATCGGGCAGCGGGAGAAGGCGTTCCTGCAGGTCGAGAATCATCACAAAATCATGAAGAAGGAGATGCAGCTGGCCACGAACATCCAGACCGGCATCCTGGTGCACGATTTCATAGACGATGACCAGCTCGCGCTCCACGCGACCCTGGTGCCGATGCAGAGCGTCGGAGGCGACCTGTACGATTTCTATCGGGACGGCGACTACGTTACTTTCATCATCGGCGACGTCAGCGGAAAAGGTGTACCGGCGGCCATGTTCATGTCCGCTGCTGTCACGCTCTTCCGCTCGGCCGTCAGGCATCACGCGTCCACCAACGTCATTATGGAAGAGATTAACTCCATCCTCTCGTTGAACAACCACTCCATGATGTTCGTCACGGCATTTATCGGCCAGCTCCATCTGCCCACGGGAAAGCTGTCCTACTGCAATGCGGGCCATCTGCCGCCCATCCTCGTCAAGGACGGCCGCTGCAGCTGGCTGGACCTGAAGGAAACCAATACGCTATTGGGGATAGACGGCGAGTTCCATTTCTCCGAGGAACATGCCACCATCGCGCACGGCGAGCAGATTATCATCTACACCGACGGCGTTACCGAAGCCACCAATACCCGGAACGAGTTGCTGGGCTTCGATTATCTTCTGGAACAGATGCAAACTTGTCAGCAGCCGGTCGATGACCGGACGGTGTACGATATCGTCTGCCGCTTCTCCTCCGGCGCCGAACAGGCCGATGACATCGCCATCATGACCGTTACGCGGAAGTGATTCGTTCCACGGGACGGCCCGCGGCGCAGGCTCTGTATATAAGTGGTGCCGGCTCCCCATCCATACGGTGCAGGCTTGATTTTAGGGTGGGCGCCGGCGCCGCTGGAAGCCACAGAATGCAGAATCTTGTGGCAGGTTCCCCCGATGAAATTGAGCTTGCTCCGAACGTGACAGGAGCCAGCTCCACTTAGCCCAGGAACCTGTGTCTTATCCTGAAAAAAGTTGACTCACAAACAAGAGTTAACAATGTTTCAATTACACACGGCTAAACAGCTTAAGTACTTTGATGAAGTCATCCGTCTTCATTACGACGAAGGATACGGTGAAGACCGAATATCACAAATTTTACCCATCGGACATACCACAGCTTCAAGATGGATTGCTATCTTTGCAAGGGAGAAAGGAATGATCTCCGGAACAAACGATATGCGAAAGCCTCACGAGAACACATTATCTCAGGTTAAAAACGACGATGTGGCCAAACTCCAAGAGCGAGTTAAGGAACTAGAGGCGCAGCTTCTTCGTGCTGAAATCAAGGCTGAAGCCTACGATGAGATGATAAACGTAGCTGAAGCCAAGTTCAGGATCCCGATACGAAAAAAAGCTGGCGCCAAACAGTAGGGAACCTGCACGCAAAGGATCCTGGACGATATTGTATCCAGTTCCTTTGCGAGCTGTTTGGCGTAAGCAAGCAGGCATATTATCAATATGACGAGGATGCGGCTTTAGCAAAGGCTGCCAGAGAAGCATTTGCTTTGCAGTATATCAAGGACGTACGTAAACTTGATCCAGGGATTGGCGGGTCAAAGCTTTGGTATATGTACAAAACCGAGTTTGGTTGTGATTATCCAGTAGGTCGAGATCGATTTTGTCGAATAATCGACGAGAACAATCTCAAGGTTCGTCTCCGGGTACAAAGGCCTCGAACTACAGACTCCACACATGGTCTACCCACTTATCCAAACCTTATAAAAGACTTTATTCCTAGCGAGGCTAATCAGTTATGGGTGAGCGATATAACGTATATCGTTGTAATGGAGGACGACTCTCACTACCACTTCTGCTACTTGTCTCTTATACTAGACGCATATACAGAAGAGATTGTTGGATGGAGTGTTGGACCAACTCTCGATACTATGTACCCTATAGAAGCGTTAAAGATGGCACTGAAGCGTATAGAAGGCAAGGAAGTCAATCTTATACATCACTCAGACCGCGGCTGTCAGTATGCTAGCCGAGTGTATGTGGATACTCTGCGGAAATACGGCATACACATCAGTATGACCGAGTCCGGAGACCCTAAGGATAATGCTCAGGCGGAGCGTATTAACAACACAATGAAGAACGAACTTCTTAAGGATAAAGTGTTTACTAATCTCAGTGATGTCATCGCAGCCGTAGCAGTTGCTGTTGACTTCTACAATAATCGCCGGCCACATATGAGTATCGGCATGGCCGTTCCGGCAGATATGGCCTACTCAACTGGAGATAGGGATATGCGATGGACCAGCTACAGGTTAATGGCAATAAAAAGTAGGGATAGCAGCGATATCACTGAAAAATGTTTACCTTTGGACTCGTGTCTGGTGTCTCCTTCCGGCCTACGGCCTACAGTCAACCCCAGACAGTGATAAGACTCGAATGGTAAACCCATCTTAGGGATAACGACAAATAGTCAACTTATACCAGCAATAATCAATAAACCCGAGTCAACCAAAATCAGGAAAACACACTCGGCCCGGTTTGAGGGGGCGCTGCCCCCTATTATCCCCCGCGGCCTTTTCTCCCTCAACGACTTTGCTGCCGTAAAGTCCCGGGTACGGCCGGGCGCCTGATGGCGC
>JAEEGF011976999.1_pt1 | contig 38566 bp, 25 predicted proteins | sample 9134171 | NCBI WGS metagenome assembly JAEEGF01 (sample SAMN16246542, study PRJNA631951) | gut metagenome | biome: gut microbiome; feature: rumen; material: AP-attached | host: Bos | place: Iran: Karaj | collected 2018-10 | reverse complement strand
AGAAGAAGAATCCAGAAAGAATATAAGGAACTTCTCTCTAAACTTCAGAATTATGAATATCTTCAGAGAAATAATGCTGAAGTCAGAAAAGAAAATGAAAGACTGCGTGAACAGTTAGGCTACATGGCAGCATCCTCATATAAGAGTTATTCTGCAAGAATCATTGGAAGGGAAACTGACAATCTTTATAGTGGAATTACAATTGATAAAGGTGCCAGAAACGGAATTAAAAAAGGTATGCCTGTTATTGCAGTGCAGAATGGAGATGTAGGTCTTGTTGGTAAAATCGTAACAGTAGGACCTTTCACAAGTCTTATAATGCCTATATATGACATGCAGTGCCATATTTCTTCTAGAATTCAAAATACGCGTGATATTGGTATTGTTCAGGGAAACGGAACTTTTGATTCAACTCTCACAATGAGTTACATTCGTAAGCGTGCACTGGAAGACTTTAACTATGGAGATATCGTTGTAACAAGTGGAGAAAACGGCAATTATCCTCCAGACATTGCCCTTGGAACCATTTCAAAGATTACAGTTCTTGATTACGATACTTCTCTGGATATTGAAGTCGATCCAATGATTGATTTTAACAGACTTGAATTAGTTCTTGTTATGGACATGGGGCAGGCTAACGACCTTGATCTTGAAGAATTTGAGGCTTCATTAAAGGCTGAAGAAGAAATGTTAGAGGAAGCAGCTCAGGCTGAAGAAGATTCATCTGATAAAGAGACAGATGAAGTTTTAATTAAAGAGGAGTAAAAATGGGTAAATCATTGTCTATCAGTGCTGGAATTCTTTTAGTTTTTGCTCTGGTTCAGGCTGCAATTTTTTCAAATATTCCAGTTCTTCCGTCAATGCCGGATTTTTGTATGCTCTGTGTTTTATATTTTTCTTTGCAGAATGGAAGAATGCATGGAGAACTTACAGGCTTTATTTCAGGATTATTCCTTGATTTTATAAGCGGAGCTCCAATAGGCTTAAACTGTTTTTACAGAACTGTAATTGGATATTTGTCAGGTTTCTTTAATAAAACATTAAACTCAGACGGATTTGTTGTACCTGCAATTCTTGGTTTTATTTCTACAATTCTAAAAGCTCTTCTGCTCTGGTTCTTATCATTTGTGTTCCCTGCTAAAGTTCTCATTTTTAATCCATTCAACTGGGGTTTCTTATTTGAACTCGCAGCAAACACTCTTCTGGCTCCAGTCATCTTTAAGTTCCTCAGCATTTTCAGAAAATCTATAATACTCAATCCTGAGAAGGTAATTTGATGAGTAATAAGAGATTTGCAAACGACGGTACTGCTGATAGAAGTAAAGTTCATAAAATTAATATTCTCATTATTGGAATAAGCGTACTTTTTATTTTATACATTATTCGTCTTTTTACTATGCAAATTGTTGAAGGAAAGCAGTATCAGAATCAGTCTGTACGTATTTCCCGAACCTATACTACCATTGCTGCTCAGCGTGGTTATATTTATGACCGCAACGTTACTTTTCCAATGGTAAACAATAATGATTCTTTCGCTGTTGATGTAACGCCTGGAGAAATTCCTGCAAAATATTATGATACTGTAATAGCAAAACTTGCATCTTATCTGGGTATAAAGAAGAGTCAGATTGACAGAAAAATAAAAAATAAGGTTTCTTATCAGCCGGTGGAAATTAAGACAAATGTTACTTTCGAAATTATTTCTAACATTGCAGAAAATGTAACGGATTTGCCTGGTGTTTCCTGGAGAAATAAACCTGTAAGAAACTATGTAGAAACAGGTTCTATCTGTCATGTTCTTGGTTATGTAGGTGATATTACTCAGGAAGAACTTAAGATTCTTTATAATCAGGGCTACAACAGAAATTCTGTAATCGGTAAAGCAGGAATTGAAAAACAATATGACCAGCTTTTACAGGGAACTCCTGGTCGTGAAATTCATGCCCGTGAAGCAAATGGTCGTGTGCTTAATACTGCAGCAGAAATTATTCCTCCAAAGATGGGTAAAAATCTTGTTTTAACAATTGATTCAGCAACTCAGTTACTTGCAGAAAAAGCTCTTGGAGAAAGAGTAGGTGCCATTGTAGTTTTAAAGCCTGCTACAGGTGAAATCCTTGCTATGGTATCCTATCCTTATTTTAATTCTAATATTTTCTCTCAGGATAATGCTTCAGCAGAATATCAGAAACTTATTAAAAGTGAAAATTTCCCTCTTTTGAACCGGGCTGTAAATGCAGTTTATCCTCCTGCATCTACATTTAAAACTATTATGACCACAGCTATCCTTGATCAGAAAGCAATACCAGCTGATAAAAAAATTGACTGCCCGGGTATTATTACATATGGTGACAGAGAATTTAAGTGTCATATTTATCAGTCAGCATATCATGGACATGGTCCACTGGATTTGAAAAATGCCCTTGCCCAGTCATGCGATATTTACTATTGGGTAGCCGGACGTGATTATCTTGGTGTTGATGTAATTGCCACTTATGCAAGGGAATTTGGTTTAGGTGAGAATACAAATATTGATTTACCGTCTCAGTCAGAGGGATTTGTTCCTACTGCACAGTGGAAGGAGCGTGTTCAGCATAAGAAGTGGCTTGGCGGTGATACAATGAATATGTCAATTGGTCAGGGCTATACTACCGTTACACCTCTTCATATTGCAAATATGATTGCAATGGTTGCTAACGGAGGAAAAATCTATAAGCCTCATCTTCTGAAGGAAGTTCGTGATCCTGCAACTGATGAAATTATACAGACCATTCAGCCGGAAGTTATGCTTGAATCTTCTGTATCTCCTGATGTTTGGAAAGAAGTTCAGCAGGATTTGAGATATATGATTACAAATGGTACTGCAACATATCCAATGGGAAATAAAACAATTCAAATGGCAGGTAAAACCGGTACTGCCGAAGTAAACGGATATGCTAAGGGCCACTGGCATTCCTGGATGGTTGCCTATGCTCCATTTGATGCCCCTGTTGAAGACCAGATTGTTGTTGCCACTCTTGTTGAAGCCGTAAACAAATGGGAATGGTGGGCTCCATACGCAACAAATATTGTAATAAACGGATATTTCAATGATCTGGATTATGACCAGTCTATAGATCAGCTTGGTTTCAGATGGATGGTAAATAGAGCCGTTGGAGGTCAGGAATGAAACTTAAATTTTTACAGAAACTTGATTTCATACTCATTGGACTTTCCATTATTTTGTCAGTTGTTGGTATTATGTTTATTTATTCTTCTCAAATTGATGCTGACGGAATCCTTAAGTTTTACGGCCGGTCACCAGAATATCTTAAACAGATTTTCTGGCTTGTTGCAGGCTTAGCCATAATGATTACCCTGAATCTTCTGGACTACAGAAAGTTTGAAAGATATGCTTTTATCCCATACATTGTGCTTTCAGTACTGCTTATATATCTTTTAATCTATGCCAGATTTAATTCCAATTCGGATATTAACGGTGCTACTTCATGGATCCGCATTGCTGGTTTTTCATTCCAGCCTTCTGAATTTATGAAGATTGCCCTTATACTGTTTGCAGCCCGCTATTTAAGCAGATCAACAAATCAAAATAACTCTGTTGAAAAGGGAATGGGGCAGTTAAAGCGTTATATTATTGCAATTGCAATCATGGCTTTTCCAACTCTTCTGACTTTGCTTCAGCCGGATATGGGTACCGCCTCTGTTTACGTTGCACTGTTTTTTATAATGTGTTTTTTTGCAGGAATCCCTACCAGGTATATTGTTTTTCTTGTTGCAGCAGCAGTACTTGGGATTTTTATGACAGTACTTCCAACCTGGGAGACAGAAATTTACAAAAAAACAGTACCTGTAATTCACGTTCTTACAAATAAAAAGATTTTGATTTTAACAATTGGTGCCCTTGCATTGTTAACAATCTTTGGTGTGGTAGGACGCTTTTTTGTTAAGCAGAAATTTTATTACTGGATTGCATATGTATTTGGTATACTGACACTGGCCGTATTAATTTACGTTGCTGCCAGCAAAGTTCTTAAACCCTATCAGATTCAGCGTTTGATTATCTTTCTGGATCCTTCAATTGATGCCCAGAATTCTGGTTACCATATTATTCAATCCAGAATTGCAATTGGTTCTGGTTCTTTTTTAGGTCGTGGATTCTTAAAGGGAACACAATCTCATTTGCAGTATCTTCCAGAACAGTCTACTGACTTTATTTTTTCAATTATTGCTGAAGAATCAGGCTTTTTAGGATGCTTCCTTATTCTTCTTACATATCTCTTGATTTTGATTAGAATACTTCTGATTATGAAAAAAGTTTCTAATCCTTATGGAATTAATATTTGTGCCGGTGTTTTCGGTATGCTGGCTTTCCATTTTGTAATTAATGTTGGAATGGTTATGGGTATTATGCCAATCACCGGTATTCCTCTTCCATTCCTTTCTTACGGTGGAACTTCACTTGTTACTAATATGGCTGCTCTTGGAATTGTAATGAGTGTAAACGCACGCCGTCTGGATTTTGATATACCTGTATGAAATTAATTAATCCTTTAAAAGATATAGGAGCTGAACTTAATACGATTCAGGCTCCTAGCCGTTATATTGGCGGTGAATATGGTTCAATTGTTAAACCTCATTGTGATGATGATAAATTAAATTATATTATTGCCTTTCCTGATTTATACGAAATTGGAATGTCAAACTTAGCTGTTAAAATCATCTATAACGGTTTGAATGCATATGAAAATATTCGCTGCGAAAGAGCTTTTGCCCCTGATGAAGATTTTGAAGCTCTGTTAAAGAAACTTGATCTTCCACTTTATTCCTTAGAAACAGGAATGCCGTTTTATGAAGCCGATATAATTTCTTTTTCTATTGGATATGAACTTGGAATAACTCAGGCTTTGGCCATGATGGAAGCCGGTAAAGTAAGTGCTCTATGTTCTGAAAGAAATGATAGTGACCCTCTTGTTATTGCAGGGGGCTGTGGTATGACAAATCCCGCTCCTTTTGGTGATTTTTTTGATGCAGTAATGATTGGCGAAGCAGAAGACGGTTTATTTGAAATGGTTGAACATCTTCAGGTAATGAAAAAAAATCATGCTTCAAGAAATGAGATGATTTCTTATATGGAGAGTCTTCCTTTTATCTGGACAAAGAATAAACCTTCTGCTAAAAGAGCAGTTCAAGCGGATTTTGGCCTTAAGCCTTCTGTTCCAGACTGGTTTCCTGAGCCTCAGTTGAAAATTGTTCAGGATCATGGAGTGGTGGAAATCATGCGCGGTTGTCCAAATGGATGCCGTTTTTGTCATGCCGGCATTTATTACAGACCTACCAGAGTTAAAAGTTTTAACCTAATTGTAAATGAAATTGACAGGCTTGTTTTCGAGGCCGGATATAGAGAAATTTCCTTAAACTCATTATCTTCTGCTGACTTTCCGGAAAAAGAAGAATTACTTGATTTCTTAAACAAAAGATATGAAGGTTACAATGTTTCATTTCAATTGCCTTCACTGAAAGTAAATTCAATGTCTTTAGGAATGCTGGAAAAACTTAATAAAGTAAGAAAGTCAGGCTTAACCTTTGCTGTAGAAACTCCTGAAGAAACATGGCAGTTAAGCTTAAATAAAGAAGTTTATGCTCAGCATCTTGAATCGATTATTAAGGAAGCAAAAGCAAAAGGCTGGTCTTCAGCAAAATTCTATTTTATGATTGGACTTCCTGTAGGAGATTATTTTGAAGATAATCCTGTAGGAAAAACTGAAGAAGAAATGATTACTGAATTTCTAATTGAACTTCAGGCAAAAACCAGAATACAGTGCAATGTAAATGTTGGAGTTTTTATTCCTAAACCTCATACAGCCTATCAATGGGTTAAGCAAATAACTATTGAACAGGCTAAAAAGAAAATTGATTATTTTTATGAACATTTGCCACGAGGTAAATTCAAATTAGGACGTCATAATTTTTCACAGACACTTCTTGAAGGTTTAATGAGTCGTGGAGACAAAAGAGCTGGAAAGGTGATTTATTCTGCATTTAAAAAAGGTGTTCGTTTTGATGCCTGGGATGATCATTTAAAAGAAAATATGCATTTGTGGGAAGAAGCTTTTAATGAAGCCGATTTCAATGTTTATGATTATATTTACCGCGACTGGAATCTTGAAGAAGAACTTCCCTGGGACGGTGTAAGTCTTGGACCATCAAAAAATTTTTATAAAAAAGAATGGTTAAAATCAATAGAACATCAATTAACTCCTCCTTGTGAAACAGATTGTTCCCATCCATGCGGAATTTGTAATAAAGCTCATAATACAAGAGTTTTTAAAAGTGAGGAATTAAAGAAGGTTGATCAGGAAGTTCCTCTTAATAAGATTGACCGTTTACCAATACGTCCTGAATATAATATTCCAATTCTATATAGAGTGCTTTTTTCTTTTGAAAGAAAATCTGGTGCTGAGTATATTGCATATTTGTCTCAAGTAGAAATGTTCCACAAAGCGATTCTTCGGTCTTCTTTGCCCTTTGTTTTTACAACAGGATTTAATCCTCTTCCAAGACTGGAATTTGCAAGCCCTATGACTTTAGGACTTCCCAGTGAAGATGAAGTGGCTTCATGTTATTTCTATGATCCTGTTGATGAAGAAGTATTTATTGAAAAAATGAATAAAGTTCTTCCTGATTATTTCAGAATAAAACGGGCATTTATTTTCCCTGTTACAAATTTAAGAAAAAGAGAATCTCTTTCTCAGGGAATGTATGGGGGAAAATATCATTATGTTTTTATCAATGGTTATTCCTGGGATCTTTTTAAGAATACTGATAAGGTAAAAGAACTTATTGAAAAAAAAGAAGTTACAATTTTAAATGAATCTTCTGGTGATGAAATCGATGTAATATGTAAAAGTTCTGATAAAAAACTCAGGCTTTCCATGGAAGAAGTATGTGGAAAAAAATGGTTTGAAATCATCAGTGCTGTAAAAAATGAAACTCTTGCTTCTACAAACATTTCCGGATGGACTGCAGATGATGAAAATATGTGGCGCAACGATAATAAAAATTTTGTCAGAAGTACGGAATCAAAGATCTCAGAAAAAGAAGCAATTTCATTTTTTGCCTTATACAATAAAATAGCAAAAATCAACAAAGATTTGATTTTGATGAGGGAAAAACTTACAAATCAGAGAATTGTTTTTTACGAAGAACATCCTGATGTTAAAAAGAAACATCAATCCTGATATCTGATTTTTTTTTGATTTTCATTTTTTATCATTTATAAAAATATCCATTATCTCTAACTGAACTCACAAATATAACACAGGTGTAAATTTAAAAATTTGAAATTATAACAATCATTAAACTTGTGTTATCAAAAAATTGAATTATAATTTATAGTGTTATGATTTTTTTATAACATTGGATTGAGTTAGTTTAGCATAAAAAAAATGATATTTATAAGCTCCAAAAAGGATTGAGTTTAAAATTTGTTTAATTGGAGTAAAAAAAAAATGAACTTGTATGCTTTATACATGTCAATGATTACTTTCAGTAGTATTTTTGGTGTGTATATTTTATCCCTTACGCAATATCTTGTAATACACAGAAAGTCTGTAGACGAATGGATAGCAGGATTACCCGTGACAAGTGCAGCTTGTTTTACTTGTGTAGTTCTGTGCGCTGTTATTTCTTACATTTTATTAAAACCGATTTTAGCAATGGTTAATAAATCAAAGCACGAAGAACTTAGTGTTGAGGAAAAACTTTCCTTCCTTCCTACATTTAAAAAACTTGCTATTTTCAGCCGGATATTTTTAGTAACAGCTTTTCTTGGTGCAAATGGAAGTGTGGCAATTCTTAAAGCTCATCAGGGAGCAATTTATACAGGTGCAACTCCAGGAGAACAGTTTCTTACACAGTTTATGTTTATGGGACTTGCGCTTCTATATGGTTTTATTGCAATAGAATATACTACACATTACTTTGAAATTTTTGCTCAGAAAACTATAATCAAATTAGGAATTACAAATATTCCTGAATCAATAAAGACAAAAGATTTTACAATAAGTCTTTCACTTACAATAGCAGTTTCCGGAGCTTTTATATTATGGAATGTTCTTTGTTCCGGATATGGAATTGTTAGATTTCCTGATAGAGGATACAATCTGACAACATTTATGAAAACTGCTGTCCCAATGGGATTGTGGGCTTTCGTATATACTGTACCTGCAATTTGTTTATATCTGAGAAATTTGAAAAACAGAATGAATAAACTCTCAAATAAAATTATGAATCTCAGACTTGCAGGTGATTTAACTCAACGTCTTGATATTGCCCAGATAGATAATTTTGGAAAAATTAATTCTGAAGTGAACAATCTTATGGATTTTCTTTCAGGGGTTATTAAAAACATTGCTTCCAATACAGGTATTGTTCGTGGTCGTGCAAATGAACTGCTGGAAGGTGCTGAAAGCTCGATGGTTGGAATTAAACAAATTGTTTCAGAGTTTGATGATATAAATGTTAAATCAGCAGAAAGGGACATACTTATTAAATATACACAGCAGAGCATTATTAAGTTGTCTGATGAATCTAAGCAGGTAAGGGATTCCATGACTTCTCAGGCAAGTGCTATTGAGGAAAATGCAGCTTCTGTAAATCAGATGGTTGCAAACATCAGTTCTATAAATGAACTTGTAACAAAAGCAAGGGAAGTATCAACATCTTTGGCAGAATCGTCTTCAAGAGGCGGAAAGGAAGTTAAAGATACAATTAATGTTATTGCAGAAATTGCTCAAAAATCTTCAGAAATGACCAATATGGTAAAAGTAATTCAGGCAGTTTCCAGTGAAACAAATCTTCTGGCAATGAATGCTGCAATTGAAGCTGCTCATGCAGGTACTTATGGTCAGGGATTTGCTGTAGTTGCAGATGAAATCAGAAGTCTGGCAGAATCTACAAGTGAATCAACAAAACAAATAAAGAGCCGCATTGATGAAATTGTTAATTTAATTGAGGAATCTTCTAAGTCTATTGAAACTACAAGCGAATCATTCAATCAGATAAACAATGGAATTAATGAACAGCTTCAGATTGTAGAAAACATTTCAAATGCTATGGATGAACAGTCCATTGGTGCAAAAGAAACTCTTAATGTAACAAACACAATTTCTTCCCAGATTGTAGATGTTGTAAATCTTGTAAAGAATCAGGCACAGCATGCTAAAGAAATGGAAGAGAATATTAATAAAGTAGTTGATATCTCAAAACAGGTTGATGATTCTCTCCATGATTCAGTTGACGTAATTCATAATTTTGAAAACAATCTGAATACAATATCAATTGGTTCTGAACAAAACTCTTCTGCGGTAGATCAAGTTCAGCTGGAGATTGAAAAGTTCAGTATGTAAATATTTAACTAAGTAAAGAAAATATTAAACAGGATACTGCAAAATAATGCAAAAAATGAATTTAAAAAAATAAAACGGTCTGAAAAATCTCAGACCGTTTTTTTTTAGTAAATCAGTTTAAATTACTGGGCTTGTTCTTTTTGTTCCCTATTAATTTTTCTGATTCTTTTAATGTAAGTGTACAAAAGATGTAATGTCATAACTACCCATATAAGTGGTTCGCAAAGAATTATACCTACTATTCCTGTTTTTGGAATAATAAGAACCGTAAACAATATTTTTCCCAGAAGTTCAATTATACTTGAAACTAATGGAAGAAACTTTGCACCTAGTCCCTGAAGGGAGTTTCTTAGTACGATAAGGACGCCTAAAACTGTAAAAAGTGGATAGGCGAAAGTCAAATACCTGAATCCATAATCAATAAGTTCTTTATCACTTGAACCTGAAAAAAAGGCTAAAAGTGGTTTTAAAACTAAAGGCGATAGTGCAACCAGCACAATTGCCCATGCCGTTGTGATTATGCAGGCAATTTTCACACCTTTTTTAACTCTGTCTATCTTTCCTGCACCATAGTTTTGAGAAACAAATGTTGCAGATGATAATCCGATTGTAAAAATAGGAATTGAAGAAAGAGAAAATATTTTCCTGGCTGTAAGATGGGCTGCCATAATGGTTTTTCCAAATGCATTAATTGCTCTCTGGAGAATTACGGTTCCTGAAGTAACAAGGGATCCCATCAATGCCATTGATATTCCCTGACTGCTAAGTTCCTTGTATATTTCTATATCAAATTTAAAATCACCCTTTTTGATTGAAGGAATTAATATTTTTGCTTTAAGGACAATGTATAGAAGTGTAAGTATTGCAGAAATAAACTGTGCAATTACGGTTGCAATTGCAGCACCACGAATACCCATATTAAACTTTGTAATAAAAAGAATATCAAGAACAATATTCAGAAGTGAAGAAAAAACAAGAAATATGAGGGGCATAAAAGAATTCCCAATAGCCCTTAAGAGTCCTGATGCAAGATTATAAGTAAAAATAACGATGCAGAATAAACAAATGACGATAATGTATGAGTATGATTCCTCTAATATTTCTGCAGGAGTATTTAAAAGCTTTAATAGCGGCTTTATGGCAAAATTAAAAATTATCATCATCAAAACTGTTATGATAAAGGTAATAATTATTGATGCAGCTACAGATTTTTTCAGTTTTTTTTCATTTCCTGATCCAAATGCCCTGGCCACAACCAGTCCCATACCAGAACCAAAACCTGTACCAAAACCTACAATAAGTTCATTAATAGGTGCTGATGCTCCAATTGCTGCAAGTGCATTTTCGTTCAGATAATTACCAACAATTATTGTATCAACAGCATTATATAACTGCTGGAATAAATAAGAGATTAATATAGGGATTGTAAAAGTAACAAGAGATTTGAAAATCTTGCCTTCAAGTAAATTCGGATGGATGAACCTTGAAAGTGTATTCCTGATCATTGTTAAAGTAGAATTAACTATAACATGAAAATAATCAACTATTAAAACAAAATATTATAATTTCCTTTTCTTGTTACTTATAATTATGAATATTTATTCTGCATCTGTTTTTGTATTAGGTGTATTTTTTATCTGCTTAAGAATATGAAATCCTCCAACAATTTGTGTTGCAATATTGTAAATTATAAAACCCATACCTACTGCTATAGAAACTGGGCCACGATCAACAAAATAATAGAAGAGTAGTGCAATTACTATAAGAATAAAGAGAAGAATATAACAAATGAAAGGTAAAAGAACATTGAATACTTTAAATTTTATATATTGTCTTATACAGATTATTCCTAGTGCAATTAATGCAATAATCAGATAACCATAAATAACAAATATTGATTTTGATATATGAATTAAATTCAATAAGTTGATGACTAGAATGATGAAAACAATAAGGCAATAGGAATTAATCAAATAGATAAAAGGCTTTCTGTTTTCTCCGGTCATGCCCATGTAATGAAGTATAAGGAAGTATGGAATTAAGAAGAATGAACTATAGGCAAGGTAATATCTAACTGACGGAGAGTGGAAAAAGAGCTGTAAGAATGTGCTGTCTGAAATCACCCATAAACCAATGCATATTGTTAAACCAGCAAGAGGAAAAGTTGTTTTACAATATTTTTTTAACGAACTTACTTTTAGACCAAAGGAAAAAATTATTATTGTAATAAAAGCTGTAAGGCAAAAAAAGAATATAAAAAGGTGGAAGGTTGATTCCTGAAGAATTTTAAGATGAACAAGTTCTTCATTACAATAAAACATTTTAGTAAAATCAAGACGCATTTTGTGGGAGGTATTGTTTTCAATTTCAAGCCTGATTTCGCTCTTTTCTTTTATTCCCTGAAGTGTAATGCAGCGCCAGACATTACTTACTTCCTGTCCGAATTTTTCATGTCCGTTAAGACCCGCTTCATATATTTTCCTTCCGTTTGAATAGCAGATTATGTGACTTCCCGGATCTTTATAACAAAGTTTTAATCCTTCATTGTAAGCTTTATCTACTCTCCGCTTTATGTTTACAGTTTCGCCTGGTAGAATTATTAATTCACTGGTGGGAATGGTTCTATTTTCTTCTATATTGAACCATCCGTAATCAAGAGGTTTTTCTTCGTAACCGTTTATTTTAGTATTTTCCCCTGGAATAATAATTGAAAGAGAAAAAGCCATTATTAAAAGAATTATAAGCGTAATGCCTGTATACCTGATAAATTTTTCCATGATAAACCTCTATCCGTCATTTGTTGTGGAAATATTCCACAAATGTGATAAAATTATATCATACTTTTTGTATATGTTAAGGAAAGAGAGTTGAAATTAAGACCAGCGGATATATCCAAGATTTTCGCTACCTGTTGTATTACAATGGGGCTTGTTTTTCTTGTTTTTATTTTTGCAGAACAGAGAAGTAAAAAGCGCAATCTTGAACATGTAAGTTTATATATTCAGGAAAGTACTCAGCAAACTTCCAAACACGTGGAAGAAATGATGATGGATTATCTTTCTTCCATAAAAGTTTCTTCTTCACTTTATGGCACTTCAATTCTTTCAAAAGAAATAAATTTTGATCTTCTAAATCTTCTTCATACTAACACCCCATTTGATGAATTAGGACTTCTTAAACTGGATGGAATGTATTATTCAACAAATGGATTAGTAATTAACTGTGCTGACAGAGATTACTATAAACAGGCCATGCATAACAAAAGCGGCTACATTGAAGTAATTCAATCTAAAACAAGCAGTGAAAATATGATTGCCTTTTATTCCCCTGTATTTTTTGAAGAAGAAATGTGGGCAATCATGGTAGGTTTTATTAACGAAAAAAAAATATCAAATACTCTTAGCAACGAAATATTTTCTTACCCTGTGAATACTTGTATTTTAAATAAAGAAGGTCTTGTTGTAGGCCAGTATAAAACTAATGGTTCATACCTTTTTGATAACTTTTATGAAATCTTAAGTATGGTTGAGCAAAGTGACAGGGATTCCCTTGAATCTGCTTTAAGTTCACGGACAAGTATTTCTTTCAAATATATGGATACGGCAGGTTCTTCTTTAGGTTATATAATGCCTATAAATAATTCTGACTGGATGCTTGTTCAGTTGTATCCTTCTCAGGTTTCAAATGATGTAATTCGCGATACGATTCAGGATTCCGGAATTATTCTTGTACTGCTTGTTGTTGTTTTTATTTTTGTTCTTTTATATCTGATTTCCCGTTATCGAAAAGTTTATCAGGATTTTACAAATACTGAAATCCAGAAAGAAAAACGAAAAAGTGAAATGGAAATTCAGATGATTGTTGCAGCAGCAAGAACTGTTTATCCTGTAATTGTAGAAGAAAACCTTTCAAAGGACTTTGTTAAAATTGAATATAATGATTTTGGAGTTGGTCCATTAGATAAAAAATTCACAGTTGATGCTCTGGTTGAAGATATCCTTACTTCAATTCCTGATGAAAAAGAAAAAGCTGATTTTAAATTACGTTTTTCCAGAGGTGCATTAATTAGTTCTTATGAAAATGGAATTCGGGAATTAACTTCTCAAGTAAGGCAGTATCATAAAAATGATGAACTGCACTGGGTAGAGACAAAAATTATTCTTATGAAAAATGCTGAAAACGATATTTATGGCGTTGCAATGGTCAGGGAAATAGATGCGGAGGTAGAAGCCAGACTTGAACTTGAGAGAGCAAAGAATCAGGCTGATGCAGCAAACAGAGCAAAATCTTCTTTCCTTGCAAATATGTCTCATGAAATAAGAACACCAATAAATGCAATCCTGGGTATGGATACAATGATTATCCGGGAAACAAATCAGGCAGAAATCAAAAATTATGCTTACAATGTTAGGACTGCAGGAAATACTCTTTTATCCATTATTAATGATATTCTCGATTTCTCAAAAATTGAATCTGGTAAAATGCAGATTATTCCGGCAAATTATAACATTGGTAATTTAATTAATGATATTACAAATATGATTAAACCTAAGGCAATTGATAAGGAACTGGATTTCCAGGTTAATGTAAATCAGAATCTTCCTGCAATTCTGTTTGGAGATGAAGTAAGAATAAAACAAATTGCCTTAAATATTTTGAATAATGCTGTAAAGTATACACCTAAAGGCTTTGTAAAATTTAATGTAGATTTCGAAAGACCTAATAAGGAATATGTAAAACTCCTTGTATCTGTAGAAGATAGTGGAGTAGGAATCAAAAATGAAAATATGGAAAGTCTCTTTAAACCATACGAACGTTTTGAAGAAAGAAAAAATGTTAATATAGAAGGAACCGGTTTAGGTTTAAGTATTACAAAAAGCTTACTTGAAAAAATGGGCGGTAAACTTTTTGTTGAAAGTGAATATGGAAAGGGGTCAAAATTTTCTTTTGAAATCCTTCAGCCTGTAAAGTCTGAAGAAACAATCGGCAAACAACCTGTCACAAAAGAAATTATTGAAGAAGAAGACAATAATACATTTATAGCTCCTGACGCAAGAATCCTTGTTGTTGATGATGTTGAGATGAACATCATTGTTGTTAAGAGTTTCTTAAAAAGACTTCAGGTTAAAATCGATACCTGTTTAAGTGGAAAAGAAGCTCTTGAACTGGCAAAAAACAACAAATATGACATAATCTTTCTTGATGCAATGATGCCTGTCATGAGTGGAACTGAAACACTTAAACAATTGCAGATTGAAGATTCACTAAATAAAACAACTCCTGTAATTGTATTAACCGCAAATGCATTAACAGGTGCAAAGGAAGAATATCTTAGTAAGGGATTTATAGATTATCTTTCAAAACCTCTGGATCATAAATTACTTGAAAATATGATAAAGAAATATCTTTCACCGAAAAAAGTTCTTTCTGTAGTTTCTGAAGAAAAAATTAATTTGGATGAAAATGATATTGTAAAATTACTCTCAAAGAAAGCTGATTTGAATGTAAAGGAAGGAATAAAACTTTCTTCATCAAGAGAAGTGTATTTTGATGTGTGTAAACTTTTTTATCAGTCTGAAGAAGAAAAATCTGCATTAATAAAAAAATACTATGAAGAAAAAGATTTTGATAATCTTAGAATTCAAATACATGCATTAAAGTCCTCAGCAAAACTTATTGGAGCTAATCCTTTATCCTCATCTGCACTTGAATTAGAAATTGCCTGTAAAGACAATGATGTGAACAAAATTCAAAATAAAATTGATGATCTTCTAAGTGATTATCACTCGATATCTTTAGATATAAAAAAAATATTTAACAAGAATAATGACGGAGAAAAAGAGGAACTTAATTATACTCAGTTCAGAAAAAGACTGGGGGAACTAAAAGAACTTATTCTTGCAGAAGATTATGACTCATGCCGTTATGCTTTCTCTACTTTAGCTGACTTTGAAATTATAGAAGATTGTAAGGATAAGTATCGTTGTATAAATAAACTGCTTGATGAAAATAAATATGATGATGTGATAAAAGAAATAGATCAGGCTTAAAATAGGAAAGGGTTTGAATAATGGAAGAACAAAAAAAGATTCTTGTTGTAGATGACAATTCAGTTAATCTAAAACTGGCAGAACAGACATTGAAAGAATTTTCCAAACCTGTTCTTGTTCCTTCAGGAAAAATTGCTTTAGATTATCTTGAAAAAAATAAACCTTCACTAATTCTTCTGGATATTATTATGCCGGAAATGAACGGATATGAAGTTATGGAAAAATTAAAAGCTAATCCATTGACTTCAGAAATACCAGTTATTTTTTTAACTGCAGATCTTGATGCAGAAACCGAAGTAAAGTGTCTGGCTCTTGGAGCAATGGATTTTGTAAGAAAACCTTTTGAACCTGCAGTCTTATCCAATAGAGTTAAACATGCCCTTGAGATACTTGAATACAGAAATAATCTTGAAAAACTTGTACACATAAAAACTGCTCAGCTTGAACATATTCAATATGAAGTCATCATGAGTATTGCAAACTTAATTGAAAATAGAGATAACACAACCGGTCAACATGTAAAAAGAACGAGTAATTATGTTTCGATGATAATTAATTCTGCAAAAAAAACTTTATATCCTGAACTGGAAGACAGTTATATTTACAATGTAATTCGTGCAGCTCCTCTTCATGACATTGGTAAAATTTCTATTTCAGATACAATTCTTCAGAAACCCGGACCTCTCACTACTGAAGAATTTGAAATCATGAAAAAGCATACTCTAATTGGTGCAAATATCATTCAGGATAATTTTAAAGATATTGAAGATCCTTTGTATATAAAAATTGCAACGAATGTAGCTTTATATCACCATGAAAAATGGAATGGACAAGGATATCCAAAAGGGTTGTCAGAAAAGGAAATTCCTCTTGAGGCTAGAATTATGGCAATTGCTGATGTGTTTGATGCTCTTACAACCAAAAGATGCTACAAAAAAGCTTTTCCTGTAAATGATGCATTTAAAATTCTGGAAGAATCTTCAGGCAGTCATTTTGATCCGGAACTTTTGAGACTTTTTTTACAATTGAGACCAGAAATAGAAGAAATGCTGAATAAATCTGAGGTAAAATAATGGATTTATTTTTTAATGATAATGAAGAATTAAATAATTGCATAAAAGAAAAGCTTCTGAATTATCTTTATGAAAAGTCAGATGTAATGCCTTTTATTTATGATATTAATAAGAGAACAATTACATGTTCTGAAAGAATAGTTTCATATTTTAACTGTTCTTCATTATTAAAAAATATACCAGACTCAATAATAAATAATTATGTATATGAAAATGATCGTCAAAAATTAAAGGATCTTTTTAATGAAATTGAAAACGGAAAAGACAGAAGTGTAACTGAATTTAAGAACATTTCTATGAGCGACCATTACTTACTGGAATTAAAAATTATTCAAAGAGGTAATGAAAACAAACCTTTATTTGCTCTTGGCCTTTTAAGAAATATTACGAATACACGTAATAAAATGTTTTCAGAAAATGGAAGTACAGAAGAATTAATAAGACAAAATGAATCTTTGAGAGACCGTCTTTATAAAATCAAAAATATTCTTTCCAATACTAGTATGTTTTTTGATAAAAGCAAAATGCAGTATTTTGTTTTTGATAAGGGGTTAAACTATGTCTCTTCATCTCTGTTTTTGCAGAATGCCTATTCCAATGAAGTGGATATTTATTCTGGAATTTATCTATCAGAAGTAATAAATAAAATTTATGGAGATAAATTAAATAATAATATAAAAAAAACAATTTGCAATCATGCTGAAGAATGCTTAAAGACAAAGAAACATATAAATTATGAATATAAAAATTCCCTCACTGATAGAAATCAAATTATTTATAATGTTGATTTTTTTCCTGCTTATGACAGAAGCAATGAAATGAAAGGAATTATTATTACGATTTCTAATCCTCATATAACTGAAAATAATCAAATTCCTTCTGTATTGTTTGTTGATGATTCCAAAAGTAATCTTGTAGTTGCAAAAAGTTTAATAAAACCTTACGGCTTTAATTGTGATTTTGCAGAAAGTGGAAAAGAGGCGCTGGAATACTGTAAGAATAATTCCTATGATTTAATTTTTATGGATCACTTAATGCCGGAAATGGATGGAATTGAAACAATGAATGAAATAAAAAAATGTCATGAATATGAAGATATTTCATTTGTTGCTTTAACCGCAAATGCTTCTTCAAGAGAAGAATATTTAAATATGGGCTTTAATGATTATTTAGCTAAACCAATTGTAGCAGATGAACTGGATAAAGTAATTGTAAGTTTTTTTGGTGAAAAATTTTCTAAAAAAGATTATATCAAGAATGAAAATAAATTTAATAATTCAGAACAGAATAATGAGATTCTTAAACAGGTTTATCGTGATGGAGTAAAAAAAATAACTCTTTTAAAAAAATTAATTCAGGAAAATGACTTTTACAATTATCAAATTGAAGTTCATGCATTAAAAAGTGTTCTTGCGGCAGTAGGTGAAACCACATTAAGTCTCCTTGCGAAAGAACAGGAAAATATTGCAAAAGAAAAAAATGAATTAGTACTTCAGAAAGAGGGAAATAATTTTGTAAATATTTTTTCGAAATACATTGAAAACTTATCTGTTAATTATTCAGAAATAAATAATTTTGAACAGAGTTTGCCAGCTTTAAGAAAAAATGAATTAATAGCTTTTCTTGAAAAAATGAAGAAATCACTTCAGGATTATGATCTGGAAAAATTAACAGATCTCTGTAGGGAATTATTAATTCATAAAGAATCTGAAATTATCAGTAAAATTGTTGAAAATTGTATAGAAGCCGCAGAATCTTATGACTATCAGCTTTTAAACACAAATATTAGTAAACTGGAAGAAACAATTAATTCTTTACTAGATACGAAATTAATACTTTTTTTTGATATGGATGAATCAATTGTTACAAAAAGTATATTACATCAAATTCAATCTGAAAATAATAATGTTAAAATGCAGATAAGTAAAAGCATTGATGAAATCTCAGATAATGTTTTTTTACTGATAATTAATTTATCTGAAAAGAATATAAATCAAATCAAAGAAAAAATATCTTCCATTGAAAATATTAAATTATATTTGATTGGTTCTGAAAATGAAATTGAAAATGCCCGAAATCTACTGAATAATGAAAATATCACCGGTATATATAAAAGACCGGTAAATGCAAGACTTGCTGGAAAAGAAATATTAAAAATACTTGATGACTTAAAATACTAAAAAATAAAAGAGCATTATTTCATTAATACAATGAATTGTTGAATCTCTTAAATTTTTTTGTATAAAAAAATAAAATATATTATTTCAGCAATAGCTGTTATAATCCAGGAGAAAATATATAAAAGGAAAAGGGACGTAATCGTTCTGAAATATGCGAAAATTGTAAGGACCCATAAAATTCTAAAAAGACATGAACCAGCCAGAACAATTAATGATGGAACAAATGTTTTTCCCAGACCTCTGTTAGCAGCAATAGTATTATCCATAAAACTTGCAAAAGGGTATGAAAAACACATGATTTTAAGTCGGGTCATTCCTGCATTGATAACTTCAGTGTCATTTGTGAATATTGAAAGAATTTCCTTACCAAAAATAAAAATTATTAAACTGAGTAATCCCCCAAGAATAAATGCATATCCGTTAGAAATTATAATACTTTTTCTGATACGGTCTTTTTTACCAGCACCGTAATTCTGCCCAATAAAAGTAGCACAGGCAATATAAAAGCCATTCATTGCATTATAAACAATGTTGTCAAGATTTGAAGAAGCTGCTGTTCCTGCTACCATAACTGCATCAAATGAATTCACGCCAACTTGTATAAAGGTATTTGCAAGAGCAAAAATTGCATTCTGCATTCCAGAAGGAATTCCTATTCTTAATAGTTTTCTGGCAATTGAAGGATTAATACTAATCTTTTTCAAAGAAAATTTAATATCACCAATCCCTTTAACTAAACAATTAAAAACAAGAATTGCTGATAAATATTGAGAAATAACACTTGCCAGTGCAACCCCGGTACAGGACATTTTGAAAACAATTACAAAAAGCAGATTAAGACCTACGTTTACAATTCCGGCAATAATTAAAAAGTACAAAGGTCTTTTTGTGTCTCCTGCAGCGCTTAAGACTGCATTTCCATAATTATAAATTGCAACTCCTGGCATTGCTAACATATATATTTTAAAATATTTTACTGCATCCTGGAGTAATTCTTCTTTTGTTTTAATAAGTACTAATACAGGGTTTGCAAAAATAGATCCTATAAGAAGAAGAAAAAGTCCAAGAAATAAAGAAATAAAAAATGCTGTGTGAACTGAATCATCAAGATTTTTTTTGTTTCTGGCGCCAATGTAATATGCAATTGTTACATTAACACCTCCACCAATTCCAATTAAAAATCCAGTAAATAAAAAAATAAGCTGGGAAGTGGAACCTACAGAACCTAGAGGGTAGGCTCCTGCATAACGACCTACTACTGCAAGATCTGTAATGTTAAAAAATACTTGTAGAAGATTGGAAAAAATTAAAGGTAATCCATAAAAAAAAATCCCCTTAAAAAGGGACCCTGTCGTTAAATCTTTAGAATAAGTTCTGTTAAACATAATACCCGGCAAATTCAAAATAATACCATATAAAATAATGAACTGCCGTTTATTTTTCAATAGACCGCAGTTCAAAAAAAATATTAGTATTCTTTAAAATTTAATTTCTGCAATAATACCATATTGATTTGTAAGAGGATTAATATATGGACTAAGAACTGCAGACTTTACACCTGACATTCCAAGACTATCCTTTAAGTTTTTATTGTAATTAACTGTATAAATTATAGGTCTGACAATTCCAAATATGTGGAAGCCGGCAACTCCTAACAATGAAAGCCCTATAAAATAATCAGAGATAGTTTTATAGGTATCATATTGATCATTTGAAATTTTTCCTTCGTCATTTAAATTTGACAAGTTGATCATGACTATTGCTGTAGTGATGGCCAATGTCAGACTAGATGCCATACCAATTGTTGCAATTTTACCACCAAGGACGTCTCCCTGAATCCAGCATCCAATTCCAACTGGAAGTACAAGGTTTAAAAGAGATGGAAATACTGCATTTTTCTTTGTTTCTGAAAAAATGAATTCTTTCTGCTCTTGTGTCAAATCTTTTGAAAGATTTACGATTGAGTCATAGTTAGAAGTAAAATCTGATTTAATAAGATTCATTACTTCAAATGTAATTTCATTATTTGAAGTGTTTTGTGATTCAGTATCCTTTGCAACTGTTTCCTGGGAAAAAACTGCAAAGGCTAAAGCTAAAGAAAAAAAAGTGATACTGATAAGTTTTTTCATTTTTAAAATCTCCATATTATTTATAATAATAACAAGAAATTATAAAAAAACAAGTTAAAGAAAAAACTTATCTGATTATTTAAAATTTAATTTCTGCAATTAAACCATATTTTGATTCTACAGGATCAATGTAAGGTATCATGCTGAATGAGGTAACTCCATCAAGGTGAAGGGCAGACTTTAATGTTTGATTATAATGCTTTGCAAAATTATAAGGTCTAAAATATCCGTAAATATAAAAACCAATAATACCAATTGTTCCTAATGTATTTAAGGTAACAAAAAGCCGCTGATTTGGAATCTCAGTCAACTCATCAAATCCATTTTTAAGGAGATAAGTTTCAAGATAAATATTTGTTGCAATAATAACACCATAAGAAACAAGATGTCCTACTGTTATAATCTGGCCGGAAGTTTTATCTCCCTGAACCCAGGAACCAATTCCGAATGGAAGAAAAAAATTCAAGGCAAATGCGCCTCCCCAATTTTTTTCTTTAAGCTGATAGATGGTGAACTGCTCACTTGATGTAAGTGAAGAAGATAAATTAAAAATCAACTGAGAGTTTTCATCTAATCCGTTATCAATTAAATTGCAGATCTGTACAAAGTTGCTGCTGCTCTGATTTGACTGCTGGTTTTCCTGACAGAAAATCATTCCAGAAAGGAAAGTTGCCATACAAATTGTTAATATGATTTTTTTCATAATTATTCTCCTTTTGAAAAAAGAAAAGAGATATCCCTGATAGAATATTAAGGATATCTCTTAAATTATAACAAAGTTTTAATTCTGTTGTCTAGTTTTTATTGAAAGTCCTTAACTCCCTTAAGGTCAATTGTTGCAAAGAGATCATCAATTGTTTCCTTGCGGCGGATTTCCTTAAAAGAACCGTCTTCCCTCATTAAGATTTCACCGCAGCGAAGTTTACCATTATAGTTGTATCCCATTGCACGGCCGTGTGCACCTGCATCATGAATGATTACATGGTCCCCAATATTAATTTCAGGAAGAGGACGCTGTACTGCAAATTTGTCACAGTTTTCACAAAGTGAACCGACTACATCATATACTTTATTTTTTTCAGCATTCTCTTTTCCTGATACAGTAACTTCGTGGTATGAACCATACATTCCAGGACGCATAAGATCTGCCATGCAGGAATCAAGGGCAATATATTCTCTGTAAATGTGTTTCTCATGAATTGCAGTTGAAATAAGCCAGCCATATGGACCTGTAATCGGACGTCCGCATTCCCAGTGTATCTCCATAGGATCAAGACCTGCCGGAACAAGAACACGATCATATTCTGCACGGATTCCTTCTGCAACCTGCTGATAGTTAATGGCTTTTTGATCCGGCTTATATGGAATTCCTAAGCCTCCGCCAAGATCTACAAATTCAATTCTTACATCATCTTTTTCCTTAATTTCAACAGCAAGTTCAAAAAGAAGTTTTGCAGTATCTACAAAGAAATTAGGATTTAATTCATTTGAAGCAACCATGGTATGAAGACCAAAATGCTTTACACCTTCAGCTTTACAAATTTTGTAGGCTTGAATAATTTGTTCTCTTGTAAGACCATATTTTGATTCTTCAGGCTTTCCAATAATTGAATTACAGCCCTGCTTTTCCTGACCAGGATTGTAGCGGAAGCAGACAGTATCCGGTAAAGGACCAACATTTTTCTTAAAGTATTCAATGTGGGTAATATCATCAAAATTGATAATATTTCCCCTTTCATAAGCATATTTATATTCTTCTGCAGGTGTTTCGTTGGATGTAAAAAGTACTTTATCTTTTGTAATTCCTGCCATTTCAGAAAGCATAAGTTCTGGCAGTGAAGAACAGTCTGTGCCGCATCCTTCTTCTGCAAGAATTTTTAAAATATATGGGTTAGGGCAGGCTTTTACGGCAAAGTGTTCAACAAATTTAGGAAAAATGCTGAAGGCTTTAGTAAAGCTTCTCATGTTTTCACGGATAGCCTTTTCATCATAAAGGTAAAAAGGTGTAGGAAATTTTTCAATCAAAGCATCAAGCTGACTTTTGTTTAATGGAAAATTACAACTCATATTAATAACCTCAGTAATGGAATTATGCATAAATATTCATTTTATGACAATTAGGAAGGCAAATTTATTTTTCAATAATATTGAAGCCATTTGAGATATTTGGTATATTTTTCAAAAATTATTACATATATACAAACTATATGCAGTAGTTTTTTATCATAAAAAGTTTAAGTCGGAATAAAGTTTATACAGTAAAAAAAGTGCAGTGTTTATTGCATAAGGAGACTTTTTATGGTTTCAGAAAAAACAAGTGGTAAGTTAAAAATTAAAAAGACAAAAGGTAAAAAGAGAAAAAGTCTGACCAAAGGTTTAGGCATCATGCTGGGATGGGAAATCCTCGTCCTGCTTACTATTCTGGAAATAGTAAGTATTTATACAGTTAGAAAAGTTCTTACAAGAAATAATATTGAAACATTTTCCAGTCTTGTAGAATCCAACGTAACAGGACTTTCATATTTAAATTCAGGTTACACAAGTCAGTTACAAATGTATAGCTGTTCAGACTTAATTCAAAATGGAAATTATACAGATCAGGATATTTTTCAATGGTTGAAAAATCACCGTTCAATCCGCAGTGAAGATTTTAAAGAAGTAATATGGGTAAATCTGAGCGATGAAAAAGCATACTCTGATAACGGAAGAATTTTCAGTTTTGCAAGAAATCAAACGATTGATGAAATCAAAAAAGGAAATCTGGAAAGTTTTATATCAGATCCACTTGGAGATGGTTATGATAATGCATATTACTGGGTTTCTAAATCTGTTTTTGAAAATGGAAAAGTCAAAGGTTTTTTTGCTGCTTCAGTAAGTACTCAAATTTTAACAAAAGCAATTAATGAAATATCCATAAGCAAAAGCGGTTATGCTTTTCTTGTAAGTTCTGATGGAAAAATCATGTCCCATCCGGATAATTCTTATGTAATGAAAGAAAATATTAAATTTATTGATATAAGCTGGAAGAGTAAGGGATTTAATGATCTTGCCGAACATATGCTTTCCGGTGAAAAATCCTATGGCTGGATTACAAAAGACAGAAAGCGTTCTTTTGTTCTTTATTCTCCGGTTGAAGGAACAAGCTGGAAAATTGCCATTGTTGTTCCTGAAAATGAAATTATGAATGCAATTAATGTACTTATCAGTGTACAGGCTTATGCAGGAGTAATAATTTCCATTATATTGATTTTCTCAGTTTGCTTTTCTCTCTACTTATCACTTAAACCAATTAAACATTTGAATCAGAATATAAATGAAATTTCCAGTGGTGATGCAGACCTTTCAAATAGAATCAATGTAAAGGCAAATAATGAAATCGGTGATGTAACGGAATCATTTAATTTGTTCGTTGGAAAGCTTCAGACAATCATGCGCATGGTTAAAGATTCTAAAACAAATCTTACTAAGGCAGGCAGTGATTTAAATGAAGGAATTGATGCTAATACAGATTCTGTTCATGAAATTCTTACAAATATCAGAAAAGTTTCTTCACAGATAAATACACAGATTTCAAGTGTTGATGATACTGCCACTGCGGTAAATGAAATTGCATCAAATATCGATTCTCTTGAAAAGATGATTGCTTCTCAATCTGCTGGTGTTACACAAGCCAGTGCTGCAATTGAACAAATGCTGGGAAATATTTCCAACGTAAATTCATCTGTTTCAGTGATGGCAGATTCATTTGAAAACCTTCAGCAGCAATCAATTGAAGGTAATAAAAAACAGAATCAGATGTCACAACTGATTATAGGAATTGAAGACGAATCAAATACTCTTCATGATGCAAACAAAGTAATCGCTTCAATTGCAAATCAAACAAATTTGCTTGCCATGAATGCAGCTATTGAAGCAGCTCATGCAGGTGAAGCAGGTAAGGGCTTTTCAGTTGTTGCTGATGAAATTCGTAAACTCTCAGAAACTTCTTCCATCCAGTCTAAGAAGATTGGTGTGCAGTTAAAATCAATTTCTGAATCAATTAAAACAGTTGTAAATAGTTCTGAAGAATCAAAGAAAACATTTAAATCCTTAAGTTCAAGTATTGAAGAAATAAACAATATTGTTCGTAACATCAAAAATGCTATGGACGAACAGGAAGATGGCTCTGAACAGATTGTTGAGTTCCTGAAAAATGTAAGTGATTCAACTTCAGAAGTTAGTACTGCATCAAAAGAAATGGCAGTTGGAAATAAAACCATTTTAGGTCAGGTTAAAAATCTGAAAGATTCAACTTATCTTATGGAAGAAAGCATGAAGGATATGGAAAATTGTATTGAAAAAATCGGAAATACAGGAAAAAGTCTTTCATTGATTTCTGATAATATGAAAGATGCAATTCAGGAAATCGGCCAGCAGATCGATTCTTTCCAGGTTTAATAAAATAAACAAATACCGGCAGATGATTTTTAATTAATTATTTGCCGGTTTTTTTATTAAAAACAAGAGCATAACTTTTTTCTGTCAATTCACACAAAGTAGAAAAATCTGTGACGGAAGTAAGAAGTATAGTAATCCAGTGTTTTTTATTCATGTGCCAGGCAGGAAAAATAGATTTGTGGTTAATAAGTTCCTGAATTTTATTTTCCTCTGCTTTCAGGTTAACAACAAAAACTTCTTCATCTGAAAGAATTCCAATCTGACGGTATTTTATTTTCATTATTAAGGCAAACCATTTATTATTTGGACAACGTAAAACACATGCTTCTGGGGTTTCTGGCCATGGAAAATCCGGTTCAACAGAAAAATGTGATTTCAAATATGAAATAAAAGATTTGTGCAGGCTTTCACTTTCAAAACAGCTGGCTATAAGATTTTCAATAATTTTCTGAACTTCTTCCCTAAGAGAATTTACAAATGCTCCACGATTATTCCACATGTCAAAAAGTGCATAGCGTTCTTCAGTTGCATTGTCAAATAATTCAACAGATAATTTTTCTTCATCTGCAGAAAGAGAAAAGAGGGCTGTAAAATCATTGTTTGAAACAGGTACCTTTAAAAAGAAATGTACATTATCATCACTGATAAATCCTGCATTCTTTAGAGTATCTTTTTTTAATTTTCCAGAGTGGAAAATATAGCTGTAATCCATTTTAGAGCCCTTATTCAGTAAGTTTCTTTGGCCAGGCTGCATATTCACCACAGATTACGGGGATATTAAATTCTTTAAGGGCAGTCAGCATTTCATCAAAATCTTTTTCCAGAAGGGCAGTATGTTTTTCTTCATTCCAGTAGGGAGTTTCGTCTGGATCTGGATTTGATGGATTTGAATGCCAGCAGAAGGACTGTGGATCATAATTATGAAATTCAAAAATCAAATGATTCTTTGCAGAGTCGTCAGGAATTTTAAAATTCTTTAATGCCCCTCTGGAAGATTTACCTGCACCTGCCATAATTATTAAATTTCTTGTGAGATTATTTCCTCCGGATTGTCTTATAGTATCTACAAAAAGCTGATTCCATTTATTAATCCATATTTTTGCATTATCACTTGGATCTGCCCAGGAAGAATTTTCATCAAGAATTTCATTAACACCTTCAAATAAAAGTCTTTCATCATAATCCTTGAAAGTTTCTCCAAGCTGAGAATAAATATTGGCCAGTCTGGAAGAAAATTGTTCATAAGATTTTTCACAGGCTCTTATCCAGCCGAAAGCACCGCCATCATGATGTACATTTACAATGCAATACATTCCTTCTGCCATAACGTAGTCTGCAATTTCTTTTACACGGTTCATCCACTCAGGAGCAATTCGCCCGTTAAAATCAATGTGTCCTGCCCAGGTAACTGGAAGACGTACTGCATTGAAGCCCAGTGATTTTACATAGGAAATTATTTCTCTTGTTGTTTTTTCTTCATGCCAGAGTATTTCTGTAGAAAGACCATAGGCTTCATACTTTTCTTCAAAGAGTTGACTTTCTTTATTCCAGACAGCCTGGTATTTATTTGCATCCAGAGTGTTTCCTAAATTCCAGCCGACTTTCATATTACGGACTGAAGTTGAAGCCGCTTCTTCAACATAACCCTGACTTTTCTTTACATAAGAAGCTTCAGGAAAAACATTCATTATTGCCTTAACAACTTTATCAAGACATGTAAGATTTTTTCTGTCCACAATCAGCGAGGTATCCCACCAGAAAGAAGTAATCTTATTCTTTTTGCAAAGTCTGTTAAAGAATTCCGCATATTTTGCAATTTCAGCGTCATTGATTTTTTGAATCTTTTCCATAAAGCTTCTCCTGTGATTTTTCTGAAAATAATAGAATTAAATCCAGAAATAACTACTTACTAGAAATGATAAACTTCATCACTCAGATAATCAATTTCAAGTTTTGTAAGTTTAAGACCGTTTGCTGCAACGTACAGTCTGTCTACATTAAACCTTGAAGGGAAACAAATGGTTCTTGAAATACAAACTTCCTTTCCGTTACTTCCATTGAATACGAAAGTTGCTATTGGAATTCCCATAAAGAAAAGTGTACAAGGCATCTGGGCAACTTCATTTAATTCAGATGAACCATATAATTTAAGTTCATAGGTACCAAGATTCTTAACATCAAATGCCAGTACATAGTTTGTATCTTTCTTAGAATTCTGGTAAGTCAAATCAATAGTATTATGCTTTTCAAGTTTTGTGAAAGTCACATCTTCAGGATTAATATCATCAGCACAGACTGGTCTGTTTTTTACAATTACTTTATCCCTAGGGTTAATCATTCTTTTCATGGCCCAGCTTGTTGCAGCAAAAAGAGAAATATTTATTGCAGACCTCTGGAGTTCTCCTCTTGTGAGTTCTCCGGATTGTAATGCTTCAAGAGTGTTATCTCCATGTTCATTTTTGCTTCCATTAGGACAGCACATATAAAGATCATTCTGAGCACGAATCATTTTTCCAAAGTCCTGTTTTGTATCAGCGTCACCTTTTCTGTCAATTGCTGCCCACCAGTCTGTCATTACGATTCCTTCGTAGCCCCAGTCCTTTCTGAGAATACTTGTATTCAAATCATAATTTCCTGCTGTATACTGGCCGTTTACAAGACCGTAGGTTGTCATTATGGAATTTGCTCCATCCTTTACGCAGATTTCAAAAGGCTTTAGATAAATTTCACGCAAAGCTCTCTGAGAAAGAATTGAGTCGTAGGCGCGGCGGTTTGTTTCCTGATTATTTGCAGCAAAATGTTTTATTGTACAGGTAACTCCTGAAGACTGAAGTCCTTGAACCATATATGAGCCGATTTCACCTGTAAGATAAGGATCTTCGGAGAAATACTCAAAATTTCGTCCGTTAAGAGGATGGCGGTGAATATTAATACCAGGGCCCAGAAGACAGTCAACGTTATTTGCTCTCATTTCAAGACCTGTAAAACTGTAGAGTTTGGCAACTGCTTCCCTGTTGAAGGTGCAGGCCAAGGATGTTCCGTTTGGAAGGGAAAATGCTTTTATACCACAGTCCAGTCTCATTCCTGAAGGACCATCATCACAACAGACAGCCGGAATTCCAAAAACATTTCTCAATCTGTCTGAAACTCCTCCTAAAGCAGAAGCTGTACCAGGAGTAACAAGTGAAGATCCCATTCCTTCACCGCGGATAATACAACTTAAATCTTCATCACTCATTTGAGCAACAAAATCTTCTACAGAAACTTTACCTTTGAGCACAGATTTAAGTGTATATCCCTTATCTCCTGTCTGAGGAATTTCTTCCGGGAGATTTTCCTTTCTTTTCTGCCACATATCTACAGTAGAAAGAGGAACTTTTTCCATGACAAGATTTCCATTTTCATCAGCATGCATTCTTTCAAAAGCCTGAACTGGTGCCAGTGCTTCTTCACATTTTTTTATCAGTCTTGTCTCAGAAATTGTAAAAGATAAAACAGGCGTAGCGGATCTTACATCTGAACCTGCATAAACTGTATAATCTCCTGCTTCCAGAACAAAGGAATTTTTAAATCCAGTAACTCCTGAATCATCATAAGAAGCATATCTTTCAGAAGGAATTTTGAATTTATTTTTCCAGATTTTTTCTGGAGCAAGTTCCGGACATTTACCGAAATCTACAAGAACCCTGCTGGCTTTACCAAGTTTTCCATTGGGGGCTTCTACAAAAAACATGACAGTTTCTTTTCCCCTGCAGTTTCCCTTATTTTGAATTTCACTTTCAATCTGAATGGAGAAAGTTGATGAATCAATATTTGCCTTTGTTATTGAAGTCTTAAAATTTGAGTATGAAAGACCGTATCCAAATGGATAGCGAACCTTGTCCCTGGCAAAAGTTTCAAAATATCTATAGCCTACAAAAATATCTTCAGAATAAAAATTTCCTTCAGGTGTTCCAAAATATGGATGAGAAGGGTAGTCTTCAATTTTATAGGCAATAGTATCTGTGAGTCGGCCGGAAGGACATACTTTTCCTGTGAGCAAATCTGCGGTTCCTAAACCTCCAAGCATTCCTCCCTGCCATACATACATTACTGAATCAGGTTTAACTGAATCCATAAAAGACATATCAATGATGTTTCCAGTATTCAACAGAATAATCATTTTGCTGAATGCACTGCGCACTTTTACCAGCATATCCATTTCTTCATCTGTTAAAAACCAGGAACCTTTATCTGCTGAATTGTCTTTATCTTCTCCCGCTGTACGGCCAATAATACAAACTGCATAATCTGAAACAGAAGCTGCACGGCTTACAACTTCATCAGAAAGAGGCATTTCGTCCTGAGACCAGCGTTCCTTTCCCCAGCCAAGCCCTTCATCATAAGGATGCTCCTTTTCCCACTGAGCGTAAACTTCCTTTAGTTCCTGATTTACCTGCACATGACCCGATTCTTCAAGTCCTTCAACAATATTGTAAACTTTTGAAACATTTACTTTTCCACCTGAACCTGTACCACTTTTATAATAAGATGATTGAATTCTTCCAAAAACACTAACTGTGGAATTCTTTTTTAATGGGAGAACATGATTTTTGTTTTCAATAAGGACACAGCCTTCTGCAATTGCCTCTCTGGCAGCTTTTTCATATTCTTTCCAGTTTAAAATAGTCTTCATAAAAACTCCTGAAGTGCAAGCATAATGGAGAATTAATCTTTTGTGAAGAATAAAAAGGGCATTTAATTAAGCACTTTGCAGATACTTGAATATAACTGCTCTAAATAATACAATTTGACATACTTTTAGAAAATGTCGAAAAAGTTAATATAATCCGGATACAAGGAGAATACTGTGTTTGTAGAATTAAATTATGACCCCCTTTTGGAAGATTTTTATCCTAATGGTGATTTGAAAATTGAAACAATCCTTAAGCTCATGGAAAATGCAGGAAGCCGTCATTCAGACAAGGCTGGAGATAATATTCTGACAGGTGCGGCCAAGGGCTGTACCTGGGTTTTGACAGACTGGTATGTTTTAATTGATAAAACTCCAAAATACGGAAAAAAACTTAAGGTTATTACCTGGACCATGGGAGCAACTTCACTGTTCTCTACAAGCCGTAATTTTGAACTTTATTGTGATGGCGAAAAAGTTGGAGTAGGTACAACAAAATGGGTAAGATTTGACCTGGCTGAAAATAAACCTGCAAAAGTAACAGATGAAATTATGGCCTGCTATGAACCAGAATCAAAGATGGTTTTTGAAGATACAAAACTTCCTAAAATTGAAACTCCTGCAGAATGGTCAAGAATATGTAAAATCAATCTGCGCCGTGGTGATATTGATTTTAATCATCATGTTCATAATCTTACTTATCTTGATTATGTAATGGAAGTTTTGCCGGAAGAAGTATATGACTTGCATCATTTTAACAGAATCCGTCTAAATTATCACGCTCCTGTAAAGGCCGGAGAAGAGGTAACTGCAAAATATTCTTTCTTAAATAACAGGCATGTTGTTTTTATATATGGCAGTGATGATTCTTTAAGGACAATGGTAGAATTATCCTGATTATTAACTAATGAATATTTTATTTTTCTCTAAAAATTCCGTTATATATAGTAAATAAAAGAATTGTTTTGTATTTTTTTGAAAATTGCTTTATGATTTGTTTAGATACTATTATAGGGAGTAATTATGCTTGGTCCGGTTAAATACAAATATCCTGTAAAATGTGTAATTCTGCAGCTGTTAACTTTTCTCTTTCCTACCATTTTTTTGAATGGATATTTTATTTTTAATAATTTAGTTCCTGGATTTTCCGGCCTGTTGAAAGTTGTATTTTCCAACCCTATGGTTTTTCTTTATACGATTTTCCATCTTTGTGTAACTTTCTTTTGTGTTATAAGATTATCAAAAAATATTAATTTATATAAACCAACTCCTAAGGCAACAAAAAAGATAAATGTTATTTACAGACAGACTGTTTTTATAACGATTACTACAGTAATAGTTTCATCTATAGTGTATCCTGTTATTTACAGTATTTCTGCACAGCGTCTGGGCTATCAGAAAATGGAAATGGCTTACATCTGTACCTATTCCGTTGGTTCGGCCCTTCTTTTCGCAGTTTTTTTCTATGTACTCTGGATGAAAAATATAGAAGAATTTCTTCGTTTTGTTCCTTTTCAGAAAAAAACAATGGCTCTTCCTCTGCTTGCAAAAAATGTGCTGATTGGAATTTTTTCTGCAATAGCTTTAGGATTGCTTACAATACAACCTCTTGTATATCTTCATAACTATGGGCTTCCCCTTAAAGAAATTCTTTTCAGACAATGTCTTCCAAATGCATTCTTTGGCTTTGTTTTTATTCCGATAGATTTTGCACTTATGTCCATGATTGTTTCTAAGCGGATAAAAGAAATATCAGATTTTTCAGAAGTAATTGCCGGAGGTGATTACACAAATAATGAAATGGATATTAAGAGCAGGGATGAATTTGCCATTTTGACTAATAATTTCAATCACTTTTATTCAAATACAAAGGGATTGTTAAAAGGTCTTGAAAATACAGTAAATATTTCTGCTTCTGCTGCAGATGATACTTCCAGAAGCATGAGGTCGATTTCCGTTACAACTGATCAAATTGTAAATAATATTGAGAAAGTTCAGTCATTCATTAATGATCAGTCTGCTGCTGTTGAAGAATCTTCCGGAGCAATTACTGAGATTCTCGGAAACATTCAGTCGCTTAACTCCACAATTGAAAATCAGTCCAGTGCAGTTGAGGAATCTTCTGCTGCTGTAAATCAGATGGTTGCTAACATTAAAAGCGTAACCAGTATTCTTGAAAAGAATGAAAATACTACAAATCAGCTGGCGGACTCTTCAGAAGAAGGTCAGGTAAAAGTAAATAAAGCTGTGGAACTTTCAAATACAATTCTTGATGAATCTAAGGGGCTGATTGAAGCCTCAGATGTTATATCAAACATTGCATCTCAGACAAATCTTCTTGCAATGAATGCAGCAATAGAAGCTGCACATGCCGGAGAAGCAGGAAAGGGGTTTGCTGTTGTTGCTGATGAAATTCGTAAACTTGCTGAACAGTCAGACAACCAGGGAAAAAAGATTACTGAAAGCTTAAAGGATTTGTCAGATATTATTTCTACTGTTTCAAGCAGTACCAATGATTTAAAGAATCAGTTCTCAAGAATTTTTGATCTTTCAAAAACTGTTAAGCAGCAGGAAGAAGTTGTATTAAATGCAATGAAAGAACAAGCAGTTGGATCTGAACAGATTCTTGATGCAATGAAAAATATCAGTGACTCAACACTGATGGTAAAGCAGGGATCTGAAGAAATGCTTACAGGTTCAAATCAACTGGCAAAAGAAATGGAAATGTTAAGTAATTCTGCTCTTTCTACAAATGAATATGTTAATGAAATGTCGGATGGTACAAAGCATATAATTGAAGCTGTTCAGAATGGAAATCTTGCATCTGAAAAGAACTCTCAATCCATTTCCCAGCTGGCGGAAGAAATGAAACATTTTACACTTTAGTCTTTGTCCAGTAATATTTATCAGGAGTAATTTATGGCAATGGTTGACAAATTTTTACCAAAAGCTGAAATTTATGAACAGCTTTCCTTTAAAGATCAGAAGAAATTAAAGACATTAATTGTTGGTGATATTATATGTCTTGGATTTTTTGTGGTTTTTTCAATTGCATTAATTTTACTTAAAGTTCATGTCATTGGTATTTCAATGGCAGGAATTCTTCTTTTCTTTTTAAGTTCACTAATTATTGTAAAGAATGGAAAGATGGTTACAGGTTCTTATCTGACTACAATAGGACTGTCACTGTCTACCGCTATCGTAGCCTTTGCGGCTTCAGTAGTAAATGAACCTGTTGTAATTTACAGATCCTGCTGCTTTAGTCTTTGTATTGCTACAATTAATTACATGATTACCCTTAAAACTGGACAGATTGTCCTTAATCTGATTTTCTCTCTTTTCCTGCATTTTGGAAGTTCTTTCTTTATTTACGGCAGTCAGATTCCAAATGATCCCCGTGAATGGCTCACAAGTATTATTATTTGTACAATCGGAATTGCTGCATTAAATGCAGTCCTCCTTTCTTCAAATCAGAATAGTAATGAAATTGTAGCCCATTCTCAGAAAAATCATGATCTGGTTTCGGCTAACCTTAATAAAATTACTAATGTATTAAATCAGGCAAAAGAAGGGCTGAATGTTGGACAGAAACTGAATCAGGCCGCAGATACTGCTTCAGACAGCGTTGCATCAATTAATGAAATTTATATGGCTCTTCTGGAAGAAACTGAAAAACTTGCAGGACGTGTTGCCGAAATTAAAAATTCATCTCAGATTGTAAGCCAGTCATCTACTTCCATGTCTAAGGGATTTAATGAGCAGAACACATCCCTTACGGAAGTTTCTTCTGCAATTACAGAGATAGCATCTAATATTTCCAACATAAATCAGATTGCAGAAAAACGTCGTCAGGGCATGTCTGAGGTTGGAAAAAATATGAATGACCAGACAAAAGTTATTTCAAGAATTGTTGAAGATGTAGAAAAGGTTCAGGAATCTTCTAAACACATTGAAGAATTCGTAAACACTGTAGACAATATTGCTCAGAATACAAATCTTCTTGCCATGAATGCTTCTATTGAAGCAGCACATGCCGGTGAATCAGGAAAGGGCTTTTCTGTAATTGCCCAGGAAATCAGAAAACTGTCTGAAGAAACTACTCATAATGCAAATCTTATTTCTGAAACACTCCAGTCAAACAGTGAAATTGTAGGTCAGACCGCACAATCTGTAAGACTTTTTGCAGAGTCAATCAAAAAGTCCACACTTGAAATACAGCATACACTTAATTCAATTGAAGAAATCCTTGCAGGAATTGCAGAAATTGATACTGGTACAAAAGACATTATGATATCAATTAACAAAGTAGTGGATGTTGCAAACAGTAATTCAAAAGTAATTAATAACGTTGTTTCTCAGATTAATGGTCAGGGAAATGAAATTGATGAAATTACAGCTGAAACTTCTGCCCTTAAAACTCGTGTTGAATCTATTAAGGCCATGCTTGAAGCAATTACCAGTGCAATGGCAGATGTTCATTCAAGCGCAGTTGAAAACGAAGAGGTGTCCGCAAAAATTGCAGATTTCCTTAAATAAATATAATTAAATAAATTTTATAAAATAGTCTGCTATTTTTCTATAATATTTGTTAACATGTGAAAAATAGTAGACTATTTCTATTTTATCTTCTTCCTTTTTATCTGGTCAAATCCTTCACCCATTTATATTTCTTAAATCTGATGATTACCCATGGAATTTTACCAACTTCATCAATACAGGTGCAGGCGTATACAACAAGCACAGGCCAGTGGAATACATAGGTTCCCAGGGCTGCCAGAGGTATTGCAATTCCCCACATACAGATAGCAAGGCTATACAGGTCAAAGATTGTATCACCTCCGCCATCAATTACTCCATTTATTAAAATAGTATTCAGGCTTCTTCCATACATATAAACTGAATTTATGAGAAGCATGCCTAAAAGAAGTTGTCTGGCATTATCTGTCAGTTTTCCAATATGAATTAAAGCTGGTGTTAATGCAAAAAGTACAAGGCTGAGGATTGCGCTCATTACAAGACCGATTTTTAAAATCCTTTCTCCATACGCTTTACCTTTTTCAAGATTCCCGGCTCCAAGCTCATTCCCTACAACAATTGAAGCAGCAGAACAAAGTCCGTTACAGAAACAGCACAGAAGGTCTCTGATTACAGCTGCTACGGAATTGGCTCCTGTTGCATCACTTCCTAAATGTCCCATGAACATTGAATAGCTTGAAAAACCTACACCCCAGAGAAGGCTTGCTCCCAGAATTGGCATCATTAATTTAAAATAATCTCCAAAAAGCAGCCTGTCAGTAACAAAAATTTTTGTGAAATCTGGATGAATATAATTTTTCCTGTATGAATTAGCCACGCACCATATAAGTTCAATCACCCTTGAAATCAAAGTAGCAAGAGCGGCTCCTTCAACTCCCATCTTTTTAATTCCAAAAAGACCGAAAATAAACACGGCATTAAGTAAAATGTTTATTACAACAATACATGAAGAAATAGTTGCAGTTCTGCCTGGATGATCTGAAACTTTCATCATTGTAAGATATGTTTGAGAGAAGCCTGAGATTAAATAGGACCAGGAAGCAATCCTTAAATATCTGCAGCCTGCCTCAATTAAAGCAGGCTGATCTGTGTAAAAGGCCATTAAAGGTTCCGGAATAAAAAAGCACAGTGCCCAGAAAATAACAGAAATAATTCCTGTAAGTTTTAAGGCAATACGGAAAATCTTGTTTAAACTTTCCTTGTCGCCTTTGCCCCAGTATTGAGCTCCCAGAATTCCTTCAATTGCAGTGATGGACATAATAAACATGTTCTGAATAAACTGCCATTGGGTTGCAAGGGAAACAGCTGACATAGAATCCTGTGTGTCGCTGCCCAGCATAAAGGCATCTGCAGCTGCAACAGAAGCCAGCATAAGTGACTGAAATGAAATCGGCAGAGCAATGTGGAGAAGTTTAGGAAGAAAGTCTTTATCCTTTTCAATTAAGTTCTTTGTCATATGTGCTTCACTCTATCTTTAAAAATAAATAATGGCAACTTAAAAAATATGATGACATTTATTCAAATATTGTCATAATTGATTATGCATGATAAAATCCTGAATCAAAGTGAGGAAAAACTATGAATACTTATAAGCACATTGTTCAGTATTACGAAACAGATAAGATGGGAATCACTCATCATTCAAACTATATCCGCTGGATGGAAGAAGCCAGAATTGATTTCTTAAAGCAGATTGGCTGGGATTATGCAAAACTGGAAGAAGAAGGAATTATTTCTCCTGTAGTGGGAGTTGATTGTAAATATAAAGCAAGCACAACTTTCAGTGATCAAATTTCAATTGATGTAAGCGTTCAGGAATTCAAAGGAGTAAAACTGATTATTCATTATGAAATGCACAATCAAAATAATCAGCTGGTATTCCAGGGAAACTCTGAGCATTGTTTTGTATCTAAAGAAGGAAAAATCATCCGCCTTAAGGAACAATTTCCGGAATTCTTCAATACTTTAACTTCACTTGCTGACAGTAACAACTGAAATATGCTATAATAGCCTTTCGGTGGTTATAGAAGATGGAAAAGAAATATGACGTTGTAATTGTTGGGGCTGGACCGGCAGGCCTTTATGCTGCCTATGAATTTATTTCAAAAGGAAAAAAAGGATCTGTACTCATAATAGATAAAGGTCATCAGCTTTCAAGACGTACTTGTCCTATTACCGAAGGAAAGGTTCCAAGCTGTATAAAATGTCCCACATGTTCCATAATGGAAGGTGAAGGTGGTGCCGGAGCTTATTCAGATGGAAAATTTAATATTACAAATGAATTCGGCGGCAGCTTGTGGGAAAAGATTGGAAAAGACAGAGCTCTTTCCCTGATGCATGAAGTTGATAAAATTAATGAAAATCTCACTACAAAAACTGAAGACAAGTTTCCTAAACTTTTTATTACTGATCAGGATTTGAAAAAAAACTGTACCCGAAAAGGGTTACACCTTCTTTCTGCAGAAGTCAGGCATCTGGGTACAGATTTGAATTACAAAATCTTAGCTGTTCTTCATGAATACCTTGAATCAAATGGAGTAAATTTCCTTTTTGATACAGATGTAAATGATATCCTTATGGATATGCCTGCAGCTGATGCTTACAAGTTTAAGATTTATACAAACAAAAACAGTCAGCCTGTTCAGGGTAAAAATGTAATCATTGCAGTAGGCCGTTCAGGTGCTCACTGGCTTGAAAACTACTGTAAAACACATCAAATCCTCACTGAATCCAACAGAGTTGACATTGGGGTAAGAGTGGAGCTTCCTGCTGAAGTTTTCTCTGACATTACAGATAAGGTTTACGAAAGTAAAATTGTTTACACAACATCCAAGTATCAGGACAATGTGCGTACTTTCTGTATGAATCCATATGGATTTGTAGTAAATGAAAATACAAATGGTATTGTTACAGTAAACGGTCATTCAAATTCTGAGAACGGCAAAAAAAGTGACAATACAAATTTCGCACTTCTTGTAAGTCAGCATTTTACTGAACCATTTAATAATTCAAACGAATATGGTGAATCGATTGTCCGTCTTTCAAATATGCTTGGAGGGGGCGTTATTGTTCAGCGTCTGGGTGATCTGGAGCGTGGTCAGCGTTCAACTGCAGGGCGTATTAACCGGTCAACAGTACGTCCTACATTAAAGGCCTGTCCTGGAGATTTGAGCCTTGTTCTTCCAAAGCGTATTCTTGATGACATTGTAGAAATGCTTCATGCCCTGGACAAAATTGCTCCGGGCACTGCAAATGATGATACACTTTTATATGGTGTAGAAGTAAAATTCTATAACACAGAAGTAAAGGTAAATAATGATCTTGAAGTTGAAAGTAAGCCTGGAATGTATATTGTAGGAGATGGTTCCGGAATTACTCACTCACTGTCTCATGCAGCCGCTTCTGGAATTTATGTAATGGACAAAATAATTGAAAGCCTCTGATATCAATAGTGAATATATAAATCACTTTAATAAAATAAAACTTCTAAATCATATTGCAGAAAGTATTGCATACTTTGGCGTTGAGCAGGGGTTTGAAAAATTAATGGATAATATGGATATGACTTGCGGGGGAATACCGGAAGGTGATTACTGTCAGGTCATTGACCTTTCTGCTCAGGAAGTATTTCTTTCTCTGTACACAAATATTGCAGAATATCGCTTTGCCTATGCCGTTACGAATGTCCTTAAAATGAATGAAAAATTTATTATTCCAGTTAAGGATTTTTTAAGAAGAACTGGCAGTGAACTGAATGTTGGAGAAATTCCTTCTCTTCAGGAGGCATATAAAGTCCTTTATTCCATAATTCTGGATGATCTTCCTTCTGAAAACTCAAAAGAAATTATCAGTGAAAATCAAAAGGAAATTTTATGGAAGGGGACAAACAAGCGCCATGAGGATGCCTGGTCTAAGGCCGGTGGGAAGATTGAAAACTATTTGGAATCATTAAAGGACTTCGCTGACGGACTTTTTTCCAGAAGTAAAATTCAATTAAATATTGAAAACGACCAGACATTTATGCTGCACTTTAATAATTGATTATTGTTTTTTTATTTTTGTCGGAATCCAAATAAAACAAATAA